>ERZ1292625.2438-Hain-H41-01um-R1-2438-length-17224-cov-11_pt1 | contig 17224 bp, 31 predicted proteins | sample MGYA00564400_ERZ1292625 | MGnify/ENA primary metagenome ERZ1292625 (study PRJEB36523, sample SAMEA6512639) | groundwater metagenome | collected 2019-01-08 | study: AquaDiva: Metagenomics assemblies of 32 groundwater samples
GCAGGACTGGCGTTCGATCTCGCTCCCGATCCAGACGAGAGGGACGACGAGCAAGAGGACGATGACGACGATGACGACGGCGAAGGCGACGACGAGCAAGGGGACGATGACGACCCCGAGGCTCGCGCGCCTGCACGAGCTCCTCAACCTCTGGAGCCGGTGGCGCGAGTGCCTGTCGCGGCCACGGCTTCGATCGTCCCTCCACTGGCGCCGCGACCAGCTCCTCCGTCTGGAATCAAAGCGAAGTTCTCGAGGGATCCTCGCTCACGCGCCTTTTCAATCCACGATGAACGCGTCACCAAGCTCACCGTCCTCGATCGCCACGGGCACCGCCTCTTGCTCCTCACCCCTCCGTTTCCCGACCCGATCGAGAGCTGGATCGCCACGACCTACGGCGTCGGAAAGTATCGAGTCGTGCTCCGCGGCGACGCGGGCCACATCGGGAGCAGGGTGTTGACGGTCGCCGGCGAAGGGGGAGAGACGCTCGCCTTCACGGCGCCAGAGCCCGCGCCATTGGTGAATGGTCACGCGAGCGCTCCGATGGCAGCACGGAGCTCCGGCGATGCCGTTGCCGCGGCCGCGGCGTCGATCCCGGCGGGAATGGACTGGAGAACGGCGCTCATCACGACCGGGATCCCTCTCCTCGCCAGCGTCATCAGCGCCGGATTCGCCGCACTCGCCAGTCGGCCGGAGCCGAGGTCGGAGCTCCAGACGTTGACCGAAGTGGCGAAGATCCTCCAGGTCCCGACGTCGGAACGCGCGGAGCTCTTCCGGGAGGGGATGAAGCTCTACAGCTCCGTTGCCGAAACTCGCGGAGAGCGCCACGAAGGCGGAGACGGTCTCAACATCCGAGAGATCCTCGCCGGCATCGGCGACATCGTTCAGACCATGCGAGGAACCGCGACCACCGGAACGTCTCCGATGCTCTCACCTGGGCCAGCTCCTCCTGTGCCTGCGCCGGGGCCAGCTCCGAACGCGGCCGCGACCGACAACGAAGTGGGCGCCGCGTACGTCGAGAAACTTCTCGTGACGGAGATCCACCGCGCCGTCGCCCGCGCGGACTCTCCCGAGTGCCTTGTCGTGCTGATCGACTCCTACCTCCCTCCGATCATCGTCTCGTGGCTCGAGACGACTCCGATCGACGAGGTTCTGGTCGAGTTCCCGAAGCGGTTCCCGAAATACAGCGAGTACCTACAGGGGGAGCAGGTGCAGACGTTCCTCCGTTCAGCCCTCACGATGCTCCGTGAGGACGCAGAGGAGGCCGCGGATGTACCTCCCGCCGGCGCAGTCGTCGCCTCCAGCTAGAATTATCGACCTCGGATCTGGGATTTCGGCGATCGACCGATTCGTTGCCGAGCTGAACCGCTTCAAGCGATCGCCGGCGGAGATCCCGCGCGTGCGAGGCCGCGCCCTGGAGCTCGTCCAGGACGCCGCCCCGAACGACGAGATCGGAGAGATCCGGCGAGTCTGGAGGTTCGTGAGGGACGCGATCCGCTACGTGAAGGACGTTCGCGGAGTGGACACGCTACAGAGCCCGAGGATGACACTCGAGCTGCTCCAGGGGGATTGCGACGACAAGGCGCTCCTCCTCTCGTCAATGCTCGAGTCGATCGGTTACGCGACGCGGTTCGCCGTCTCCGCGACCGTGAAGCACGGAACATACAATCACGTTTACGTCGAGACGTTCGTTCCCCGCCTCGGGCGGTGGATGCCGCTCGAGAGCTCGGTCCCTGGATTCCCGTTCGGAAGGGCGATCCGATCTCACGAGCCGTTGCGTCGGTTCGCGTGACACCGCGCAGAGAGGACTTCGATGGCGTACGTTCCTGACGATGCAGTTCTCGGAAACCCTGGACTCTTCGGGTTCATCGGGAAGGCCGTGAGCTCGGTAGCAAGAGTCGCAGTCAGAGCCGCGAAGGGCGTCATCGGAGGCGGGCAGGTCCAGATCGCTCCGCCCCAGATCATCGTCCAGTCGCCGGCTCCCCAGATGCAGCTCCCCGGATCCATGCCGTCGTGGATCCTCCCGGTCGCCGCGATCGGTGGCGGGCTCCTCCTGGTCGTGCTCATGGGAAGGCGCAGGGGGAGGGCGTAACGGTGTCAACCTACACGCTCGGCGGAGAGCCCCAGATTCTCGATCGAGTGAATCGGTGGGGATCGTTCCCGACGGAGCAGCTCCGCGCCATCATTCAGGCCGACGGCATCACGTCGGAACGAGGAGAGGCATCGAGGCGGATCCTCGAGAGCCGCGGAGAGGCGGTCCCGACGTCGGCAACGCCGGCTCCGATCGTCATCCCGACGGGATCTATCAACGTGAAGCTGCCGACGGGCGTGGCGCCGCAGTTCCAGCTCCTACCTGGAAAACTCGACTTCAAGAATCCGCTCGTCCTCGGCGGGATCGGTCTGGGAGTCGTTCTGCTGGGAATGCTCTTCACTAGGGGGCGGTAGTGTACACGCTCGGCGCAGCGGCATCGCCTCTCGACGGCGACGGGCTCGGCGCTCCCCGTATGTTTACCAGGGCGTTCGCCAAGGCGCGCGCCGCGGGAGCGGGCTCGATCCCGACTCCAGTCACGCGCACCATTACGACCAGGATCGCCAAGATCCCGGCGGAAGTCGTCGGGCAGCTCGTCGCTCGAGCCGCGAGACTCCGGCCGCCTCCTCCGAGCACGAAGGTGTTTCCTCTCCCGTTCGCCATGATCGAGAAGGTGAGGACCGCCGCGGCGTACGCGGAGAAAGCTCCTCGACCCGTGACGCGTCGTGTCGTCGTAGAACCTCCTCGAGCTCCCGTCGTGATCCCGGAGAGGCTTTACGAACAGAGCCGGAACAGGGCCGCGGCGATCGCGCGTGCTCGCGCCGCCGGCGTTCCTCCCGGCGGATCCATTCCGACCTTTGTCACTCCGATCGAACGAGTCGCGCTAGCTCCTCCGCAGCCGGCGCCGACGAAAGTTCTACCTGCGTCATCCTCTCTGTCTCTCGTGAATACGGCTCCGGCCCCTCCTCCTCCGCCGGACGCCTCCGCCGCGGAGCTCGAGCAGATCGAGAAAGAATTGAAACCGGCGGCTGTAGCGGTGTCGAAGATCCCACCGATCGTTTTCATCGGTGGAGGGCTCGCGCTCTTGTGGCTCATTTCGGCAGGTGTCCGCGGCAGCATCCGAGGCGGAAAGGCTGGCTGGTGATGCCGTTCATGGACGACTACAGCTATCCAGTTCTCAAGCAGCGCCGGCGCGGTCGCTGGAGACGGAAGGAGCGCCATTATGGCGTTTGAGCCGAAACTCCCCTCCGCCGAGGACTGGATCCGAGATCCCTCGGGATCGTGGGGGCGTCTCTGGCAGGCGTTCAATTACAAGCTCGATGCCTACCAAGCCGGCGTGAGGCAGATCCCACTCCTCGAGGCGAAGCTCGCCGCCTACGACCTCTCGATAAAGAGAATGCCGGCCGACGCGTCTCGCGCGAACCTCGTGGCCATGCTCCAGCGGTTTCGCCGATCTCTCGACACGCTCAAGAGCAACCGGACGTCGCTCGAGGGAAAGGTTTTGCAGGCCATCACGCAGCTACGAGGAGAAGGGGCTCGCCTCAAGCAGCTCCCCCCGATCGCGGGGCTCGGAGCGGTTCCGATCGTCGGAGCCGTTCTCGCCGGCGGAGTGGCGATCGTCATTTTCGGAATCACTCAATGGCTCACCGCTCTATCGAACGTAGTCGCTCAAGAGAAGAGCGTCGGGAGTCAGATCGTCGCGTACGCGCGGCAACGAGGCTTGACGGCGGAACAGACGCAGAAGCTCTTGCTCGAGGCATCGAAACTGCCGGATCCGAAGGCGCCGAACGATATGTTCGGATCCATCGCCGAGATCCTCCCTTGGGTAGCGGGGCTCGCGGCGATCGTCTACTTCGGTCCGGCCGTCGCCGGAATGCTCAAGGTGAGGGCGCGATGAAGCTCCCGAAGGGATGGCGCGAGACGATCGCGCGCTCGAACCGGCCGGGGACGTGGAGATTCGAGATCCGTTCGCCCGGACGGTTCCAGGAAGGAACGCTGCGCACCGTTCAGCTAAAGAAAGTGAACGGGGTGAAACTCATCGCCGGGAAGCTCATCGCCGGCGACCAGGAGCTCGAGCACCACGACGCCGGCGCGATGGTCCCGCAGGCGATTCTATTCGACAAGCGAGACTGGAAAGAGTTCCGAGACGCGCTCGGATGGCAGGAGGCGCATTTCTCGAGGATCGAGAACCCCCCACGCCGGCGGCGCGCGTCAAACCCTCACTCCGGGAAACTCCAATGGAGCGAGGCGCCGAGAACGCTCGGGGATCTCGCACGGACCCGAGTCGCCTACGAGGGGGGCCGCTTCCTCGAGTCGTCGATTCTCTCGGATCTATCGCAAGAGGAGCGAGACCGGATCGAGGAGTACCTCGTTCGGATCGGGCATCCACTCGCGTCAGAGCCGGGAACGCAGGTCAAGCGCATAGCCGCGGCCGCGCGTGAGCTCGCGGCATCGAAGGGCGGAGAGACGACGAGAGGCCAGGGCGTCTACCGTTCCGGCGCCACGCGCGAGAGGATCCTCCGCGAAATACGGGGACACGATCCCAAGAAAAACCCGCCTCCTCCGAGCATGAAAAAGGCGATGGACCGGGACACCGCAGGGCACTTCTACAAGTGGCTCGAGCAGTTCGTCGCCGAACGGCATCAGCAAGAGGCGGAGGAGGACGTCCTAGCCGCACTGCGCGAGGATCCCACGATGATCGCTCGCGGGGAAGGATGGCCGGCGATTCGAGCTCGCGGGGAGTGGCTCCGATCGGAACGGACTCCGAACCCTCCTCGCCGCCTTGACGCGTTCAAGGCCGGAGCCGAGGCCGCGATCGAGCGCCTCGTTCAGACGGAGACGGAGCTCTCGGCGGCGTTCGCCGAAGTGATGGCCGTCGTCAATCGACGTCAGCCCGTTTCCGAACGGATGAAGGAAAGGACGAGAGCGCTCCAGCTCGAGCAGCTCTCTCGGATCGACGAAGTGAGGACCGCGGTCGCACGTCATGGTGCAGCGATCCAGGAGTTTTCAACTCCGCCGTCGCCACGAAGCGAACGGCGGAGGGAAAATCCCGCACGCGTGAAGGCCGATGCGGTGCGTCTCTTTGAGCGCTTCCACGGACACGCGCCGTCGGGCTATCGCATCGAAAGAGTGCCGGACCTCTCCCAGCTTGTCACCCTCGGGCAAGCTCTTCGGATCGACTACCAGCTCGATCCGAGCAACGCTCGAGGGTCCCGAAACACGCCCTACGCTCACCAGTTCGGACCAGGGTCTACGCTCTTGACGGACCCGACGGGGCGCGCGCTCGTGATCGTGGGGAACATGAAAGTCAGCCGAGCGCCGCGGGGCCGGTTCGGCTACATCAGAGAAGCGTCAGGAGGGTAGAGCGATGCCGATGGCGTTGATACTGAACCCGCCCCGGAAAAGGAGAGGGAGGAGCAAGATGGCTCGAGCCCGAAATGCAAAAGGCCGTTTCGTGAAGCGCCGGCGTGTCTCTCGCCGGAGCAACCCCGCAGCTCCCAGGCGTCGCCGCCGGCGCGCGCGCCTCGCATCGTCCATCGTCCGTCGGAGGAACCCGAGCATGAGACGCACCGTTCGCCGCCGGCGCACGACCCGTCGCCGTCGCAGCAATCCCGGATTCGCTCGAGGGGGTATCATGCTCCCGAACTTCGGCCAGGTGCTCACCGGCGTCGCCGGCGGCATCGGCGCGAAGGTGATCGCCAGAACCCTGTTCCCGCAGGGTGCGACGATGCTCGGAGGCTGGGGAGGTCCGCTCTCGACGCTTGGAGCAGGGATCGCCGCCGGCTTCATTCTCACGATGCTCAAGCAGCGCGCGATCGCCACGGCCGTCGTCAGCGGAGCCGCGACGATCGCCGCATACGATGCCGTGAAGCTCACCCCGCTCGCGGCGCAGATCGGAAGCTACACCGCTCCGGGGGACATGGTGCCCGTGTTCTCCGGTGTCGGGATGTACCCTCCGGGGTTCTCGGATCCGTCGCTGTCGGGCGGGAACGAGAACGACCCGACGGGATTCGATCTTTCGCCGTACTAGCACCGCGCACGTAGGGAGACGAGCGAGCTGGGAGTAACGCCGGACCAGTGAAAACCTCAATCGGGGGACGACACCCCGGAGGGAACAGATGCCAGAGAATGCGATGGACGTCCGTCAGGCCGTGGAGGCGATCATCTCCAAGGCCAAGGAAATTTTCACGCAGCCGCTGTACGACTCGCTCGACCTGACGGCGGCGAGCGTCGGCGACCAGCGGTTTTTCGCCAACACGATCGCCGGCGTCGGGCTGCTCCGCACGAACATGGAGCTCGGCGGCACGCTCCCGGCTCCTCGCCAGCTCCTGATTCAGCAGATCAGCGTCGCGCCGTGGGGATCCTCCGGTGTCGCGGTGGCTACGCGGCTCCAGGTGGAGGACGCGAATCTCCTCGTCCACCAGTCCGTGCTCACGCTCACGATCTCGGACAAGCCCTACCTGCGGGGTCCGGCGGTCATGTTCCCGTCGGGCATGGGGCTCGACGGATTCGCCGCTTCGGCCGTCGGTGCTGCGCCGCTCGAGCAGCACGCGGTTCACTCGGGGATGGCTCATCCCGCGGCGCGTTTCAACGTGCTTCGTCCCGGCCAGCTCCTCAAGCCGAGCGAGAACTTCAACGCCGTTCTCAACATCCCGGTCGCGCTGGCCGGCCTGACGGCGACGGTTCGCGTCTACGTGGTCCTCTGGGGGCTCCAGCTCCGCGCCGTTCAGTAAACGAGCGAGGAGAGGGACAACCCACACCCGAGAAGGGAAGGAGGATCCAGATGGGTAGTGCATATCCTGGCCTGCCAGGTCCCGATGAGCTCCGCGCGTTCCGGGAGAACATCCGAGGGAAAATGGGATGGTTCTGGTACGCTACGGCGAATCAGGCCATCGCCATCGGTGGACCGCCGGCGTCGCCGCAGCTACAGATCGACGCGAGGAGCGACTTCCTCGCACTCGAGATCATGGCGGTGTCGGATCAGGACGCCGTGGCGGTTCCCGTGAACTTCTACACGATCGAGATCGCTGGCAGCTCGAGCGGCCGAAATTATCAGTCGGCGCCTCTCGAGAATCGGCTCGTGGCGGGGACGGGGCAGCGCCCTCACTACCTCGCCATTCCGATCATGTTCCAGGCGTCGAGCTCGATCGCGCTCACGCTGACGGCGCTGAATCCGCTCGTCGCGTACAACATCCGCGTCGCGGTCGGAGGAGTGAAGTTCTACACGGAGTAAGCATCGGGCCGGCAAGGCCCATGATGGCGCTGCGCGGGGGGAAATCTCACTCCGTGCGGCGCCGAAGAAAAGGAGATTGAGAGAGGGGGGATCGGTTTCTCGAGGATTGTCCGTCCGGCACCTCGAGCGCCTCCCAGCAAGAGGCCGTGAACCCCTCCCTCGTTACCGACTCGTGAATATCTTCGACTTCATCAAGCCCTACGGGCGTCGCGCCTCCGTGGAGGACCTCGGGCTCTACATCCTGCCCCAAGAGGTCCCGCCCCGAAACGCGACGGTCGTGGACCAGATCCTCTCCGTGTTAGTTCCGCTAGGAGGAGCGCAGACTCCCGCGGGTTTCAATTACCGCGTTCCCCCGAATCGCCGGGGAGTGATGCGGCTCCTGGCCGTCGATACGTTCGACCCGGCGGGGATCCCGTTCCTCACGTTCTCCGTGCTCCGCTCCGGAGCTCCGATTGCGAATTATCAGAGGGACTCGATTCCGATCGGGACCGTGGGTGAGCCGACGTGGGTCTGGGGTGAGTTCGATGGCGACCAGATTTTCGAGATCGCTCTGTTCAACTCGAGCGTGACGCAGGGATACCAAGCGTACGTGCGCGCCGTGCTCTGGTTCTGGGACGTGCTCGAGGAGAGAGGCCGATAGATGGCGAACCCGAACGTCCATTATCGCACGCGTGAGATCGGCTGGGTCGTCGGCGTTGACAAGGGCAGCGGTGGCCAGTACGGAGTCGGGCTCGGGAACCTGGCAGCCGGCGCTTCCACGCTGATCGCAGATTTTCGGCCGTTCCAGTTCAATCACGCGATCCTCGGAGGATTTCAGTCGAGCGCGACTCCGGGAGCTCCCGACACGATCGGGATGCACATGGAGGTCACCGCTCACCTGCGAAGTGCCGGGAACGTGGATCTCCCAGGCATCATCAACATCTTTATGTGCCAACTCTCTCAACCGCTCGGAAATCACACGACGCTCGGAGACTGGGTGTCTGGCCAGATGGTCGAATGGGAGGAGTTCTCCCCGATCGCCGTTCCGACTCCTCCGCCCGGTTTCACGTCAGGAGGAGCCGGAGGACTTCGCTACCACTTCCGCCGCACGCTTGGGCGTGTCCCGATGAACTTCGTTCGCGTGCAGCTCACGAACATCGGATCCGTCGCAGCGTCCGAGTGGCAGCTCGGGGTCTACTTCCGCACTCACAGCGAGCGCGGAGAGGTCCGATAGATGGCAACCCCGAACATCACCAGCGGAGTCGTCGAGCGGAACAAGCCGATCGTCTACCGATCGAACGTCGTGCATCGAGCCGAGGTGACGCTCAACGCCGGATCCTCCTTCACCACTCCGATTTTCGACGTCGTGGGGGACGGCCGGCCTTTCAACGAGATCGAGATCGGTTCGGCGTCGGTGGTCCGAGTGCCGAGTCCGTACTTCCGGATCGTCGTAGGGAACGGTCCCGCAGGAGGAAACAACCCCGGCGCCGTTCTGAACGTGTTCCACCTCGGGGACGCCGGAACGCAATTCAGCCCGTTCACCTACTACGTTCAGCCGCGATCGGGCAACGGAATGTGCGTCTTTCGCTACGAGTGCATCGGCCGTCGCTGCCAGTTCAGGCTGGCGAACAGCCCGCTTGGCCCCGTGGCCGCTCTCGTTCAGGGCTACGTGCTAGAGATCGTGGTTGAGGGGTGACGATCGTGCCGGCAAGAGTGGCGCCAGATGACAACGCCCAACATAGGAAGCGGGGTCACAGAGCGGAACAAGCCGGTCTCCAGGGCTCCGTCAGTCGTGTACCGGAGGGAGCAATCACTTTCACGGGGATCGACGATAACGACGCCGATCTTCGATCTCGGAGCAGACGGCTGGCCGCTCAACGATGCGGAGCTGGCCGGACTCGGGGGATTGAGTGTTGTTCGCATCCCGAGTCCGTACATGAGGGTGGTCATCACGAGCTCGATCGGAGCGGGAGCGACAAACCCCGGCGGACTTCTAAACATCCTGGAAATCAGCGACGCCGGCGGCTTCGGCCTACCATTCACGTACTACATTCAGCCGCGGCGCAGCAGCGCGACCGCGATGCAAGGGTGCAACGTGTACCGTTACACGATGGTCGGTCGCAGGTGCGTGTTCCAGCTTCAGAACTTCCCGCTCGGAAAAGTTCTGGGGCTCGCTCAGACGTACAGGCTGGAGATCGTCTCGGAGGGATGAATGGTTGATCGCGTTGAATACGGAACGTGGAACGGCGCATCGAACGTGCCGCTTTGCTCCATGCTCGACGGAGTCCGGCTCGGGCAATCCGCGGCCCTCGCAATCGGCGCCACGCGGCAGAGCTCTCCGATCGAATGCACCGGGATGCGCCGCTACCGGCTCAAGTGCCTCCAGCTCACCGGGGCCGGACCGTCAGCCGTGAACGCGCAGGATATGCCGTTCGGCCCCGTGGCCGCTGCGATATGGCAGAACGCTGTGCTCGCGGCCGCGCAGGCCACGGCGACGAGATCGGTGTACAATTTCGGGGAAGGAACGGGAGTCATGGAATGCTTCATGGGTCCCTACCTCATCATCCAGCTAACGAACAACGGCATCGACGCCGCGACGTACGAGCTCGAGCTCTGGATGCAGTCCTAGAGGGAACGATGGCCGACGAGAGAGACATCCGAAACGATCCCACCTACATCGCTCGACGCGTCAACGCGAAGGGAGATCCGATCCCTCCGGCGGAGAAACCCGTTGACGACCAGGTGCTCGAGCAAGTCGGCCAGAAGGTCCGCGTGAGCGGGACCGTCGAAGGCTTCTACGAGGGCGGCGCCGTCGTGCAGTTCCCTGTCATCGGAGGAGGGGCGATCGGAGTCGCTACGAACATCCAGGACGCGAAACTCGGGACCAGGCTCACGCTCGAAGTGCAGGTGATGGAAGCGACGCGCGACGTCGTGAGAGTGGTTTTCATTGGCGACGGAGCCGACGGTCAGACGGCCGATCTCAATAGGTTCCTCGTCACGTTCAAGTAGCGGGAGGCGGAACATGACGGGTCTCGATAACACGCCGGACGCAACGCCGGCGCCTGCCGCGGCCGCGGCCAATGATGTAGCAACGCCAGAAGGTCCGAGAGCCTGCATCACGTACGACGATCCATCTGCTGACGATCCATCTGCTATCGACGCGGCGACTCTGGCCGGCGCGTGGCTCTTGGGGCGGCTGGAGGAAGTTCACCAAGGCATCGCGTGCGTCAGTTTCGAGAAGCAGGACGGCGCCCGCTTCACCGTCACGATCTCCCGCCCGATCTTCGACCGTGACTCGGCGACGCTCAACGTCGGCGACTCGGTTCTCGTGCGGGCGAGGCTTTATGAGGGAACCGCGTCCGTGGCCGTCGTCCAGGGGCAGAGTTTCAACCCGAAGGCGTGAACGTTCGCATTGAAGTGCGATACCGGCAGAGCTGGGATCAGCCCGTCGTCATCGTTCACCCGGACCCCGAGCACGCCCGCGCGCTCGCCAAGGTGATCGTTGACGCGCTACGGGATAACCTTCGGCTCCCCGTCCGAGCGACCGTCGGGGACAATCCTCCCGAGTCAGGAGTCTGGGGCGAGGGAGAAGTCGTCTACGCGAGAGGGTGAACCGATGACCGTGAACGCAGAGCGAGAAATCAACGAGCTGTTCCGAGTCGGGAAAAACATCGTGAGGATCCTCCTCCTGGTCGTGGCGATCGCCGCGATCCTCGTCGTGATCCGAGGGAAGGATCCACACGCTCAAACGACCTCCCAGACGATGCTCTTCACCTGGCCGGGGGACGATGGCGACGTAGGAACGTGCGCCGGGCTCGACTTCCGATGGAGGACGACACCGATCTCCGGGACCGATACCCTCTCATGGTGGAACGCCGCGACACGGTTCAACGGTGGGTATCCCACGGCGAAGGTGAGCGGGACGCGCGACTCGATCCTCGTGACCGGGCTCCCGAACAGTACCCAGCTTTACGCGATCGTGCGAGCATTCGACGAGACGCCGAACCTCTCCGGGTTCTCTAACGTCGCCGCGTTCGTCACCAAGGACTTCATCCCTCCGGGCCGCATCACCGACCTCCGCGTGGGGCTCTCCGCTCCGTTCTCCGCCGTCATGCCAGACGCTATAGCATCTGTTATACGGCGCCCGGCCGGCGTCCTGGACCTCACCCCTCCCGGAGCGCCCAGATCTCCCCCTCGAGCTCCTGGAGCGCCTCCGCTTGACACCGGCGGGCGATCGGTGGTATAGTTCGGACCTCGAATCCCACGCTGGGGGGTGAGCTGTGAGCGGAAACGGTGGCGTCCGGCCGAACGGTCCGGGATCCAACGCGGTTTCAATCGTCTGCACGGGCAAACAGGGACCGATCCCCGAGGGATCGGCCACGACCCCGTGCCCCGCCTGTCTGCAACCCCTCCTAGCTGGTCAGTTCTTCACCCTCATTCCGATCGGACCCGGCGGCGACCCGAAAAAGCGCGCTCTGGCGCGTCAGCGGGTTCCGTACGATCCGTGCTTTCTCGGCGTGCATTGGGCGTGCGTCATGGGAGACGAGTCGGAGAGCCGGCTGGCCTTGTAGCGCCCCCTCGAGGATCCGAACATGGTGAAGCTCGTCATCGTCTACCACTCCGAGAAGCTGGGGGCGTGGAACGCCGTGTTCCTCCGCGAGTCGAGCACCGGGAAGCTCGTCGAGAAATGGTCCGTGACGCAGGCGGACCGATCGAAGGTCCTTTCCGGCATCGCCGACCTCCTCCCCGAGATCCCGTGCATCGTGCTCTCGCAGGACGGGACCGACTGGCACCGTCAGGGGCCGGAACGACCATCAGCCGAAGAGCCGACCACATGAAGCTCCCGGCGAGTTTAGTGATGCTCGCCATTCTGGCGGTGCTCGTCATCGGCACGCTCGTCGGTGGTCCGTTTTTCTGGCGCGACCTCGTACGCTCGTTCCTCGCCGCCGGGAGCTTGAAGCCGTGAGAAGCGGCACTTTCAACCAAGGGAGGGCGACAAATTGAACGGTAAAGTTAGAGTCGAGGTGGTGGTCGGCGACATGTTCGGCGGGCACATAACATTGTGCGAGAAGCTCGAGCTACAAACCGGAAGCATGATCGAGATCTCCGACCTCCTGGAAATGTTCCACTCGTTCGTTGAGCAGATCCGCGACAAGCAAGCGGGGCTGAAAACGTGAAGGCGCCGCGTCGAGTGACTCGAGCAGTCAAGGAGAGGCGCGCCGTCACGCGGTTGATCGCCGCGATCAGAGAGCTACAGGAGAGCGTCGGCGACTACATGGACGCGACTCGTAAGCCGCCGGTGCCGCTTCGCTCCATCGGTCCAGTCCGCAAACCGTAGCGCCTCCGTGTTCGGCGCTCACGCCGGAACGAGTGAGGGGGTGATTCAGAATGAAAAGGTATTTCGCAGCTCGTGGGGTTCTTCTGGAGTGGGTCCGTTGGTCGCGCATTCCGATGGTCGTTGCGATGTTGGCGACCATCGTGGTGCCGGCAATCTGCTCCGCCAAGGGGCCGATCGTCTCGGCAAGCGTTGACTGGTGGGCGCTGTTCCTGGCCTTCATGAAGGGTCCGATCGTGTCGTAGGGGCTCAGCTCGTGGAGGTGCGCCGCATGGACGTGGCGCAGCAAGAAGGGGCGGACCTCTGTACAGGGAGTACGAGGTCCGCTACATTGTGGACGTGTCGGGGAGTGCTGGCTCCCCCCGAAGCGAAGGGGGTAACGGTGCAGCTTCCCGGAGAGATTGGTCAGTTCGTCGCTCAGGTGGTGGTCGCTATATTCGGTCCCTGGATCCTGAAAAAAATCCGTGACCGGGACATTCGAGAGGCGATCGCGCACGCTGCCGATGCAGCTCTCGTGCTCGCAATCAAGCGCTCGACGAAGTTCGATGACGTCGGCGAGCTCCTGCGAGCTGTCGTCGCGGGGATCCTGGCCGACCCGGCAGCGCCGAGCATGGTGAGGAAGAACGTGGCGAACGCCGAGAAGGCCGCGGCCGCGGCAATTGCTCGGAACAGCTTGGGACTGACGAAGCTCGTCGGAGACCGCTAGGAGGCATCCGATTCTCTCGCACACGTTGCTCCCTCGCCGCCGCCAGACGGCACGCGAGGCAAGTTCTCGGGGCGTCTACACGTCGCCGAAAACGTCGATCGAGACGCTGCTCCTCGTAGCTCTCGCGTCGTCGTGGCCGAGGAAGAGCGTGGCGAATGCCGAGAAGTCCGCGGCCGCGGAAATTGCTCGGAACAGCTTGGGAATGTGGGACTCCCCTTCAATTCTCCGAGAGTGGATCGACGCCGCTTTCGGGAAGGCGATCCAGCTCACCGGCGCGACGATCGAGGTGCGCGTTCCGTGGTGGAGGAGGATCCTCGGGACTCCCTACCCTGACACTCTATCGGTGCGATTAGATTCTCTTCCGAACCCTGGAGGCGGAGCGATCCGCATGATCGTGCTCTGCGCGACGAGTGACTCCGCGGCCGTGCTCGTGGCGAACCTCGCGCTCGCGCTCCGCGTGACCGGTGGGAACCCCGGGGAGCTCGTCAAGAGCTTCGAGATCCGGAAGTCGGCCGGCGTGGTTTTCATGCATGCGATCGCGTTCATTCCCGGAAGCGTGAAGGGGTAGCGCGTGCCAGAGCCTAGCAAGCAGCTCCTCGAGACGATCGCTCGCCACGCGGATCCACGCGTTCCCCTCTCGATCGTTCTCACGATGGCGGAGCGCGAGAGTCATTTCGATCCGTCGATAATCGGAGACGCCGGCGAGTTCGGCCTGTTCCAGCTCCTCCCGAAAACTGTGCGCGAGGAGCTGAAATATACCGGGCCGCTCGAGGCGCTCCGCGAGCCGGGACTCAACACGAAGCTCGCCACCAAGTACCTCGTCATTCTCAAGGATCGCTTCGCGGAGTGGCCGGTCGCGGTCAGGGCGTACAACGGAAGCGGTGCCGCGGCTCGCACGTACGCGGCCGGCGTGTTCCAGCGCTTGCCGGTCTGGGATAAGTTCGTTCGGGACAACCTAGAGTTTTTCAGGAATGCGATCGCGACACGCGGCGCCGGAGTGCTGGGGATCATCGCCGCGGCCGCGGCGGTCGTGGTCGTGCTGATATTCAGCTCGCAGAAGAACCGGGAGGCGTGACGTGACGGACCAACCTAGGATGGAAACCGATCGGCTCGAGGACGACAGCTCGCGCCGAGAGCCGGGGCGATGCGTCGGTTGCGGGTGTACGGAGTGCGCTCCGTGCGATGGAGGATGCTCGTGGGCTGACGAGGATAGGACCCTCTGCTCGGTGTGCGCCAGTCAGCAATTGACCGATGCCGCGATTGAGCTCGGTAAGGCTCTCGCCGCTCTCACGTGCGCGATCTACGTCCTCGAGGAGGTCTCGGGAGATCTACAGGACGACGTTCGCATGAAGTACGACGAAGCGTTCGCCGACGTCGGCCGTCTGTATGCGAACATCATGCTCAGCTCGACGGAGCTCCTGGCCGATCATCCAGAAGCGAGAGCGGCAGCCCGCAGCGAACCTATCGAGCGGAAGATCGTGACTCCATGAACGGAACGACCTCGGGGATCCTCACCGCGAAAGCACCGATCCTGCTCATGGAATTGTCGGCCGCGGACCCTCGGCTCGTCGTCCTGGTCCTCTACGCGGCCGCGGTGTCGCTCAAGATCTTCGGAGTCGTCGCCGTTCTCACTCGAGTCAACGGGAGCCGGGAGCAGTCGATTCAGTTCCACGGCGCCGGCGCTCAGGTTTCCCCCCACGAAATTCGGCCGACGCGCGCCGCGGATCTCCGCACGCGCGGCCTTCTCGACGACGCGCAAGCGCAGGCGTGGGAAGACGAGATCAACACGTACGTCGAGTATTCCGCTCCGGGATCTCGCCGGCGTTACAATCCAGCGCTCTACGAGACGCAGGCGAAAATGGTCGAGCGAGGCCGCGATCCGAACCTTCCCCCGGTCGTTCCTCACCTGCACCTGCAAGTGCCCCCGTGGACCTCCAGGGCGTCGGATCCGATCGTTCGGTTGTGGACGATCGGAGCGGGTTCCGTGTGAGCAATCGCCGAGCTAGGCCGCACCCGTGCAACTGCCGGAGTGCCGGGGAATGCTGGCACGGCTTCCGGTCGATCCCGATGAAACGGAGGCGTCGAATGTTTAGGCGACTTCACAGGAAGTACCTGGTCTCGAAGCTGAAGCCCGCATGAGCTGGAAATCCGAGAAGGATTTCCGAGAGTGGGAGGCCGCTAACGGCATCGTCAAGGGAGAGCTCCCGCTCACGGAACGACCGAGTGGCGATCTCTATCGGAAGCTCGCGCGCGAGGCGTTTCTCGCAGGCGTGACGTCGTGCGAGGAATCTCAATCCCTCCCGCTCGAGCTCCGAATCGTTATCCTCGAGCTACGAGTTCAATGGCTCTTGAGGTCGATAGCGAAGGGGGAGGATCCTCCGGTGTTTGTTTGGGATGACGTCGATCTCTTACGAAACGGCCCACCGAGATGACGCGTGAGCTCGTGGAGAGATTGAAGTGCGACGGAGGATGCAACGCCGGCGCGGTGCTCTCGCTGGGAGAGGCGAGGTCGATGGGATGGCGCACGTTGACGATTCAGTTTGAGGGATCGCCGTATCCAGAGTTTCACGGGAACCTCTGTCCCGAGTGCGTCGAGAAGTCCGCGGGCACGTTCATGCGACTCCGCCCAGGGGCGGCCGCGGCCGCGCTCCTCGAAAGGGCCGCGATCCTCGAAAGGCGACCACCGCTGATCCCGTGCAGGAATTGTGGGATGGCAGAGCCGGACCACCATTGCAAAAATCCGCAGGGGCTCGGATGAACGACGAGACGAGGAACGAGCTACAGAAGCTCACCGAGTTCCTCATGCTCCCGTGGAACGATCCGCGCGGGGCCCGCGGCGGCGACGTGGACGACGTCCTCCTCGAGCTCCGGGAGATCCGCCTCCTCCTGTCGGAGCTCGTTCAGGTGACGATCATCCTCGACAAGACGGACCACGTCGGCACGTATCGGGCGCTCATGGAGAACGTGATCCATGACCCGAGGGAATCGTGGCGCCGGCATGAGAGCGAAATGGCGCGCCGGATCGTTGAGCTCGAGCTCTCGAACCGAGCGCTCCGGGCGAGCCTCCTGAACCCGGACGGGACGGAGGAGGGCGTGGCGCCGTAGGAGCTCCAGGACGGTCGACGCGGTCGGGGGTGTTCCCGGAAGGGGGCGCCCCCGTTCTCGTTCCTAGCGGGCTCCGGGGCGGGCTCCCGGTGATCGTGGAGGGGTGTCGCGGGCCGCGAAACGGCGCGGTTCGCCGGCGCGCCGCGCGCGAGCGGACGGCAAAAAGGTGCGCCCCCGCCACCCCTCAACCCCTCCGAATGCGCCTCATTCCCCCAGGACCCGGCCCTGGTCCTGGAGGGCAGACTCCCCCTCTTTCTTCTGTCGGTAGATACACGTTCCATCCGTGCTTTCTACCACCGAGAAGCTGCCCGACGAGCGCCCTTGAGAGCGCTTGTCGGCGGGCAGCCTTTCACGCTCCAGAGGGGTCAGGTCGCTACAGGTAACGGCAGCCCCCCCGTACATACCTATAGCACTAGCAGGGACTTATCCACATATCCACAATCCCTAAACAGCTCCGCGGGCTCACGATGGAGTTCTTGACAGAATCGCGTCAATTGTGGGTGACGCACCTATCGCGTTGCCGCCACTAGTGCGGATCTCTCCGAGGCCCCCCCCATGAGACCTTGTGAAATGAATCACATACTCTCCTTGTTCTCCATTGTTACCAACGACTTATCCTCTGGCGTTGAAAGTTTCACGGATTCAATCGTTGTGCCGCAACGGTTTACTGGATAGATTGAGAAAAGAATCACAATCATTTCCCTTGACCGATGATGATGGCGGACTTACCTTCCGGTTGATTCGTCGCTGTTCCGGTTTTCCGACTCCAAGTGAGGCGTGTCGTGGCAGGACTGGCGTTCGATCTCGCTCCCGATCCAGACGAGAGGGACGACGAGCAAG
>ERZ1292625.2439-Hain-H41-01um-R1-2439-length-17224-cov-7_pt1 | contig 17224 bp, 22 predicted proteins | sample MGYA00564400_ERZ1292625 | MGnify/ENA primary metagenome ERZ1292625 (study PRJEB36523, sample SAMEA6512639) | groundwater metagenome | collected 2019-01-08 | study: AquaDiva: Metagenomics assemblies of 32 groundwater samples
GGGGAACGCAGAATGTCGGTTATGGGCCTCTTTTTGTATTTCATCGTCCAAAGATTGTAATAATTGTGACCTTTAGACGACATAGTGTCAAGAGGCACGTCAGGTTAAGGCTAAATTACTACTTGACATTCAATCTGGCAAGGGTAATATATAAGTATATATGGAAAATGGCGTATTAAAGAGAGATGTTTTTGACAAAATCCGGCCGTTTTTGGGTACAAAGAATATAATTGTGTTGCATGGAGCCCGCCAGGTGGGTAAGACCCATATTTTGTATTACATCAAAAATTATCTTGGGGAAAAGAACGAGCCTAGTTATTATATAGATTTGGAGGACTCCCGCTACGTTGAAACATTAGATAGGGGAATCGAGGCTTTTTTGAATTACTTAAAAGGCGAGGGCTGGGATGGTAAAAAAGCATTTGTTTTCATAGACGAAATTCAATATTTAACAAACCCGTCTCCTTTTCTGAAACTCGTCGCCGACCATGTGCCCAATATTCAATTGATAGTTTCAGGTTCTTCAAGTTTTAATATTAAATCCAAGTTTTCAGATTCTCTTGCCGGCAGAACCGTGAATTTTGAAATTTACCCGTTGTCTTTTGGCGAGTTTTTGAGATTTAAAAACATAAAAACTTCAATGGAGGATAGACTTATAAGTTTGTATAAGGAATACATGTCCTTCGGAGGGTACCCTAAGATTGTTTTGGACGATGATATAACTCGTAAAGAAACATATTTACAGCAGATTATTGATACCTATATTAAAAAGGATATCTCTGACCTTGCTAACGTAAAAGATACAAAGAAATTTAATGATTTACTTAAAATTCTGGCTTCTCAAAGCGGCCAGCTTGTCAATATTGCCGAATTATCAAAAATCTGCTCTCTGGCATCGCCAACAATTTCTAATTATTTGGAAATATTAGAAGAAACTTATATTCTCAGGCTTGTTTCCCCATTTTCGACCAGTCCGAAAGTTGAGGTCGCCAAAGCTCCCAAGGTGTTTTTTTACGATACGGGAATCTTACAGATGCTGTGGTTGCGGCGTTTACAGACGGAAAATGTCGGCAATATCTTGGAAACTAGTGTTTTTTCTGAACTTGTCAAAAAATTTGGGGTAGAAAATATAAATTTTTGGAGAAATAAAAACCAAAATGAAATAGATTTTATTTTACAAACAAACAGCAAAATGCTGCCAATTGAGGTTAAATATAATTTTTCCCAATTTAAAAAGATTAAGTTAGCACCGTTTTTGGGAAAATATAAGCTCGATAATTTTTATGTGGCTGGTTTAATGGGAAGGAAGGACAAATCCTACTTTAAGTACCCATGGGAATTATAGCAACATTTATATACCGCCAGAGTAGATTCCGCCCTTAAATTATCTTGTTTAGTTCGTAATAAGGAATTATTTCTTTTGAGGCTCCTTTAGTAAGACAGACAATAAAATATTGTTTGGTTTCGAATTTCTTAATAAAACTGCGCATCGATCTGCCGACTATAACCTTCTCCCCAGGCGAGTATTTGATTTCGATCCCGACCGGATGGGGATAGCTATCGATGACGATATCCACTTCGGCGCCCTGCTTAGTCCGCCAGAACCTGAGTGATTTTGGCGTGGAACTGATTGTCTTCTCAATCTCATTGAAGACAAAATTTTGAAATAAAAAGCCTTTATCCGCGACTGAGTCAAATGAATAGATGTCCAAAAGATAATTTCGGAGCCCCGGATCGACAAAATAATAAATTGGGGACTTGGTGATTTCTTTTCTTACATTCCTGAAATAGGGGACTGATTTTTTGATAATATAAGTTTTTTCCAGATACCAGAGATATTTTTTGATTGTGGGCAGGGAAATATTTAAGGTATTGGATAATTCATTGTAATTAGTTAACCTTCCGTTTTGACTGCCGATTATCTTTATTAAATCGGTTAAAACTTCACTTTTCTCAATTCTTAAAAGAATTTGGATATCTTTTTCGATAAAACTTTTATAGATATCTTCCAACGCGGCCCGTTTTTCATCAGAAGTTTGGCTCAAAACAACTTTTGGATAGCCTCCAAACATTAAATATTCATTTAATAGTTCTAATCCAGAAATATCATTAACTTTAAAATACTCTTCTAATTTATTTGTATATCGATAATCTGTCTTGAAATTGACAAATTCGCTAAACGATAAAGGAAAAATTTTAAAAACCCTCTTTCTGCCGGCTAGGGATTCGTATATTTTCTCTTTAAGTTCAATGGAGCCAGACCCAGTCACTATAAATTTATAGGTGGAATGCATATCATATATACCTTTCAGAAAAATTCCCGCATTTTCTTTCTTTTGTATCTCGTCGATAAAGACATAGCCGGGACCCGTGCCCAGTTCGGACCTGATTTTCTCCAGGAGTTTGGCCTGAGTAAAGTTGACTTTTTTATAATCATAGTTGTGTTTTAGTATATCTATTCTTAAAGTCAAGTAGTGGAATAAATCAGATCTGATCTACTTAACTTTGTTTATTAAAAGCTTTGCGGGACAGACTTGCAAGGTGGTGTGAAAGGTTTCTCCTTCAAAGTGAAAAGTCTCTCCTTTCAAGTTAGATTTGGTCTACAAAAACTTCTTTTTTTCTCGGAAGTATCTTGCCGTCTTTACGGCCCCAGATGTCGAAGCCTTCCGGCCATAAATCGCTGTGGTTATTCCAGTAGGGATGGTCTTTGGGTTTATAGTAAGAATCTTCGAGTTCACCGGAGGCAAAGAGGTCTTTAGATTTACTCCACCAGTGCCAGATCCAGCTTTTTGACGTCGACAACACCCGCCAGCCTTTTTGGTAGGCTCGGGCATTCCAATCTGTATCTTCGCCGGATCCGGGGTAGAAGTGCTCGTCCATCAGCCCGACGTCCTGCAAACACTTCCGGCTAAAGTAGGGCATGGTAAAAACGGCCCCGTCAACGACGGTATTGCCGATCGTCCTCGGCATCGTCTTGGGCAAAATCGCATCTTTATTGCTAAAATTGCCCTTCAAAAGATAATCGTAATCCTCTTTTGAATATTCTTCTTTGTAGGGCAACACTTCAGGATAGCCGGGAACGCCGTAGCCCCAGCCTGCAACTCGTGGGGACATCGGGACAACACACCCGATTTTGGGCCGCAGGGCAAAAGTTTCTTTGATTCCATCTAGCCAGCGCGGATCAATAATTTCAATATCGTCGTTAGAAGGACAAATTAAGGGTGTTTTCCAGTGCAGAGCGTGGATCAGGCCTTCGTTCATTGCTTTTGCATACCCCAAATTGCGGTATGGGTGCATATACAGATGAATCAGGGGAGTAACATACTTTCGCACTTCATCCGAAAAGCCATGCTTCGTCTGGTCGATAACTATGACACGAAAGGAATCCGGCTTGCTATACTTGTAGAGAGTATATAGAGCGCGGGAGATGTACTTCTCCTGAATCGGGCAGAAAATATAGCAAATGTCAATGTTCGTCATATAAATTTCTTCCACAATGAGGACAAGTAGTAAATAATTTATGTGTATGATTATCTATGTTACCCATTACAACTAAGTTTTCTGGTCTATTATCAATTTTGATTCCGTTTATATGATGAACTATTTCATCTTTCCTTAAATATCTTCCTAATTTTTTTTCTGCTACCAACCTATGTTCGAACACATATTCGTGAGGATTAGCATAGGGATGTCCATACGCCTTCACTAAAAAATATCCAGACTTGGTCTTAATCCTCCCACCTTTCCAAGAGTGATGTTTTTCTCCAAATTTCCTTCCCTCTCCTTTTTGCCAAGTAATTTGACAATTTATAGAACAAAATTTAGCTGTCTTGGCATGTTGCTTGTTAAAAATCTTACACGGACTATCACAAATTAAACACTTTCTGTTTTTATCTACATATGGATATATGGGCATACTCCATTATAACACCTATACATATAGGTCGTCTCAATCATCTAATTGGTTCGTCTTCAGGAATGACGTTTAGCGTCGCCTGGTCGAGCTTAACTTCGTCTCCGAAGTTAAATCCGAGTCCTTCGTACACCTCCTTAGAAGTTATCCACCTCCTTGTACCATTCTTCAGTAAAAAGATTCTGTCTCCGCCCGCCCTGACGGGTAATCCTTTCCAGCCATCTTCATCAGCCTGAACCTGCTCGGCTGGCTGTTCGGCCGGTTGTTGAGCCGGCGCAGTGTCCGCTACCGGCGGAAAGACCGGTTTGCCCTGCTGGATTTGATCTTCAAAATAGTTACTCATCTTTTAATCACCTCTATTCCCAGAAATTCATCTAACTGTCTAAGATAACGGTTCTCGTTATAATTATCAACTACGAATTGTCGATATCTTTCCGGTTCAATCTTGCCGGTTAAGAATTCATTTACCATTTGGCCTGGGGTTTCGCAAACAAATCCGGGCCAGGTTTCGCGGCTTCCTTCCCAATTATTAAGTATTGGTTTAATGCCTTTGGCCATCGCCTCGGCTGCGGCGTAGCTAAAGGCTTCTTTAGTTGAGGGAACGAGGATATAGTCTTTATCCTCAAGCCACAGATTCATGTCTTCGACGCGCTCAGGATACCAAAACACATGGCCGTCAAGCCGTAGGTCTTTCTCCAAATACCTGCAGTAGGCGTTGTATTGTTCATGGCTTGAATAAGTCCCTCGGATATGTAATTGCCAGTTCTTTTCTTTTCCTGAATCTAATAGATCTTTTAAGATTTGAAAAGCAATATCCAGGCGCTTGACGTCCCAAATACGCCTGTCGCCGACGACATAAGCAATTTTTCGGGTAGGGGAGTCGTTGGTTTTTGTTTTGAGCGTAAATTTGGCTACATCTATACCTGGCTTAATTATCGGACCCGGCTGGCCGACTTTATCCTTAATATGTCGGGCCATATAAAAGACCCCGTCAACTTTTGAATAATCGATGGCATTGGCTTGGCCGGCCCAAACTTCGATGTCGACGCACTGGATGAAGAGCTTGCCGGTTCTGGGTTTAAGCGCGGCTTCGATGGCGCAGTTATCGGCCTGATAACAAAAAGTAAGATCGGCTTCGAGCATAGCTTCATATTGGGGGTTGATCAGAACCTGATGGCCTAAACTTCGCCAATGTTCCACGATCGGGGCACTAAATTTTCCGTTCCAGGTATCAAAAAGGATAATTTTCACTTTACCGGCCTATACTACCAGAAGAGAGAACTTTGGGCAAGCTAAAGGGCTATTGACAATTAGTATACAATTTTGTATACTTTCTATCAATGAAGTATTTAGAGCTCAGAAACCGGCTTAAAGAAAATTTGTTTACCGCTTTGGACATTAAGAAGCATTTCCCCGAAGAGAGCGAGTCATTGCTTAAAATTCAACTTGCGCGTTTTCGGGCGAGGGGACTGGTTACCAAAATTAAAAGGGGACTATATTGCTTTGACCCGGGCACAGTCGAGGAGTTCGAGCTGGCGGGTAAGCTTTATCAACCTTCGTACGTTAGTCTGGAAAGTGCCCTCAATTACTATGGAATAATTCCCGATATTCCTCAAGCTGTGGTCTGTCTCAGCCTGACCAATACAAAAAAAATTACCAATCAACTTGGGGCTTTTCATTATATTAAAGTGAAGCAGGATCTGTTTTGGGGCTATCAAAGCCGAAGTAAAACTCAGGGAGTTGGCAGTTTCTTGATCGCCGATAAGCAAAAAGCCCTGCTCGACTATTTCTATATCCGAAAAATTAGGAGCACTAGCGACTTAAGACTCGACTTGACTGATTTTGACTTTGGACGCTACCGTAAATATGCAAAGTTCTTTCCGAGCTGGGTGCAAAGGATTAAAATTAAACAATGAATAATATATTAGCTAATTTTGACCAAATATTGGAATTTGCGGCTTCCTACGGTCTGCCGGCCAGCAAAAAAAGGGCAATTGTCAGGGAGTTTTTGCAGGTTAAAATTCTCGATCTCATCTATCGAGAAAAGCTGGGCCTAAATTTGATCTTTGTCGGCGGGACATCGTTAAGATTAACTCGCAATCTCGACCGATTTTCGGAAGATTTGGATTTTGATTTACAGGACGTCAATCTAAAGGATTTAGATAGACTAATGAAAAACGTTTTTAAAAGTCTTAAAAATGAAAATATTGATCTTGATTTTTACAACAACAAAACAGCCAAGAGGATTTACTATGAATTTAGGTTCAGGAATTTACTTGCCGGCCTTGAAATCGGAACTGATCCTGGAGAAAAACTGATGATTAAATTTGACTTTGAAAATTTCTGGAAGGGGCATGCCAAAGAAGTGATGCTTCTTAATCGGTATGGCTATCTGGTAAATGTAATTACCATTCCTTTGGGCCAGCATCTTATTCAGAAACTGGCAGCCTATACGCGGCGAGGGCAGACCCTCGCCCGAGATATTTACGACATTGTCTGGCTGATATCCCAGAATACGAAGCCGGATTGGGAATTTGCCAAAAAGAACGGTATTACCCAGGCGATAGTCGATCAAGCTATTGAAAAATTTACGACTGAATCACCGAAACTCACGAATTTTAAAAACCGACTCAGGCCATTTTTAATTGACGAGAAGCACGCCCTGAAGCTGGATTTTGTCTTGTCCCTGCTCCAAAACTATTTATAGTTATAGTTTCTCAGCTACGACGACGACACTATTGGGTTCGCCGCCGCCTTCATAAATATCGTAGTGTTCGAGTATCCGGAGTGGCTTTAAACGGTCATAGACTTCCTGTTTATCCATGCCGCGGTTGTCGTCATATTCGCCCTTACCCGTAAAAGCGAATATGGCTTGTCCACCGGTTTTGAGTATTCTGGTTATCTGTTTGACGGCCTCGTTAAAATGGTCGAGATATTCAAAAACGCCGATCATGACTACTTGTTGAAACCGATCGGCAGTAAGCTCATCGCAGGTTTCGATGGACAGATTGTAGTCTGGGGCCGGCTGATCGCCGCCGCCCGGGTGGGTGTCCATGGTGAAAAAGTTGCATAGTTTGGCCGGATTATTCCAAAAGGACGAGTAGTCCCAGTATTTATGAACACCGACAAATAAAACGTCGGAGCCGTCCGGACATCTGAAAGCCCACTTGGGCAAAAGTTCCTTATTCAGGAACAACCTGCCTTTGCTGACATTGCCAAAATCTTTATATTTTTGCATCTTCGAGTTTCTTAATTAGCTCAAGCATTTTGGGAAAAAGCTCCATGTCATTTTTCATCCAGGCATGAAAGATAACAGAATGTCCTTGCCAGACCCCGTCTCTGGCAAGCTCGACTTCGACTTCGCGAATGAATTTGGCGATGTCATTGCTTTCGTTATCGAGCTTAAGCCCCATAAACTCACAGGCCCGCTCCATGTTTAGACTTTCCGCGTTCCAGGGAGGATACCAGACAGTGGCCTGGCGGTGAAAGTATTTTTTGATAAAATGCTGACAGGCGGCCAGATCCCGGACGATAAAATCGTATTCCATTTCGGCGTAGGCGAAGTGGCCCCAGCCGTGAATCTGGATATCGTAGCTGTCTTTGTTTTTGTTTATATAGTTAATGAGTTCTTCTGGTATATTCGATATTCTGCCCCACTGGGTAAACTGCATATTGGCTGTTTCAGTAAGTCCTGCTTTCTTAAACTCCTCATGAATAGCGATATATTCCTGGGGGGAGAGTCGAAAATCGTAGTCGTCGTGCCTGCAAATAATTTTTTGGGTTGTCATTTCTTCTCCTTTGCTCTTTTTTCGCCCCTTAACTTTTGGGTCCACTTAAAATCCTGCTTTCGCCAAACACCGCCCATTTCGGCAACCATACTGGCAATGTGATTTCCTCCGAGCGTTATCATTTCATAATCGGGGTGGGTGTGGCAGAAGCCGTCATAGCCCAAATCTTTTTCATCCACGCACCACTTCGGTAGTGGCTTTTCCCTTAAACCGACCCAGTTTTCAAGGATTGCCATTTCATAGTCATGCCGGAGGTAGAGTCCGCCCGGTGAGATAAATCTGTCCGCGTTCCTAAGAATAAAGTCGCCGATTATTTCGCGCTGGGCGCCGTCGTTAATAATCAGATCAAAAGCTCCGCCAACTTCCTCAATTGTTCTGGAGTAAGACAGATCGCGGTCCAGCTCTGTCGTATAGAGGTTGCTGGCGGGATGAAAAATAAGTTTGACGTTTTTTGCCCCTACCTTCTTAAGTTCTGCCGAAACTATATCATACCACTGCTTATTACCTTCTACCGAAACAAATTCGTTTTCGGGAAAGTTAGTGGCCCACCACAAAGTCGTGCAGCCGGAACCGTATTCCATAATCCTGGCCTTGCGCTCAAAAGTTTCTTCAAAATTCTCGATAAAATAGGCCTGATAATTCAGGGCAAAATTGGACTGGCGCAAATCGTACCTGTTCGGAACTTCTCCGATAGTGTATTGCCACCGGCCGGGGTCTTGGACATTTAATTCCCACTTTCTCCTAGCCATAGGGTCCCCATCCTTTCAATTCCGATAAATGGACCAAATAGGGATTAATATTAAAATGGATGCCTTTATATCCCTTTTTACCTAGACCGTATCCTAATTTTTCTCCTGTTGCGAATTCGTTAAGCCCTCGTATTTTATTCGGTTTTGCAATAGCCTTAAAACTAACATTTTCGTTAACGACAATTTTTCTTCGATAGAGAGCGAACATTGGATGAATAAACCCATAAAAGCGCCTGTTATTAGTAGTTGTCATGTATAAACCAACTCCATAAATCTTTTTATCTTTTATAATCTCATCGTAAAGTTTCTCGATAATTTTTTCTCCGACGACAAACATGTCGTTATCAAGGGTTAGAATAAACTCTGATTTGCTTTCTCTAAACCCTTTGTCCAATCTGCTTCCATGGTCAGTAATCAGGGGATCGTTGATGATCCGTACTGATAGGCGAGGATAAAATCTATGTAATGAATATATGGCAATGTCGGTAATTCTTTTGTCCTCCCAATGGCAGATAATTGTTTCTATTTTTTCCATAAAAAAGTTATTCTTTTTTCCATAAAAAAACTACGTTTGCTTTGACTGTATATTTTAAGTCGAGCGTATCTAAGAACTCTTTGACCCCAAAATAAAGATAATCATGAAAAATGACCAATCCGCCTTTTTTTATAAATGGGTAGAACGTCTCAAAATCGTATTTGACGCAAGGGGCACTGTGATCTCCGTCAATAAAAAGCGCATCTAATGGCAGTTCCCACTCCAATTTATTGACGTCTTGAACAATTGGAATAATATTTCGGGCTTCAAAATTATCAAAATATCTCAAAACATCCATGATGTTTTTTCCTTCTATTTTGTGCTCAGGATTCGTATAGAGGTTAGGCAGCTCGCCAACCAATCCATACATATCGATTGTGTAAATTGTCCATTTTGGTTTTGTTTTGGCAAAAAACACAGTCGAATGGCCAAATCCGGTTCCGATTTCAAGCATCCTGCCTGCCTGGGGCAATTTAATTAGTGCATCATACATGTTTTCCGCCTCAGAAGGAAAGATCATGCTATTATCCCTGATAAATTTTTTAATCTCGGTACGCTTCATAATTTTTTGGCAAAAGCCAGCCCCCCTCTATCCCAAGCCTTCCAACCCTTTCTGCCTATCATTTCCCTGTCGAAAAACTCTTTAACTCCCCAATTGTAGTTATAATCGTGATAAATAACCAATCCACCCTTCAAAACAAAGTCCAGATAGTGTTCCGTGTCTTTTTTAACCCAGTCATAGGAATGGTCCGCATCTATAAATAATGCGTTTATTGGAATATCCCAAGATAGGGCTGCCGTATTCCCCACAATAGGAACAACATTCTTGACTCCGCTATTAATTATATAAGTGTAGGTTTTAAGAAAACCGTCGGGTTTGAAACTATTTTCTCCCACCTTAAAGATATTTTGAATATCGCCGTACATTCCATATCCGTCTACAGTGTAAATTGTCCAATCCGGCTTAGTTTCTGCGAAAAAAACAGCAGAATGCCCGTACCCAGTTCCTAGCTCAAGGAGCCGCCCTTTCTTAGGGAGTTTGGCCAATTCTTCCGAAAGAATTTTTCCTTCTTTTGGCGTTATCATGCTTGTATTGATTAATTTCATAATTTTTTAGTTATGGCAATTCCTACTTTTCCGTCCCTAAAATACCCAAACGGAACATCAATCAATTTAAGTTTAACTTCGGCCATATCAATTGCCTTCTGAACATAGTCCCCATACCAGAAATAGTCATGCAAAAGAACTGTTGAGCCCTTTCTAACAAACTTTCCCCAATTATTTATATCGTCCATTATAAATTTAGGAGCGTGTTCTCCGTCTATAAAAAGCAGGTCAATCGGTCTACCCCAATCTAAAACTGCGTCATTAGAGGTTCCTGCAATAAAATGGACTTTTTTAAGAAGACCCAGCTCGGTTCTTTTGTCTAGAAAGTTTTGATTTTCAATAGGATCAATCGTCCAAACTTGAACTGAATCTTTACTGGCGAGCGCCATTATAAAAGCCGAGTTTCCAGCGGCAGTTCCTATATCAACAATTACTCCGTTTTCGGGAACCTTCGAGGCATATTTATATAAGACTTTCTTTTCCTCAACAGGAACTGTTGTCAATACATTTTTAGTTAGGTCTAGAATTTTCTGGAATTGCATGGATATTGTAGAAAATGGCGATAAAGGTAACCCCGTCCCTGAAGCTCCAAAATTCTTTCCAGTTTTTATCGATGAAGAGTTCCTTAAACGCTTCCGGGGTCGCAAAGGCCGAGTGGTGAGTCGAGTCGCCTTTTTCCTGCGGGTCGCCGTTAACCATGACAATTTCCTGTCCCAAGGGAACCGAGGCAACAATAAACTTCCGGACTTTCTTTTTGAGCCTCGCAACAAACTTTTTGGGTTTGTAAAGGTGTTCGAGGTTTTCGAACTGAACCGCCACATCGCAGTCGGGGATGGTCCACTTTTCAAGGTCGGCCAGAACGAATTCGTTATTGGCCTGTTTGTGTTTCTCGACGGCGCAGTTAATATTGCTTTGTTCAAAATCGACCCCGATGACTTTCTTGGCGGTCTCAGAGAGAATATCGGTTCCATAGGCGGTCCCGCAGCCGAGATCGAGGACTTTATCTTTTGGTTCGACAAACCCGCGGGCCAGATGATAGCGGAAGCGGTGGAACCTGATTCGGCCATCCATGTCCCGCTCAAGCTCGGCCATCACAGCGTAACCCACGTTCCCACCTTTCTTTTTATTTCGGCGATGTCGTTTTTGGGCATCGGCCAGACCGGGTTGTGGCCGTGATCTTCCGGTTTAGCGCCTTTTGGGTAGCCCCATTCATCGGTGTCTTCCTTGCCAAAAAGGTGCCAGCAGCCAATCTGATTTGCCCAGCCCATTTTCCAACCCGACTGAGACAACTTTTCGCCGATCCAGAGTTCCTCGTGACCCCGGAGCGGCCGCCTCTCATTCCAGGCGCCCGTTTGTTTGATCACATCGGTGCGCATCAGTCGGCCATAGCCCGGGACGTGGCCAAAAGGCACGAGCTCATCAGGAGTGTCAAACATCGCCATGCTCGTGCCGACGAGTACTTGGGGCTTAAGGGCGATGGCGGCATAACTGGGATATTTAGTCATCAGATCAATTAGACGGGCGAGCCAATCCGCGCCTGTATAATTATAGACCATAATATCATTATCCATCGAAATGAAAAGGGGGGACTCGACAAAGCGCATACCCAGATTTTTGGCGTACTCGAGTCCGTAGTTTTGATCCAACTTTACATAAATATCGGCCGTATTCAAATAAGAAGTACTGCTCAGCTTGTCACTGCCGTTGTCGATAATAATCAGCCGGTAGGGTGTCCTGGTATTTTTTTGCAAAGCCGTGAGGCAGTTTTCCATCATCCACTCGCGTTTCCAGGTAGTGATGACGATATCAATTTTTCCGCTCATATATTGTTAGGATTATGTTCCGGTTTTTTGCCCGGGTCAACTACATACTCCGGATCGTCGGGCCAGCGGTGGCCCCAGCGACTGTGCACATAATAAGGCGCGAAATCTAAGTAATTGGACTTGAATTTACGCGTCATCATGTAAAAATAGAGCCAATCTTCGCCCCAGGGATTGCCCAGAGAATTATAATTGCCGGAACCGTCGTTTTTCAGATAGAAAGGCTTTACTTTGGGGTATTTTTTAAAAGCCCAATTAGCCAAATCCCAGAGGCCTTTTTCGGGCAACGGTCCGATTTTTTCATAAACGCTCCTATGAAAAACGAATGACCCGGCGCCGACTGTGCCCGAGGGAAACGGCAGCTTGCCCTGAACATCCATATTGATGAACTTCCTCACATGAACCTTGTAATCATAGCTAATAATCAGATGGTTGAAATTAAATATCTTATGTTTGGGATTGAGCCGGATAGCATCATTAAGTGCCTCTAAATAGTAGGAAGCGTACTCATCGTCACCGTCGAGCCAGCCTAGCCATTCGCCCCGGGCGGCTTTCATAGCGGCATTTCGGGCGATGATCCGGCCGGACTTTTCCGGCAGTCTAATGATTTTATCGGGCGGGTAGGCTAATTTTTTAGATAATTCTTTGACCGGCGGATTGCAAAGGTCATCGGCGACGACCCACTCAAAATCAGTAAAAGATTGCGACTCAAGTGACTTGGCACATCTTTTAAACATTTTATACCGCGGCATCCGAAGCTCATCGGCGTTCTCGCGGTCAAAGGTAATGGGTGAGCAGATGCTGAATTTTGGTCTTTTATCTTTTGGCATCTTCAAAGTAGAGCAACGGTTCTAACTCGTGCTTAAAAATATACTGCAGATTGCGATATTTGCGAAGGGCCGTCTTCATCGCCAACACTCGGTTGTGTTCTAATTCGTAATTTAGCACCCGGGCCGCGTCCAGATAGAACTGTTCTTCATTTTCGATCCTAGTTTGCGTATCCCCATCCAGGCCGGTTAAGGCGTTGATATTGCTCGAAAAGGGGATGTAGTGCGGCCCCCAGCCGAAAATATCCCGGGAAGGCGGAAAGTCGCGGTTTAAGATCATGCCAACTCCCGATAGACCCGCTTCCTGGGTGATCAGGGAGTAGGACTCCGAGACCGAGGCGCCGACAAAGACATTAGAAAGATGGAAAAAATCGGAGATAACTGCGTAGGGGACTTCCGTATTCCAATCCGATTTCTGTTCCGAGAGCCAGATGAGTTCATCGTCGGTCATTTTCCAATCTTTCGCGATTTTTTTGCATTCATTGCGGTAGTCAACTTTATCTCCGCCGGTTGAATGGAAATCGCCGATAATAAGTGTAACTGATTTATCGAGCTTCTTGAAGCTGGCAATTGTTTTAATGACCTTTTCGACCTGCTTGCCGCGGTCTAAGCGTATCGGATAGGTACAAACAACATCAGAGCCGAGAATGTTTTTCTTCTGAATCAGTTCCCATGAGCTGTCTTCGATCTTAAAGAAGCGTTTGATGTCTGTCGGGTGATGAACGACTTTGACGTCCTCATCGCCAATCTGAAAGTTTTGGGCAATCCGGGGAATCGAGTAGGCGTTAAAAAAGACATAAAAGCTGTTAGGAAACTTCTCTTGGATGATATCGGCATATTTGTCGGCAAATACTGGTTTGAGATTACTTAGTGTGTAGGGACTGGTGGCCGAGTGAATCCAGTGCAGCCAGCGAAGGTCGGGGCGTTTCTTTGCAATTTGTTTGGCGGCCACCAAGTGCTTGACGCAAGCCGGTTGATAAATAATGTCGTGGGTCAAAACGACATCGACGTCTTCGAGGGCCAGAGCCAGGGCTTTTTCGATGGCCAAAACGTCCGTCTCAAACGTCGGGTCCTGGGTTACTTCATTGAAAACCGGTACGTCGGGAATGCGCTTGATCTCGACATTGGGATCGGCGTAATCAAGAACGGGCTCAAAATATTGGCCGACAATGACGACGGGTTTGTAGCCGTTGTCGACGAGCATGCGAATTTGATTCATGACAACCCGGTTTAAGGAGTAGGCCTCGGAATAAGAAGAAAACTGGGTAAAGATGGCAACGCGCTTCATTGGAGCGCAATGGTCACCGGGAAGTTTGCTTTTCTTGACCACCCTCCGCCCTCGCTCTTTTGCTCGACGACAAATTCGAGATCTCCCTCCTCTTGAAGGGGAATGTCTTCCATCTTTGAGATGAATCGTAGTCTATCTTTCCCGGCCGGAATTTCTTCAGTTATCTCCTCATGGGGATTGTCCAGATAACTGCCATCGGGGCGTTTAACCCTTATTCTAAAAGTGAATTTTTCTGCCGCCGCGATCGGACCCTCTTTTTTCCAGTAAACAAAGAAATATAAGAGTGGCCTGACTGCGGGGAGAGCTTGACCTTCAATTTTCTCAACCAAATTCACGACAGATATTAGACTATTGGAAGAATCATTGATGATATTTTCGGCGACCAAACAAAAAATTACTTTTGCCATTGCTACTCGCCGTATTTTACCATAGAATTTGCAGGTATGCACAGGAACCTTCTACCGACGCGGATGTGGTTTATCTGGCTAATTCTAATGATCGGGTTGGGGGTAGCCTTTTATTTGGTTTTGAGCCTGGGGGCCAAGTCGACGGTTGACAAGCAGTTTCTGCGCCGGCAGCAAACAATCGCCCGGGCAGAGGCGGGTAATCTGGCCGCATTTTTCAGCGATTTTGGCGGGTCGGTTGCGGTTTTGGCCCAACTGCGGACCATGGAACAGCGTGACGCGAATACTGTCAGGGTTATGGAGGCTTTTGTCGATCAATGGCGTGACAGGGGCCTCGTCGGGGGTATCGTCTTGACCGACGGCCGGGGAATTGTCCAGTTCAATGCAAATGTCACCAGTACTTCGGATGTCGGTGCGTCTTTGGCAGACCGCGATTATTTTGTCCGGGCCAAAGGTGAGCCGGAGAGAGGCCTGCCTGCCGGCAGGGAGGGTGAGTTTTTTGTCAGTAAGCCGGTTGTCAGCCGGCTCGGAGCCAGCAAGGGTCAAATCATCGTCGTGGCGGCCTCACCGGTACACCAAAACGGCGTCTTCACCGGCGTCGTGGCGGCCTCGGTGAAACTCAAGCCGTTAACCGAGCGTTATCTGGAATTGATGAAAATCTTCGATTCGATCGAGGCCTTTTTGATTGGCCAGGAAGGAGACGTCTGGTATGACAGTACCGGCTCGCTCGCCCTCGGCACAAACATTTTTGAGGCGGGCAAATCCGGATTTCTGGGGAGTCAGGCGCTAACCGACGCCATTAAGGATGGATTAAGGACTCGGCAGGGAGGCGAACTTGAGACGCCTGAGAATTTAGTTGCCTGGGCTCCCGTGCAAGCCGGCGACCGGAATTGGCTTTTGGTTGTCACCGACCCCAAACAAGCAGTGGCTAAATTCACCGCACCCTTTTTGCTGCGCCAGATTGTTATCTTTCTGGTTGTGTCGCTGGGAATGCTGTTGTTCGGGATATTAACCTCTCGGGAGATCCGCTTGGAATTAAACCGACCAACTACTCAGAAGAGCTCATAATAGTAGCTGTATTTTAGGTTTTCGCGTTTGGCCCAGTTGGTTGAGAATAGGCTATTGCCTTTGGCGTAGCGGAAAGAACTGGTTTCGGTATCTTCGCGCATAATCAGCCAAGCCCCGTCTTTGTTGGTAAACCCGTAATAAGTGATGGTGCCGTCGTCAATCTCGGCAATGCTGTACCCGGTCGTGGACGGACCGCCCGAGCCGGTTTGATTGCCGGGGACGGTGCCAATCGCGGGAACTGCCGATCCGGCGGACCCGCCAAAAAGCAAATTGTCAACTCTTCTGCCCAAAAGTGAAAAGACGAAGAAAGATAAACCGGCGGCGCCGATGAGTTTTAGGAAAGTGCGTTTGTCGATGTCGGCGACTTCAATGGCTTCCCGTTTGACTCTGGTTGGGACGGCCGGTCGAGCTATCGGCATCCGGATTACAATTTTCGGCGCTTGCCAGCCGCCGTGGCGGAAAAGCTTGAGCGCAAAGTATGCCAGCGCGGGGTAGAGGAGTATGGCAACTCCCAGCTGGATATAGCTTTTGGCGGTCACAAAGATCACGATTACTCCCAGACTGGCGGTGGCAAAAATGATGTAAGTTAAAGTCGATTTGCGTAGTAGCATTTAGTTGCCTCCTCCCAATTCGGCGTAGTTACTTAAAATAAATCCGGTCGAGCCATCAGTCAATTTGATTTGGTACCAGCCCGAATTTACACCCAAGAGTTCATAAATCTCACTGTCTTTGGCCTCGCCGATTTTTTCTGAATTGACCGTCGGGTTCTGGCGGATATTGACTGCCTCGGCGCCGTCGGTAATCTTGATCACGACGGTCCGCATCGGCATTGGTGTGGCCTGAGTTGACTCGGAAAGAACTACCGGGGCGGGGGAGGCTTGGGCCAGATTATTGGCTTTTGAAACACTAATGTTTCGTAGTCCCACTCCGGTTAAGAGTAAAAATACCGCAAAAATTACTGCGTATTCGGGGACTTTCGACTGCGGAGCTAAGCTAGGCACACTTGCAGCGTCTTGACCAAGGTTTCTCCCTTCAAGGTTAAGTGAGTCTTTCTCTGCCTGGGTGGGTTCATATTTCTCGACGAAGTTTTTATAGCCCTCTGCCCCCCTAAAAGTGCCGTTTTCGGCCTTGTTAAAATAAGACAGGACGGCGGCCGAGTTGATCCAGGCAGTCTCGCGCTGGCCTAGGTACTCCGGGTAGGAGGAATAGCCTTCGGGAACCGCATGGAGAGAGCGGGTGAGCAGCAAAAGCTGGGAGGCATCCTTAACCTCGATTGATTTATACGGACCGGCAAAAAGCGCGCCACTCCTGGCGTACTTTTTATTAAAGTACATTGAATAGCGGGTACAGAGGGATCTAATAAAACTTTCGAGGGCCCCCTTAGCTTTCTGGTGTAAGAGTAAATGAAAGCTTAACGGCCTTAAACTATAGGCAACAAGTTCAACTTTACCGAAGAAATTTTTGGGCAGGTGGGGCGTGCCGCGGAAAGTTTTGCCTTTGACGGTAAAGACTTTTTTTGTGCTTTCGGGGTCGGCCGGAGCCGTCAAATAATCCTGTAGATAGGCGAGGAAAACAGCATAATCGTCGTTGTCGTTGAAGATAATCCGATTCTCGACTCCATTATTATAAACGTGGCTATAAGTTTTTTCCTTAGCCGTTCTGAGCAGGTTCTTGGCAGGCATACTCCAAGTTATCTTGTAAGAAGAGACTTTGCAAGCCCCATTT
>ERZ1292625.2066-Hain-H41-01um-R1-2066-length-20026-cov-5_pt1 | contig 17205 bp, 21 predicted proteins | sample MGYA00564400_ERZ1292625 | MGnify/ENA primary metagenome ERZ1292625 (study PRJEB36523, sample SAMEA6512639) | groundwater metagenome | collected 2019-01-08 | study: AquaDiva: Metagenomics assemblies of 32 groundwater samples
GCAGTTCTGTTAAGTTGTGCATCTGAATTAACTTCTGGTAATACACAACCATGTATCGCTTCTGCAACTACTGATGATAGACCTCCCGCAATTCCGTAATTAATACACGCATCATATCGACCAAGAATACTATCAAATCGTCCTGATTCATTAAGAACATACTTAGAACCCAAATAACAGAATGCAAAATTTTCGAGTGGTTTTGCCAATTGATTTGCTACTTTTTGAGACATCGACATTTTATATATTATGTAAATAAAGAAATATTACAAATTTAAAAATATTACAAATCAAAAATATATTACAAATCAAAATATTTATCTTTCAAATCTGGTTTATCATTTTTAATATTATTTTCTATTTTACTAACATCATCTTTATTTTCGTTGTTATTCATAACAGTTCCCATCATTTTATTCTTCACATGTAATGTGCCTGCAGTTTGTGCTACTAACATCAATAATCGTATTTCTGGTTTCGTATATACCAATAATTGTTTTTCAATTAATATTTCATCAACCAAATCGTCAAATTGTGTTTTATTTGGTTCATTGACACACAACTCTTGTGTTAAACCTTGTATTTGTAATTGTGCTTTGCATCCTGCAATTTCTATCAAACTCACTGCCCCTTTACCCATTTGATGGACTACATTAGATTGATTACGATGACAAATACTGAATTTTACTAATTCTAACAATTCGTTTAATTGATTTTCATCCAATTTGTTAATTCTTGTGTCATCTAACTTAAACTGTTGTTCTTTCAAATATTTACCCATTCTTACATGATTTCTGTATCTAACTAATTGTGCTCGACATTGGTTTGCACTTTTTCCGCCGAAAATTCCTGCATCTTGTTCTAATTTGTCAGTTTCTTTTTTCATTTTCTTACTTTCTCTTTCGAATTCACGTTCCATTTTCTTACTTTCTCGTTCTGCATCTTTTTGTAGTTTTTCTTGTTTTTTAATATCTGCTTTATCTACTTCTGGATCTAATATATCGGCATCTTCATAATTTATATCATCGAATTTAACACCTGATTTATTAATTTTCAATTCTTTCGGCATATTATATTTATGTAAATAAATTAAAAATTATAAATTAAATCTAACTAACTATGTGATTTTTTTTTCTTTTCTTCTTCTTCTGCTTCTCTATCTGCTTTAATTTTGTATGCTGATCTATGTGGAAATAATTCTCTCACTCTTGGTCTAAATATGAATTTTCCAGCATCTATATTGCCTAATCCACCCATTGGTGATATAATTGCATTTTTTGATTCATCATATTCTTTACCTGCTTTTTTCTCATTATCATTAATTTCATCAATCGCCTTGGTTCTTGATGCATATTTGTTCTTTTTTGATTCATCTAATAATTCATCACGTGTGGGAATTTTACCACTCTTTGGTGGATTTTTTTTATTTTCTTCAAATTGGGCATCTGCATCTTCTATCGCTTCGCTTTCAATCATACTTTCGATATATTTTCTAATTATTTCTGTTTCAGTATCTGGAATTGGAATTCCTGCTCTTTTGAGATGTTGTTTTAAAGCATCGATACTAATTTCATTATTTCTAAGTGCCATATCCAATGCATGTTCAAACAAAATAATCGTATCTATGATGTTTTTTTTACTCAACTTCTTGGATTTCTTTTTGTTTGATTTCTTTTTCGGTGGCATATATTAAAACGATTAAATTTATCGCGACATATTAATTAAGTTGGCATTACTTTTTTAATTCGTTCCCATGCATCTTTGGTAGAAATATCATTTTCCATCGCATAACTTAACACAAATCCATTAATTAATCCAACTGGATCACTCATATCTATGATGTGTGCAGTTGATGATTTTTCTTTATCTAATCTCGCTTTTTCTTCTTCTAATGTTTCTTTCTTCTCTTTTTCTTTTTTATCTTCTGGTTTTGCAGGTTCTATTTTTGCAGGTTCTGGTTCAACGAATTCCAATTTTCGAACTGCATCATCTTTTTTATCTTCTTCTTTAATATCTTCTGGTTTATCTTTCGCTGGAGTTGGCAACATTTTTTCCGATAATACAATATCATCTCCAAATGTTCTTTTTGCATAATCATGATCATTAGTTGTTATATATACTGGATGTTCAGCAGATCCAATATTATATGTGTAATAACCTACCAAATGTGCTATTTCAGTTGGACTGCCCAATGAACATTGTTGTCCTCTGCACGTGTATATTTCAATTGGACTGCCAGATGGAGTTTTATAATTAGTTTGACTGCCATATCCAAGATGTTTTTTCATTAAACTTATAGAAAATGCCCCTTTACTTTGAAAAAATGTATGTAAAGCAGTTGTTTTTTCTCCTCTCATAACTTGAGTTCGCAATGCATATTTAAATAATGCATCTTCATTAGGCAATAAAATATATTTTTCATCCTGTTTCACGATAAATTTAAGATTTTTATTTTTTGTAAGTAAATCATAAGTAGCATGAAATCCAATCTCTTCTACATCATATTTGCGTCTTGGTTTTGATTTTGGTTTTTTGCTTTCATTGATATCTCTTAATTTTCCAATTGCATTCGATACTTTCATTACATCAGGAGTAATATACTTCATTAAATCAATTCCGGATTTTACAACCATATTACTTAATAAAATTGATACTCGTTTCTTTTTCTTCTTTGGTTTGGATTTCTCAGTTGTAGATTTCTCAGGTTTCGATTTCTTAGGTTTTGATTTCTTAGTTTTAGTTTTAGTTTTCTCATTAGAATTATCAGTTGATTTATCAGTTGATTTATCAGTTGATTTATTTCCACTTTCTAATTTTTCCAAAGTCCTCATTAAGAAATTTCTTCGAGTTTTGTTCATTATATATTTTATATTATTTTTTTTTCTTCTCTTATTAATATATAGAAATGGCAGAAGAAATAAAATCGGTAGTACCAGTTTCAGGCAATGTGAATAAGCAACCAGACTCTCGTAAGAAAGAAAATAGGATTGTTTTGTCGGATTTGGTAACAACTCAACTATTGGCAACTAATGGAGAAAATAAAGACATTGCAGAGATTTTGGCAAGAAATCCATACGTGAAACAAGCATCAAAATTAATTAATGCATTGGGAAAGAGAAAAGCAAACGGAGATCTACTTACAAGAGATGAGATTTACTTGGATCGTTACTACCCAGAAGAAGATGGAATTAAATCAATCGAAAAATTAGCAAATGACCTATGGGATACTGCAGAACAAACAAGAAAAGCAAACCATATGAAATCATACATCGAGGGCAGTCCAATTGCTACTCTTGTGGCAGGCAAAAAAGCATAAGTAATAAATTTACTTTCCAATTAATAATAATTTACTAAAATATAACAATGTATTTTAATTGTTTCGAATTAATAGCAATTATTGGAGTTAGCGGATATGTTGGATTTATTTTAGGCATCGCCTACAATTATTACAAAATAATTAATAGTTTTAAAAAAAATGTTTATGATAAATATAAAGACTTATTAGATGAGTAATGAAAATACTTCTACGTTGAGTAAATTTCGCAATGGATTAGAAAATTATATACAGACTGAATTTAAAATCGAAATTCCACAATTCGTAAAAAAATTAAACAATTTGGAATTTGCCTTATTGTTCAACAAACATGTAAAAAAATATCTCATTGATGAAAATTTCCTCGAAGCAGAAGATAAATTAATAACACTACTAAAAAACAATAACTACGATGATTATGCTAAACTAAAACCAAATGACACGCATAGAAAAAAAATAATTCGATACTTGAATGCTATTGATGAATGTATTAACTAAATTCTATATATTTTTTTTTATTAAAATTTCAAATTAATGTCTGGAATTTCTTTATCTGCGATGTATGTCGAGTATTTTTCATCTTCGTTAGTTGCATCTCCGTCAAAAACTAAACATCTGTATTTTTCACTTGTAATTCTTGCAAGCATATCAGTGAATTCTTTATATTGACCAAATAAAGAACCAAATGCCTCATAAACTGCTTGAAGTGATCTACCTGTTTTTTGACGAAATATGAAACAAATATCACATTGTTCGCGCCATAATGGAGAAACTGCATATGCGTATTGTGTTGATAAAAATACAGTGCAGTTATAGTGTCGAAATGTAGATATGAAATTTTTTACAAATGCAGACTGTATATCTAAATCTCCTAATATATCATCAAATATAATAAAATTACTTGGTTTATTTGGCAATTCTCGAACTTTTCTAAGATATTGTTTTAATATATTTTCATCATAACGAGGGATTACTAATTTTTGATTTGTCATAAAATCGAATGATTTATTAAATCTTGTTGTGGTGAAAACGATACCAAATTGGAATTTTCCCTCATCGCACATATTTAACAATAATGATTTTAGTAGATGTGTTTTCCCTTGTTTAGATTTACCAATGAATAAAAGTAATTGACCCCCTGATTTTTCGCCTGCGGTTAATAAATTACTTATAGTATTGTAATTAGTATTTGTCGCATCAGTGTCAGAGTTATTGGGTTTTCGTTTTTCTTTTTTATTTTCTTTTTCTGCTTGTTTATTGAAATCATTTGCTTTTTCTTCTTGTTCTTCACTTCTCTCATCTTGGTTATCTTCTTCATATTGTTCTTCTTCCATTCTTAAATTGTCCAATAATGTCCGAGCATTAGCATCCATTTTATATTTTACAAACAATAATTTTTTTTATTTAATATAATGATTAGTTTGAAGAATTATCTTGGCGGAAATAAACAAAGTAGTAATAGCGGTTCTAATTTACCATCACATATAAGAGATTTCAAAAAACCATCAGACAATAAATTAAATGTTCAATATCTCGACAGAAAGGATAAATCGAATTTGTTGATTACCGTGAATACAAATATTGGATATAAGCAGATGCCAGATGAAAAAACAAAAGAAGTCGTTTATACTCGATTAGATGAATTTATGACTGAATTTGGAGAACGTATTAAATCAAATGAATTATTGAAAATATATGGTTCTCATAAGCAAGGCAGTTTATCAAATATCCCAGTTAGTCGATATGAGTATTCAATTGAAATGGGTAATAAGCACGGTTTAATGCATTCACATGCTATTTTATTTCTTGATAGTAAAGCACATATCGATTTAAAAAAATCAAATGATTATTTGGCATCTTACTTTGCTGATTTACATAACAATGGTCAAAAACCATATTTAAATGTAAAAAATTTCAATAATACTGATGATATTATTTCAGCATATATTCATAAAACTCAAAAAGAAGTATTGGATGTATAATATACATATGAGTAAAAATTTACTTAGGGCAAATAACATACTATGTGGATATTTAAATACATCACAATTAGAACTCGAAAATAAATCAACAACCGCATTAGTTGTTGGAAGTTCATCAACTGATACATTTATCGTTGATACTTCAACTAATACTATCACTATGAATGGAGATTTAAATGTTGTTGGTAATGCAACTTTTACCAGCACACAAAGTTTTTCTGTATCTGATAGTTTAGTTGAATTTGCCAATAGTAATCCAGCAGATGTGTTAGATATTGGATTTTTTGGTAAATATGTCAGTTCTGGAACGAAATATGCTGGGATGTTTCGCAGTGCAGGGACAAATGAATTTATTTTATTTCGTGATGCAACAGTATTACCGAACAATACAGTTACTTATTCATCATTAGCAGATTTGAAAGTTGGAAATTTAACAGGAACATTATCAACCGCTACACAAACTGCAATAACATCAGTTGGCACATTATCTGCATTAACGTTAGGTGGTACATTAAATTTAGCAACAAACAATATTACAAATGGAGGAACTATCACTGCAACTACGTTGGCGGGCACATTATCGACTGCTACACAAACAAATATAACATCAGTTGGAACTTTAACTGGGTTATCAACAGATACAACGGCAGAGGTCGAATTTACAAGCACTTATGCATCTGGGCAAGGACTTGGTGGTAATATCAAAGCAACTCAATATGGGGGGACTGGTGCATACGGTGCAGGGATAAGTATGACCCATGCAAGAGGAACAAGTGGATCGCCGACCCCTTTACAAGCGAGTGATGTTCTTGGTGGAATTTGGGGGAGAGGATGTCATCAAAATGGATCTTTGACCGGTAATACATTCGCAATTAGAGCAAATGCTGTATCTACTTGGACTGCATCTAATGCTGAAACAAGTATCGATTTTGCAACAACGACATTAAATGCCACATCAAGAGCGGTAAGAATGATTTTAAACGGGTACGGGGGTCTCACAGTTGGAAATACTACTGATTTAGCATCAAGCACTTATAAACTTTATTCAAACGGTGCATCATTCATTAATGGCACATTAACTGCAACTACGTTAGCAGGAACATTATCAACTGCATCTCAAACAAATATTACATCAGTTGGCACATTAACAGGATTAACTTGTTCAGGAACGGTAAGTCTAACAAATAGCACAAATGCTACAAAAACGCTTACTGTTCAAAATCCATCAAATGGATACGGAATAATTGTTAAATCAGTAGCGCCTGCATCAAATGAAAGAGCATTTTTTACTCTCGGCGCAGATGCGAGCGCTAACAATGGTTTTCAATTAGGACAATCAATAAACGCAGATACAACAAAAGACTTTTTTATTTATGATGCATGGAATTCATCTTGTCGTGTATTACTTGGAGCAAACGGAGGATTCAATATTGGAACGAGCACATCAGATAGTGCGGGTTCAACTTATAAATTATATGTGAATGGTGCAACAAATATAACAGGACAAACACGAATCCAAGATGGAACAAATACAGATCCGGCGATTACATTCACATCAGATACTGATACAGGAATTTATAGATATGGAAGCAATGCGCTTGGTATTTCACTCGGAGGAACAGGTTATCAATTAAATGCAACAACGATGACAAATGTAGTTGGATTATACCAATCGACTGCAGGTTTCACAACTCAAAATTTAACCGGTTTAACATCTATCACAGGCGGAAACGCATCAATTATGGGTATAAGTTCTGCATATCAATGGACTGGGAGTTGCACATGCACAACAAATGGAACAGGTTCAACCGCATCGTTCGAAATGAAATTACCAGTGAGCGCCAGTGGAGGGCAAGTTAATTATACGGGAGGCACAATAAACGGGACAATTAGCACATATTTAGTAGTTGGACGCATTACATCATCAACTCAAACATACGTATCAATTTCATTATTGTGTAATAATATCTGGGCAGATGCTGGAACAATCTATTTAAATTTTTCATTACAATACAGAAATGAATAATCCAGAAAAATAAAAATTTAATACTAATATATAGATGGATGGATTTGAAGCATTTGGAGATGGCATAATAAAAGTTGGTAATACTTTACACGACGATGCACGTAATCTTGTTAGCGGAGTTGGTAATCTATTCACACATTCAACTGACCAATTTTTACAAATGATCGAGGATATGATGAAAATGATGATTATTCCAATTGGTGCAGTTATCGGGATAATGGCGATACAAGAAATTAGGAAAAAATAATGACAATAAATATTTTTATTTAGAATATTTTTTTTTAGATATTTTATATACATAAATATAATGAGTAATTTTCTACTTAGCGATTTGTCATTACCATCAACTAATTTAGTCGCAGTTAAAAAAAGTTATCAAACAACTAACAGAAATGGACGAGTTGTTAGTTATCCATTGTTAGTTCCCTCTCAGCAACAGATGGGAATTGTTACCACGCATTCAATAGTTACACAAGCGAATGTTAATTCATTGCCAAGTAATCCATTATCATCTCAACAAGATATACAATTTAAAATCCAACATGATTTAATTGAAACACCAAAGTGGTTGACCATTCGATATTCAATCTCAGAAACTGGTGCATCAAACTCAGTTAGGTTATGTCCTGCAGCATACATTGCTGATAGAATTGAGTTATGGTCTCCACAGCAAATGCTTTATCGTATGTATGGAGATAACAGTTTTGATAAATCTTGTGCATTGTTATCAAGCGAACAATTTGAAGTTGTTAGAAAACGCGCTAATATTTCTAAATGTTATAATAGCACAAGTGATAACGATATTCCAGCATCCGGTTCAATTATCTATACACACGAGATTTTATTTAATCCGCTCGAATTGGCAAATGTTGATTTAAGTTTCTTGCGAGATGATTTAATTCTACATATCTATACACGCGCAGGAGGATGCGTTGTTTCAGGGTCAGGAACTGCATCGCTGACAGATGTTAAATTGATTTTCACTGAAATGGATAGCGAATGGAATGCACCAAATGCAGTTAATCCAAGAAATCAGTTAATATCTAAATATTTAATTGGATGTCAATATCTACAATCGCAAGTATATGATATTCAATCACAAACACTTACACAAGGTCAATCCGCTCAAATTAGTCTCCAGAACTTTGTTGGAAAATGTGCATTCTTACAATTGAAAATTAGAAGCGTTGTATCAACTTCTGCGCCAACAAGTAATCAACTTGTTAATTGTTATGATCTCGGACCAAATGCCACACTTGATATAACTAATGCATCTGGTAAATCACTTCTATGCAATGGTAATCCCGTAACTGGTGATTATTTTACATTCAATGAATTTAATAGGCATTTCCCAAGTATGTTCAATATGTATAATAGAACTTATTGGATTCCATTCTGTGAAAGTATGGGTAAAGCATTTGCGGGAATGAATACTGGATATCTCGAATTTAAGAATGGTGCAACAAATTATTTAAATATAATTCCTAATAGTGCAGTTCAAACAGGAGAAGTCCATACAATTACACTATCAGGAACAGTTGCATCTGGACAATATTGTTTTTCATATAGAGGCGCAGTTACTGACCAATTGGCATATAACGCAAACACAACATCTATGAACTCTGCATTGAATGCATTACCATTCTTTATTAATTCAGGATTATCGTGTGCGTGTTCGGCTGCAGCCACAGCATCATTCACAGTTACAATTACTGGACAGAACTTACATTTACTCGATGGTGAAATAGTTAAAGTTATTCCAAATAATATGGCAACTTCTGCCCCAGCAATGGTAACAGCAACCAGTGCAAGAACAACTATTGGAGTTCGTGGTTTCACTACTGGGTCATATTCAATTACTATTTATGCATGGATGTATGCCAGTATGGTTCAAAATGGAAAAGTTTTACAATTAGCATAAAATTAATTTTGTTTCTTGTTTTATAATATAGTATGGCAGGGAAGCGCGGTTCAAAAGCATTAAGTGAGTGGATCAGGATTGCCCGTTCAATGGGATTTAATAAAGTCGTTGTTGATCCAGCAACTGGAAAAAAGAAAGTAACATTAATTCCAAAGAAGGGAACTCCTGAATATGTGAGAATAAAAGCAGAATTCGAGAAACAGAAAGCAAAAGGATATTAATCAACAAAAAAAAAATAAACAAAAAAATATCATACTTATTTTTTTTCTTAAACCATACTAACTTTATTCCCAGATGGACTAATATTAATATCTACATCACAATCCAAACAGCAAAACACAGAAATATTTTTTATTCTTTTTATTTTTTTATCTTTCTTGTGCTTGTTGTTTTTGGGGATAGTGAGTTTTTTGCTTTCTCTAATTCACTATTCATCTTTTCTAATAATTCATTGTTATGTTGTTCTAATCCAACATTTCTATCATGTAATTTTTTAATTTCACTTTGTAATGTATTTATTTTCATTTCCAATGCACTTAATTCAGTTGCATGTTCTTCTGTGATTGTGAATAAATGATCTCCACTATATGACTTTTGTAATTTTTCTATTTCCGCTTTATAACTTTGTTCTAAATCAATAAACGATTGTCGCATTTCATTATTACATTTTTCTAAATCTGTGTTTCGTTCTTGTAGTTTGCTGATTTGTAAAGTATTATAATCGTTAATTAATTTTGCTTCATCATTTAAAAAACTATTCATTTGGTTTTTAACTTCTACATCTTGCTGATATGAAATTACAATTTGTTCTGGATCATACTCTTTAACTTCACAATGATGATTTTCCCAGCACGCCATACATAATTTAACATCACATCCTGCACATTTGAATTCTATTGGTCTGCAATTTCCTCCATCACAATTACAATATTGTTTTTCTTTTGGGTGGCATTTATATCGAGACATTATATCAAGTAAATTATTTTTTTGTATTAACATTTCTTAATTGCCACTTCGAAATCGTTTCCATTCATATTTAATATATTTCCGGCAGTATCTCTTATTTCAATTGTCATTACTGATAATGGTCTATCTAATCTAATGTATTGGCAAAAATCATTTTTAACTGTATAATATTTAATATCTCCAAATGAAACATCTAATGGAATAATTATCGATCCATATTGTCCAGTTCCTGTTTGAAATCCTGATATCGATGTTTGTCTAATATTTATAGATAAACTACTTGGAACATTTAATCTCGGGACATATGTGCTAACTGCTGATGTGCCTGCTGATGTGTCTGTATTTGGGAAACCAAGTAAATAACTCGATGAGTATAAAGAGTTAGATGCGAACTTCAAACTAAAATTTTGAGTGGAACTAATTGTGAGTAATCCAGTTATGCTACTTAATGTAACTGTGAATGTGGCATATCCGCCTGATGCAGTATTTAATGCAGACTGAACTTCTGTGGCAATACTCGATGCACCAATAGTTGTATAAAACCCAGCAGTGAGAGTTGCCGTCTTGTTTGTTGAGTTCTCATTAAAGTATAATTTATTATTTCCATATGTTACCGAATTAATTGTATAATTATAGACATTGTATAAGTTGTTTGGTATAATCGCATATACTAATTCGAATTTGCCTTCTAAGTAATTTTGGAACTTAATATCAAATGTATTAGATGTTGTAGAACTTAAATTCTGCCTATCGATAGATTTGATTAAATAAATTTCTTTATCCATTTGTATATTATAAAAACTATAATCCACTAAATATAATGATTAATCAAATTGACTTAACAGATAAGAAAGCAATGATAGTCCCTTATATTGGAGCAGGAGTTGGTTTCCTCGGTTCCAAGGAAAACAGATTTAGAAATGCACTAATCGGTTATGGAGTTGGATATGGACTGTTATATTTACTAAATGCATCAAGTGAGGCAAATATCGATTTAGTAGAAAGCAATAGAAGACATGGACAACATTTCACATTTATTGACCAAGATAGCGAACAATATAACGAATTACCAGCATTACATCTAAATGAAAACGGAATTAGTGATTTAAATCCAGTATTCGCATTACCAACAGAAGATGTGTCTGTTGCCAACTATATTGATTTACCAACCAAAGATGGGTCAGACAGAACATTATTAATTAATCCTCCCACGTCATTCAGTCAATTCCCAGATGACAAACAACCACAGCAACCGATTTATTATGGTGCACCCCCGGGTCTTGAAAATGTAGATCGAAATAGACACGCATCTATTATGTGAAATGAATAATTTATTTTTATTAATATATAGTTAGGATGAACAACCAAGATAAGCGAGATGAACAGAATACACAAATTAAAAAAAATAAATACTACATCAAGATACCAAAAGAGAAACAACAGAAGCGTGGAGTAAAGAAATCAAATAACCCATATGAACAAATACACATATTGATTAAACGAGTTTTAAGAATTGTAGAAACGATAGATGAGTTATTAAATGATACGATATTAAAACCAAATGAACAATCATCTCCAGTATCTCCAGTATCTTCTCCAATATCCCCGATATCCCAAATATCCCAACACAGCGAATAACAAATATAAACCCTTAGGGGGGCATAGGGGGTCGCCTATAAAGACTATTAATTTATATTGCCCATTATAGAAATTGCGTAATATATATATTGGGCAATCTAATAGATTGCGTGTGTGCCCGCGCGCGCGTATTATATTACATTGTGCGCGATTTATATAATGCCCATTATAAATTGCTATATAGGGACATATGGTTTTAAGGGACTGTTTTAATTTAAGGGATTTAAGTTATTTTATTTTTTTATTTAAGGAAATTAATTTAAGGGAATTATTTTTTTTAATTTGTTTTCTAAATTTCAAATCACATACTCGGTTTATCTATTTGGGCAAATGAACTCGCCGGCAAACTTAATTTTTGTAATAGTTGTATTAATTGTTCATCAAACTTTTTCTGTTCATTTGGTTTAAGTGAATTATATGCGTTATAGTATCTCAGGCAAACTAATGCGTTATGTGTTATGTCTCCTCGTTTAAATTCATCTTCAATAAATGTTAATGCCGAATTACATGCACCCATCTATATTTAGTCGATGATATTATTTATCATCACAAACATACTTAACAAAAAATAAATTATTCGACTAAATATATGAGTTTCGCAAATCACTATTACCAAAATCAAATTATCGAATATATTAAAAATCCCAGACCAGATGCCGATAAATGGAAAAATATTATCATAGTAAGTAAAAATCCTCCCAAGATAACTAAGGATAATAAAATTGTAATTCCATATGAGCAAGTAGATTTAATGTTGAAAAAATTATATGATGACCCAACAACAGGATTAAAATCAGTAGATAAGATGTATCAATTTGTAAAAAATTATTTTATTGGTATATCGAAAGTAGATATAGATAGATATATTAAGAATACAGAAACTAATCAACTGCATACAAAACAAATTAAACAGAATGTCCGGAAACCAATTGTGCCAAAAGGGATTAACACAATTATACATGCTGATTTAATAGATATGATTAAATATGCCGAATTAAATAATGGTATAAATTTCCTACTCACAGTCATAGACAGTTTTTCAAAGTATGCGTGGATTGAACCATTAAAAAATAAAGAAGGGAAAACAGTTGCAGATGCAATGAATAAAATAATTCAAAGTATGAGCAAAGCGCCCAAATCATTAATCACAGATAATGGAAGTGAATTTATTAGCGATGAATTTCAAAAAGTAATAACAGATAACAATATGACACATATTAAAACAAAACCATACAACCCAAGAGCAAATGGAGCAATTGAACGATTTAACCAAACTATCAAGAAATTAATTTCCAGATATATGACACATTTCAAAACTAAACATTATATTGGCGCATTGGATAAGTTAGTTGAGAATTATAATCAAACGCCACATTCAGTAATAGTTATTGAACCATCACAGGCACAAGAATTAAAAACCGCAGATAGTGAAACAATAGATTTAATATATGGCAGGATACAATCACAGGCAGAGAGTTGGTTAGATAAAAATGAGGAATTGCCATTCACAGAGATTAACGTGGGAGATTATGTAAGATTGTCAGCAGATGCGAATAAGACAATTAGAAAAAATAAAATATTCTTCAAAGGATATGAAAAACAATGGTCAGTTGAAATTTATAAAGTGGCAGAAATTAAATTACCATCCAGTTCTTCACAACCAGAAATATATAAGTTGTCGTTGGATGGCGAAGATATTCAAAGTGATTTTTACCGCGATCAGTTATTAAAAATTGATATTGATAAATTGAAAAGAACTGAAAGAACTAATATAGATCACTCTGATGGAAAAATATTTAATAGAGAACGATTATTGGTTGATGATTTACCAAATAGACCAGTAATAGAAAATAAAAATGAATTGCCCGTATCTGCGTTAGAAGAAAGAAAACAAAATACAAATAAACGAGTTAGAAAACCAAACAGGCGATATGAAGACTGATTTAATACAAATTTGAAATTGACAGATATGTTTTATAGTCTGTTTCCATTTTTTTTAATTTTTCTTTTTTATTTAAACCACGATATGCAACATCGTTAATATGTTCTTTAATCCATTGTTTCTTTTTCTTTTTCTTCATTCCATGTAAGAAATTATAAAATATTAAGTCAGTTAGTTTATCTAATACAAATTCAGGAACATCGTGTCCAACTGCGGTATCAATAAACAACTCATCTACTTTATGATCATCGTAATACTTTCCATCGCTTTTACCTGCCGTTAGTTTATTCATTAATTTTTTATTAAGTTCCCGAAGATATTCTATTTCTTCTTTTAGTTGGTATAATTCATCACCCATTTCAGCAATTAATTTATTTCTATTAGCGACCAAATGGTCAATATCTGCATCTCGACTTTCAATAACTGCATGTAATCTTTTATTCTCTGTTCTTAAATCTCTTATTTCACCAATCAATGCATTTATTTTTCTACGATCGTCATATTGTTGATTTAAATTATTTTCTTGTTGTTCGTTATTTAATCTTGCCAATTCATCTATTCGATTGCTTAATCCATCACGTTCTGCCACTAATTGATTTATTGCCCTTTGTTTTTCTGCAATTAAATCACTCGCCTGTTTTAATTCTGTTTTGAGTTCATTGATAGTATTTAAGTATTTATCACTTTGTTTTTTATCTTCTATTGCATCTTGTCTTAGTGTATTAATTTGAGATAATAAATTTGCTCGTTGTTGTTTTAAAGCATCTATATCGGCATTGTTTCTATCAATTATGCTATTTAGATTGTTTATTTTTTCTTCAAGTTCATTAATTAATCTGTAATCTTCATCTTGACGTTTTAGATCTGCATTTTGATTTTCCAATAAATTATGTAATCGACTAATTTCTTCTTCTCGTAATCTGTAATTTTCTTCATATGCTTTTAATTCCATACCTAATCTATCTATTTCAAACTGCAATGCTTCATTATCGCGAAGTTGTTTTTTTAATTCTTCAATTTCACGATATAAAATATCTTGGTCATCTAATTCATGTATTAATCTTTCGTGTTCTTCTTCTAATTCTTTTAATCTTTTACTGCTTTTGTCGAAATCCGGTTTTGGTTTTGTCTTTCTATCAGGAGTTTTAAAATCATCAGGAATATCTTGTTTAGTATCTTGACTTAGAATTTTTTTCAATTCATCTCTTTTTTGTCGCTCTTCTACAAGTCTTAATTTTTCATCTGTATCTTCTATTTCTTGTTGAATATCTTGACCGCTTTCATAATCGGCATTCTCAGTTCTCAGTTTATTTAGTCTTTCTTTTAAATCTTGTATGCGTTTTTTTAGTTCATCTACTTTTTCTGTATATAATTTTCCCCTATTTCTTTGTTCTTCGTATCCTTGTAATGATTTTTTGGCACTTTGAATGGATCGCCTATCTTTTTCTTCATATTCTAATGGTTTTTGTTTAGTGTATCCAAAATATCCAACTTGATCAGATTTCGCTCCATTTATTTTTCTGTAATATGTTCGAATAATTTTCCTAAGAGGTCTCTCAGGTGCAGTGATTTTATGGACTGATCCTTTTTTATCTTCTTCTTTTCGTTTTTCATCAATTGTTCCCAATTGTTTATCAATATCTTCCATTTCCTTGTAAATTTCTTTAATAGTTCTATCTACATCATTTTTATCTTCACTAATTACACGTGTCATTTCATCATCTAATTCTTCAAGTCTTTGAAGTAATTTTATTTCATTTTTATCATCATCAGTTAATGGATGTATTCCAACATCTGGTTTTTCTAATAATCGTAATTTTTCTTCATTCTCTGCTATTTCTTTTAAAATTTTTTGTTCTTCTTCATTTAAATCTCCACGTTGTATCCTATCTAATCTGTTTTGTAATGTTTGTTGTCGTTCAGTTAAAAACTGCATTAATTCACTATGATCGACATTTTTATCCTCATCCGGTAAATTATCTGCAAATTGTTCAGTCTCTTCTATGATTTTTTTATAATCAGTAAATTGATCTTTATGTCTAATAACTCGTGTTAATCGTCCCTGTTCATCGTGAAATTCAGCGATAATTTTTCCATATTTAATTTCATCGTCGATTTCTTCCTGTGTTGGTTCAGATTTTACTGCTTGTAGCATAATTAAATACTCTTCTTCTGTTTTTGCTTCATCTATTTCATCTCCAAATATGTTCATTATATTTTACGAATTTATAATTTGTAATTTGTAAGATATACAATATGGCAGACATTGAAAAAAAGAAGAAGAAAAATAAGAAAAGAAAAACGAAATATTTCTCAAAAGATAATATTAGCGAACTTTTTAAAAATATTACAATAAATGCAATAATGTCAAAAAGAATATTCGAAGAGTATAAAAGTGGTAAAATATCAATATCGGCATTGAAAGACTATCTTAGTAGTAATGGTATTTCCATTGATGGAATGGATGAACAAGAAATTATAAAAGGATATATCAAATTAATGACCGTGGTGCAAAGTAAGAGAGAATTTTCAAAATTGCCTGAAGAAAAAAAAACAGAATACGATAAAGATTTGCGTGATAATATAAAAAGAAGAAATGATATGTATGCTAAAATTCGTGATGATTACAAAGCAATAGAGGGAGATGAAGCAAAAAAGAAAGAACATCTTGATAAAATGAAAATGTTAAGTGATGAAGAAAAAAAAGCATTCTTGGATAAATCACCTGAACATATAGCACATTACATAACAACGAGACTATTTCCAAACGTTATGACTATCCCAAGCGCATTCGATCCAGATAATAAAGAAAGCGTGTTACCTGAAAGTCTCGTAGTGGATAAAATCGAAGAAGAAATTACAGGAAAAATTTTTAAAGCAGGTGAACGTGCAAAAATAAAAGAAGATGAAAAAGGGACTATCGTTGATATTCATGGACGAAATTTAGCAGTACTAAGTGAAGATAGATCGACTTTTGAAATATTTCCTGAAATTAGGACGATATTACCAATGACTGATGATATCATACAAATAGCAGTAATGCAGGATATGATGTCTTGAAAAAAATATCACACTTAATATAAATGAGTGAAGATAAAAAACAAAGAGAACAAAAAGAAGAACCAAATGATAGAATACCAAGAATACGAAGACCAGCAAGTGGTAATAATTCAAATAGAAGACAATCAAATAACAGTGCAGTTCGATCAAATAGAAATCCAGTAAGATCACGATCAAGACCGAGTAATATTCCAGTTAGGCGAGATTCAAATGTAAGACAACAAAATAGACAAAATAGACAAAATAGACAACAAAATGAAAATAAACATCGAGAACAAAAAGAAGAACCTGAAATAAAAATTGAACCTGAAATAAAAATTGAACCAGAAAGAAAACAAAGAGAAAGAAAAGAAGAAC
>ERZ1292625.2442-Hain-H41-01um-R1-2442-length-17194-cov-39_pt1 | contig 17194 bp, 15 predicted proteins | sample MGYA00564400_ERZ1292625 | MGnify/ENA primary metagenome ERZ1292625 (study PRJEB36523, sample SAMEA6512639) | groundwater metagenome | collected 2019-01-08 | study: AquaDiva: Metagenomics assemblies of 32 groundwater samples
CTTGTGCGCTACTCATGCCTGCATTCTCACTTCCATACGCTCCAACAAACCTTACAGTTCATCTTCACTGCATATGGAACGCTCCCCTACCACACCCGCTCTCCGAGCGGGAAATTACTAATTTCTAATTATTCTAATTTCTAAAAAAACAAATTACCAAAAACTAAAATTTTAATTTAGACATTTGGTTTTTTGAAGTTTGTTTAGGTTAATTAGGTTAATTAGGCATACTTAGAAATTCCCTGTTCGAAGAACAGGCATCTCTAGCTTCGGCACCATTTTTAATCCTCGATAAATCTTGGGCGCTCCCTCTCGGTCGACTAGTGAGCTGTTACGCTATCTTTAAAGGATGGCTGCTTCTGAGCCAACCTCCTAGCTGTTTAAGAGAGAAAACTTCCTTTAAAACTTAAAATGGATTTAGAGGCCTTAGCTGAAAATCTGGGATGTTTCCCTTTTGCCATATCAGCTTAGCCCGATATGACTGTCTACCATGCTTTATAATTTTTAAGTATTCTGAGTTTGGTTGGGTCATCTCGGTTACCCTTGATGACTCATCCAGTAGCTTTACCCCTTAAAAATATCCATGGCGCGGTCCCTAAAGACCTTTCGGGGAGAACCAGCTATCTCCGAGTTCGGTTGGTATTTTGCCACTAACCACAAGTCATCCCATATCATTGCAACGATAACGGGTTCGGGCCTCCTCTTAAATTTCTTTAAGACTCACCCTGCTCAAGGTTAGATCACTCGGTTTCGGGTCTCCTGGTTACTATTTTATTTCGCACTTTCATACTTGCTTTCGCTTTGCCTTGGTGGTACGACCACCGTAAACAATAGTAAGCAAGAACTCGCAGGCTCATTCTTCAATAGGCACGAGATCACCCGCTCTCTGAGCGGAAAATTCCTAATTTCTAATTATTCTAATTTCTAAAACAAACAACAATTTGCAAAAATTCAAAATTTAATTTTTAAGATCTTTGTGTTTTGGAGTTTATTTAGGTTAATTAGGTTAATTAGAGCACTTAGAAATTCTTTGTTCAAAGAACGAGCTCTCTCGGTTTGTCCGCAGATAGTTTCAGTTTCTATTTCATTGGGTGTCTCACCCTTCTTTTCACCTTTCCCTCACGGTACTAGTTCACTATCGGTTCGTATCTTTATTTAGACTTGGAGGATGGTTCCCCCGGATTCGCACAAGATATTTGTCTCATGCTACTTGGGAAATCCCTAATCCGAATGCAAAATTTCATATACCAGACTTTCACTGTCTATGGTGTGCTATTCCAAACACTTCTATTATTTTGCGCACGGACTTATTGGGCTCCCGCAACCCCTCGTTCATACGAATATGAACAAGGTTTAGTCTGTTACGCTTTCGCTCGCCGCTACTAACGTAATCTCGTTTGATTTATATTCCTCAGCTTACTTAGATGTTTCAGTTCAGCTGGTTCCCTCATCTGCAACTATATGCCTTGCACTTCGTGCACAAGTTGCAGAAATTCCAATTTACAATTTACAATTTCCAATCAAATTACAATGAAACAATTATCAAACTTTAAAAATTTGAAAATTAAAACATTGAAAATTCAATGAAAATTAAAAATTGAAAATTAAAAATTTAAGCTTATGCAAAAAATGCAAGGCATTTTTATCACAGAGTCACCAATAAAATTGGCGGGATTGCTCCATTCGGACACCGACGGATCAAAACTTCGTAGCAGTTCCCCGTCGACTATCGTGGCTATGTACGTCCTTCTTCGGAAGATACGACCAAGGCATCCACTATCTGCGTTAATGTAAAAACCTTGCAACACTACATACTAGTAGTGTTACTAATTAACGGCCTTATTTCTAATCATTCTATATAACCGGACAAAGGGTTATATAGACACTTTTGCCACACTTTTGTGTGGCCTTATTATCCTTCAGTTGTTAAAGTACAAACTGAACAATTAGCTTTTAGCTGTTAGTCGTTTGTCGTTAGCTAAAGACAAATGGCCAATAGCAAATAGCCAATCACGGTGGACCCGGAGGGAGTCGAACCCTCTGCCTCCTCATTGCAAATGAGGTGTTCAAGCCGGGTAAACTGCGGGCCCAGTTCCACAAATTTTAATGTCAAAATCCAGCCACAACTTAATTTTCGCCTTTTCAGAACTATTCGTTCACGGCTTAAATTGCGTTAGCTGGCGGATCATTTTACTTGCTGTAAAACGAAAAACCGGCTCTTTAGATAGAGTCGGATAACTACAAAGTTAAAAACTATTATTATCTATAACCACGCAAAAATGTGCTTTGGTTTAAAAAGTAATTTTGTTTTTTCATTAAGTATTCCGAACTCTGGTGTGTATTATATGGTAAGTTTCCTATCTGGTCAAGAGTGGGTTTTTGTGCATTTACACCTTAGGTTTCACCCATTTTACTGCCATTCCTTTTTCAAAACCAGACGCTTTTTCCTTATTGCACACATGTACCTTTTGACCAAGATATGGATCATTTCCTAAGACCTCCCCATCAGACACCTCTTCCACAAGCTTAAAGCCTTTAGGAATTTGTGTTCTTGGATTTCGCAAAATCAAATCTCCTCTGCCACCAGCGCCGCGATTTAGCTTTCTAACCCAATCTCGATCTAAAGTACTTAAATCCACGTCATCTTCTGGAATTATTCTCCTACAATAGAAGACACCATGTTGTCTTTCTGGATTTAATTCAATCATAAGTGGGTGATAATGGGATCGAACCATTGACCTCGTTCTTATCAGGAACGCGCTCTACCACTGAGCCAATCACCCTAAAACTATTGAGTAGTTTAACACAAAAGACTTCCTTCTAAAATAATCACTATACCCTACACTTGGTACACTGTATAATAAAAACATGTCCAAGTTGTTTACAATTTCACTTAAATTACCTCGTTTGCAGGAGGTTACTCCTGAGGCTGCAAAAACTTTTCTTTCAGCTTTAACTTCTATTAGTACTGTTTCTCCTATACAAAAATTGTTTGGTGTTAAACCCCAAGTTTTGTCGTTGGAGTTAGTTACTATTAATCAGCAAATATTATTTTTAATTACTGCAGATGAAGATTTAATTCAGTTTATTCAAACTCAACTTCAAAGCAATTATCCACTGGTTATTATGCAAAAAATTACAGATCCTTTAGCAGGACTTGTAGTCGAGATTAAAAATTTAAAACTTAAAAATGGCTCTTATTACCCAATATCAACATATGATAAATTTGCAGACGTTGATCCAATGGCATCTGTCCTTTCAATTCTTTCAAAAGCAAAATCCAATGAAGTATCAATGGTTCAAATAGCACTAGAAGCAACTAATTCTTCATGGCAAGGAAAAGGTGCTTTTTATGCTGATCATGGAACTAAAAATGAGGATGGATCTTATACCCCAAGGTCGGATAAAAATATAATAGTTGAAAAGATTTCTTACCCAGGATTTAAAGTATCAATTAGGGTTGCTTCCACTACAAACAAAACACTTACAGAGCTTATTTCTTCACTTGGAGTATTTGCAAGGTCAGATGGTAATAGTATTACAACAAAAAAGGTTGGAATATTCTCTAAAAACAATTGCGTTAATGATTTGTTTGAAAGGAAAGTTACAGGAAATGACATATTAAACATTATGGAACTTGCAACCATTTGGCATTTACCATCAGATAAAATAAAAACTGCAACAATTGCTTGGGGTACTTCTGTTCTTTCTGAGCCACCTGAAAATTTACCCAATGCTATAACTGCAACTGAAGAAGACAAGCAGCATATTAACTTCTTTGGTAAAACTATATTTAAAAATAGAGACACAATTTTTGGGATTAAGGATATTGATAGGAGAAGGCATATTTGGGCTATTGGAAAAACTGGAACGGGAAAGTCTACTATGCTAGAAAACATGGCAATTGATGATATGAAGAAGGATAGAGGAATTTGCTATATTGATCCACACGGTGACGCCTGTGAAATACTTCTTGATTACGTTCCAAAAAGAAGAATTAATGAAGTTATTTATTTTAATCCGGCTGACTCCGAATACCCTATTACAATTAACCCACTAGAGGTTAGAAATAAAGAAGAAGCAGAACTGGTTGTTTCAGGTTTAATGGCCATTTTTACCAAAGTCTGGGCCAATGTTTGGTCTGCTAGAATGGAATATATTTTAAGAAATGCATTTTTGACCTTGGCTGAAATCCCCGGTTCTACACTTGCAGATGTTCTTTCATTAATTTCCAACCAAGGATACAGGGCGAGAGTTGTTGAAAAATTAAAAGACAAAGCGCTTGTTAATTTTTGGAGAGATGAATTTGATAAAATGCCACCCAATTTGCAAAAAGAAGCAATAGCTCCTATTCAAAACAAGGTTGGACAATTTGTTACCTCCCCCATGATTAGGCGTGTTATTGGAAATTCAAAGTCAACAATAGCAATTGATGACTTGATGAATGAAGGAAAAATACTTCTTGCAAATTTATCACAGGGAAGACTGGGTGAAGATAATTCAGCACTACTGGGTGCAATGCTTATTACCAAACTTCAACTTGTGGCGATGAGGAGAGTAAATGTCGAAGAAGAAAAAAGACGAGATTTTTTTATGTATGTTGACGAATTCCAAAATTTTGCAACGACTTCATTTATTAAAATTCTTTCAGAAGCAAGAAAATATAGGCTTTCTGTAATGCTAGCTAATCAATACATGGCCCAAATTCCAGAAGATGTACAAAAGGCAATTTTGGGTAATGCTGGTACTGTCACCTGTTTTGCGTTAGGTGCAAGTGATGCTGAAATACTTCACAAAGAATTTGCAGAAGTTTTCTCACAAAACGATCTTGTTAATCTTTCTAAATATCAAATTGCAATTAAAATGATGATTGATGGACAAACATCAAGGCCTTTTATAGCCAACACTCTTCCTCTTCCAATATCCAAAAATCAAAACAGACAAAAAGTTATTGATGTCTCCCGCTCCCGCTGGGCCACAAAAGTTTAAACACATCGAATTCGGCCAGTTTAAAATAATTTAAGCAGTCTTAAAATATTTTGAATATTCTTCCCTTACTTTTTCATCCAAATAAATTTTCATTAATGATTGGTATGGAACATCCTTTTTATTTGCAATCATTTTAAGTGAACCAAGTAATGATTCTGTTACCCTAAAAGTTATAGTTTTGGTAGACATTTTGAGATTTGGGAAAAGTGGGTTGACTATCGCATTGTCCCAATCAATATATTCAGTAGTATCGTGAGTATCCCAAAAGTTTGCTTCGTCTTCATCTGTTTTAAAATTTGGTATTACTTTATATTTTTTTGCTTTCATATTTCACCTCCTGAACCTTGTATTTTTCTCTCTCTTTTTTATTCAAATCTCTTGCTGAAATAATTCTTATTAAACTCATTCTAACTGTATAAATTATATATAATTTTCGATCTAAAAAGGTTTTCCCTAATACTCGATATCTTGTTTCAATTTTAGAATGTGATACATCTTTTTTAACAATTATCGGCTTAACTAAAAAGACTTCTTCACATTCCTTATCTGTAACAAAATGTTTTTTGATATGTTCTAAATTTCCAGAGTCCCATTCAAATCCTTCCAAGCTCGAAAAATCTATATTCATATCATTATGTATTTGATAGTACAATACATTGAAATTCTTGTCAAGATATCAAAATAGACAAAAAGTTATTGAGGTCTCCCGCTCCCGCTGGGCCACAAAAGTTTAAGCCACTAAAAAACCCCGCATTTCTGCGAGGTTAGTCTTCTAATTTAATATGATCAGTTTTATCCAAGTTGCGACTAGGAACATGATTTTAATGCCGTTTTTTCTTGTCCTTTAAACATTTGCATCTTAAAAAAGGGGTGTATATTCCGCCGGCTGGCGGAAACTCCTTAGAAAGGAGGTGATCCATCCCCACCTTCCAGTAGGGATACCTTGTTCATATATATTCCACGACTTTCGTGTGGTATGGACTATATCTTCATCTCTAATAACTTTATCTTTTCCGGATGATCTGAACTAATTATTTTAGAAAAATCTTTGTACGATACTGATCGTATAAAGAATCTCCAATAATTAGGATCAACCTTTTTACTTGGGTTATGTATTACTCCACAACTGATTCCCAATTCTAATAAGTATTTCTTTACTTCTTCCAGATCAATTTTGTCTTTCTGGCAAAAATAAATATAAAACCTAACTTTAGAACTTTGAGATATACCACCTTCTGCATCAAAATAACCTCGAATATAATCAATTTTATTTTGCTTTGATTTAATTTTAAATTCTTTTAACAGAATTTTAGAAAATTCTACAATCCAAAGATTGCGATTATTTCCCTCTTTATAAATCCAAGCCTTAGAACCTAATTTTAGAATACCCTCTCGGATAATCTTTGCAAAATTAAAATTCTTGGTTGCAATTCGATAAGTATTTTTTCTTTCAGTTGCATCGTGCAACATTCCTAACAAGTACGACTTAGTTACCATATATAAAATATTATATGTGACAACTTTCAGTTATCATAGCGCTCGCGTGTAGTCTCTACGGAGTCCTCAAAGAATTTGAGGTTCCCTCGGTATTACCATTGTATTTTACTACTTTAGGTTTCACCGATACAGCAAGATTTTTTTTGGAGATCGTTCTCCAAAGTCGCAACATCTAATTGATCGACGACTTAAGCCTAGTTGCTAGATTCACCTTCCTCCGGTTAAACCGAAGTTCGGGTGCCCCTAACTCCTCTGCCTTGACGGGCGGTGTGTACAAAAGGCGAGAACGTATTCACCGCGGTATAGCTGACCCGCGATTACTACCAATTCCATGTTCATGAGGGCGAGTTGCAGCCCTCAATCCCAACTGAGAAGCCATTTGATGAGATTAGCTCCACCTTGCGGTTTGGCAACTCATTGTTGGCTCCATTGTAGTATGTGTGTTGCCCCAGTCATAAGGGCCATGCTGACCTGACGTCGTCCCCGCTTCCTCCCGCAATAAATGAGGGAAGTCTCCTGTGATTATTCAACACAGGACAGGGGTTGCGCTCGTTACCCCACTGAAGGGAACACCTCACGACACGAGCTGACGACGGCCATGCAGCACCTGTTCTACCATCCAAAATTACTTAAGGATTTCTCTCTATTTCTAGAAAAATAAACGGTAGTATGTCAAGACTGGGTAAGGTTCTTCGTTTTGTTTCGAATTAAACCACATGCTCCACTGGTTGTGCGCCTTCCCGTCAATTCCTTTGAGTTTTAAACTTGCGTTCGTACTCCCCAGGCGGCCCGCTTAACGCGTTAGCTTACGCAACGGAGATTTAACTCCCCATCGCTAGCAGGCAAAGTTTACGGCTAGGACTACAGGGGTCTCTAATCCCTTTCGCTCCCCTAGCTTTCGTTCCTCAGTGTCAGAAATTTCCCAGCAATCTGCCTACGCCCTTGACGTTCCTGTTGATATCAACGGATTTCACCCCTACACCAACAGTTCCGATTGCCCCTAAAATTCTCAAAGTCTAGCAGTATTAAACCCCTTCCCCCGGTTAAGCCGTGGTCTTTAAAGTTTAACTTACTAAACCGCCTACGAAACGCTTTACGCCCAATAAATCCGGATAACGCTTGCACCCTCTGTATTACCGCGGCTGCTGGCTACCCTATAGCTTTAAATATCAGATTCCAATTTTGTAATTGAAAACTGAATGGATATAAGGCTTAATGATTTTAATAAAATCTGGGATAAATTTTACCCCTCATTGTTGTCTTATTTACAGACGTTTTAAGCTTGAAATTATTATTCAAAACTTCACTCAACAAACCACATTCCTCAAATGAAAAACAATTTGTTGCGATTGAAGAATTTAAATGATACTTATATCTTTTATCTAAAGTTCCATCATCCATATACCAAACCGCCAAAGAAATTGGGTTTTTTAATAAATCTCCTATATCTGTTGGAATAATTTTACGACCAGTTAAATTGTCATAAAATTTAGACCTAAAAATTCCGAGTGTTCTATTTGATTTACTTCTAAATCTATATTGACTCTCAAAACCTTTTTTCTGATATATTGGATTTAACTCAAATTTCTTCGTTAGTTGATCATATAACCACCTTAAATAAGGCAATTTACTCTCATGTTGAGAAATATCTAGAGTTGAATATTTATTCCTTTTAGTCAAAGGTGATAAACTTCCATCTCCCAATATTGAACCAACTATTATTTGATTTATATCTGACATAAATAGCATGGACTATATCATCATCCTATTAGATAATTATATATCTAAAGGAGCTTCGCGTGTAGTCTCTGAGGCACCCTTTTAAATTTCTTTAAAAGGTTGCCTGCTGATAGTTTTGCAACCCCTACCACGTCAAACGTGGAATATTACAAACCGCTTGTTTTTTTGGGTTTCGGATTAAATTTTCACTGTCTTACGCCATTAGGCGAAGTTAGTATTAATCCGTTTACAAAATGTTCCAGCATATAGCGAAGTTTTCTCTACCAATATTACTATTAGTACTCTGCACCAATTTTTTCTAAATCCACAGAGTTAGCAGGTGCTTATTCTCCATATCCTCACAGATATGGCAAAAGAAGTTTACGACGAAAACGCCTTCATCCTTCACGCGACGTCGCGGCGTCAGACTTTCGTCCATTGCGCACGATTCCCAGTTGCTGCCACCCGTAGGTGTACAGGCCGTGTCTCAGTCCTGTTCTGGGGGGTCATCCTCTCAAATCCCCTACCCGTCATAGCCTTGGTAGGCTTTTACCCTACCAACTAGCTGATGGGAAATAGGCTCATCCATCGGCGCGCGGTTAAGCGCTTTTACCTTGCGGTGTTATGCGGTATTAGCTCATCTTTCGATGAGGTATTCCACACCAAAGGGTAGATTCCTATTTTATACTCAGCCGTTCGCAACTCCCCACGTCGCTCTTGCGAGCTATGCGGAGCGTTCTACTTGCATGCTTAAAGCACGTCGCTAGCGTTCATCCTGGACCAGGATCAAATCCTCAAAAAGTACCAAACTCCTAGTCACAACTTGAACCTGAATATCCTTAAATATTCAGTATCTTGATTATTACCACGATATAATATCGTGGCAAACTTGTTTACTGTCATATTGCATTTCAATGTTAAAGAACAATTAGAAATCAATAATTAATACTATATAAACCACAAAAATTTGAGGACTATTTATTAGTAACTATAGATTTGTAAAGTAAAGGTACTATTGGGGGTTATCAATACTTCGACTTTGCTCAGTACGAGTCAACCTTTAAACTTATGAATGAATTATAACATATTCAAAATGAAGGTCAATGATTACTTGGTGGGAAATAATTTTTTACCTACTTCAGTTATTTCGTTTCTTAAATCATTCCATTCATTTTCTTTTGCTCTATAAATTTTCATTTCGTGACAGGTCAAAACAACCGGAACTATTCCTGTTATTCTGGAATTATCGTCTATACCTATAACAGCAACCTGAATTCCATCAGTTCCAGGATCAAAACTAAATATGCCGGCTGCATTTGCCTCTTCGACACTTATTGCACGCGTAAAAAAGCCAGTGGTTTCATCTGTGTTTGAGTAGCTGCGATAATGTTTTTCTGTCCACATGACGATATTTTAAACCTATATTTATACAATTCAATAGGTATTTTTAAATTGTGGGTGATATAATTTATTCATGCTTGATCTAACTTTTGAGCAAAGAAAAATACTCTCATCATTCTTTTCAAACATTTCTGTTCTTTTCTTTGGAGCTGCTTTTGTTACACCTACTGTTACAGGTTTATATTCAGCCTTAGTTATTTTTAAACATATTATTGCAGGAATTATGTTTTTGATGGTATCATTAAAAGTAATAGGAAAATGAATACAGATTTTGCAACATTTTGGTACAACTTCACAAACAATGCTTTTGCTATGGCGATGCTTGGAATAATTGCATTTGTGATGGTGCTAAATATGGGTAAAAGCAACAAGAAGCTTTCGTTTAAAAAATAAATTACAATTTATCTTCTTTTTCCCATTGTTTAATTTCAGTATTCGAAAAGATTCTTGTATTTTTATTTAATTTACTATTTTGGATTCTAGACTTTACCACTTCATAGATCATTGGGGCAACTGAAAGTGCAATTATAGCTAAAACTACAATTGAAAAGTTTTCTTTTACAATTGAAATATTACCAAAGAAATATCCTAATAAAGTAAAGCCAAAGACCCAAACAAAACCACCCACTATATTATATTTAATGAAATCTCCATAATGCATCTTTCCTATTCCTGCAACAAACGGTGCAAAAGTACGGACGATTGGAACAAATCTTGCAAGAAATATAGTTTTCCTCCCGTGTGCCACGTAAAACTCTTGAGTCTTATCAATATGCTTTTGATTTATAAATGGAATCTTTGGGTTGTCAATTATTTTTTGGCCAAAAAAGTGACCAATCCAGTAATTTGCCGTATCGCCCAAGAAAGCTGCTAAAAACAAAAGACCTAAAATTAAAAATAAATTAAATGACCCAATTGCAGCGAACGCTCCAGCAGCAAAAAGCAAAGAATCACCAGGAAGGAAAGGTACAAAAACAAGACCAGTTTCTGCAAAAACGATCAAGAAAAGTATTAGGTATGAAACAGTTCCATAATTAATAATTATCTCTCCTAAGTGCTTATCAATATGTAATATAAATTCAAAAACTGCAGTTATTATTTCCATGTATGTTTTAATGATTGTACATTATTGCCTTCAAAGAACAAGTCAATTTTTTCAGCAAGTTCTTCAGAATTATATGTAAAAATATAATGCCTGACATCTTCAAATATTGCTAAGTGTATATTATTCATAATACCCAGTATTGGTTGAAGTGGTTTAATGCTTAAAAGCGAGTCTTTTGTACCATATACTAATAATATATCTTTTCTAACACTTCTTAAATATTTATAAAGATCGGTGCTTGATAATAAATATGCAAATCTAAAAGCATTAACTGCATACAAATTTGGCTTTTTCCAATTTAAAATTTTATTTATCAAAACAGGAGCTAAATTATGAATTATATAAAAGACTAATTTTGAAAATTGTTTGAAAGTTACAAATGGTGAAATTAATACTATTCTATTTACTTCATCTTGATGCTTATTTGCATATACAAGTGTCACTGCCCCACCCAACGAATGTCCAATCAAATTATATTTTTTAATTTCGAGTTTATCTATCAACTTTTCAATAACCTTTGAAACTTTATTTAATGTCACTTTTTCAATTGCTTCAGATTCTCCAAAACCAGGAAGGTCAATTGATATACAACGATATTTAGAAGACAAAAGTTTTGAAATTTGGTCAAAGGCACTACGAGATTCTGACCATCCATGAATAAATATAATTACAGGCCCACTTCCTACATCTGAATATGCAACTTTTTTGCCATTAATATTAATTACATGATCCATTGTTATTGATCCTGATCAGGATCTATTATATCAGTAGCAACAGGAGTTGCGCTAGGGGTTGAAGTAGGTGTAAATGTAGGAACTAGTGTTGGGATTGGTTCTTTTGTTTTTGACAAAACCTCTAAATCCTTAGCATCAGATACTTTTAATAATTTTGTAATTTTATCATATTTCCCCACTGCCATGATTCTTTTTCCTACTAAAGTTAATAAATCTAAATTATCAGGAACTTCCAATGTTATGGCTTCTGATGAAGTAGTTAATAAAAAATATTTTTGATTATTAACACTATATTGTAATTTTCCTGTGTATGCAGTTTCTTTCCACACTGCCTCAGCAGAGGCTGTGGGTATAATAGGCTCTAGGTTCTGATATTTTAAAAATGGGATATTTACTGAATATCTACCAATTGAAAAAACTCCTGCAGTAAATCCAAAAGCAATTAAAAATGCAGTAATAGGTGGAATTCTAACACTGAAATATGCCCCCTCTTTTCCCATAACTTTGTCCCAAAACCTACGTAAATATGTAACAGGGTTTGTAATAGTAATTAAAGGAGGTTCTTGATTTGAAGAAGTTTGCATATTTTAATTTAATACCAACTCCTTTAAAATTGCAACAACTTAAGATATAATATAGCCTCCGTGTAATCACGGGCCCATAACTCAGTGGTAGAGTGGCTCCCTTTTAAGGAGTAAGTCGAAGGTTCGAATCCTTCTGGGCTCACTTAGTAGTTAGATTGAAAGGCCCCTTCTGTCTACAACGAAGTTGAGACGAAGGGACGAGCGAAGCGAGGCCCCATCGTCTATCGGTTAGGACGACGCCCTTTCACGGCGTAAGGCAGAGTTCGACTCTCTGTGGGGTCACTGATTCAGATATGTCACTCAAAAATGTGGCAGAGTGGGGACTGCCACATACAGAAAACAGCGTAGAATAGCCCAAATTGTATGAAAATTGCAGGTGTTGGTCGATTAGGAAAAAGTTCGAGCAGGCACTTCTTACGAAAGTTGACAAACTTTCGAAGTCATTTTTCTCTTGCGCGATTTTTTGTGCCTGAAAGGCACTCATTATGAAATGTTCTAGTGGTTCGAGCCAGTTGTTGCCATGTTGTTTTATCTCCTCAATTTTCTCCTGAAGTTGAAGTTTAATATTGAATAATTCATTCTTTTTAATTTTGTAATCTTCTTCTGATATGACACTTTCTAAATATGCATTAAGTAACTTGTTTAACTTTGTTTCTATAGCTTGTAGTTCTATTTCAGTCAAAGCTGTGTTTTCCTTGGCTTTGACTGATTCTGTAACCTTATCTTGTTCTAATAATGCTAGCCACTTTTCTTTCCATTGATCTGGAACGAATATGCTTCTAATTTTTCTTCTTAATTGTTTGGCAAGATTAGCTTCAGATATGTATTTTTGATTACAGACACCAAACTTTTTAGAACACCTGTAATATACATACCTAACTTTTTTATGTAAACGCTTAACTAATTTTAGATGCTCTTCTCCAGTAATAGCACCACCACATTCTCCACATCTTGCCAAACCAATGAAAGGAAAATTTTTTCCTAATTTGTATCTTGGTTTCTCAATTCTATCAATTTGCCTTTGGACTGCATCAAAAAGTGCCTTTGAAATAATAGGTTTATGAATTCCTTTATGTAATTCACCTTTATAGTCTAATATCCCAAGGTAAAATCTATTGGAAAGCTTTCTTTTAATGGTTGAGGGGTTTATTTTTCTGCCTAAACGGGTAATAACGCCATTTTTATACAGAAACTCGGAAATTGAACTAAAAGAATGCTTTCCCTCTGCAAACATTTCAAAACACTTTTTGATTACTTTACTTCTAACAGGATCAACAACAATAGTTTTAGTATTTTTGTCATTTAAATAGCCAAGTGGTGCTTCGACAGGCCAAATACCTAACCTCACTTTATGTCTCATCCCTCTTTTTACATTTTCACTTAAATTGTCAACATAATATTTGGACTGCCCAAAGGCCATATTGAGTACAAATTTTCCTTGAGGGCTGTTCTCAAACCAAAATGAGGGAAATTTTAGATCAATTAGTTTCCCAGTATCTAACGAGTAAATTATTTTTCCACCATCAATACTATTTCTAGCTAATCTATCAGGATGCCATGAGATTATACCTTGGGCGTCTCCATTCTCTATCCTTTTAAGCATCTCTGCAAATAATGGACGCCCAATGGTTTTGGCTGTTCTTGCTTCACAGACAAAATCTAAAATTTCTATATTTTGTTTGAGAGCATATTCTTTGAGTTCTGCTACCTGTTGATCAAGGGAAAGAATTTGTTTATCTTTCTCATCTGTTGATTTCCTAACATATGCAATGTATTTCATGGTAGTTATTTTTTATGTTTTCTGTGTTACAGACCTGCAGGTCTGAAAAATTTTTGCATTTTGATTTGTTTTCCTTTTCTCCGACCAGCACCTGCAATTTTCATACAATTTGGGCTATTCCACGCTCTTTTCTGTATGTGGCAGTCCCCACTCTGCCACATTTTTGAGTGACATATCTGAATCAGTGAACGCTTACGAACAAATTCGAAACGAGATTGCTCGGGTTTCCTCGCTCACCGCTTCGCGGTTCGCTTAGCTCGCCCCTGCAGGGCTCGCTTAACAAAAGTGCCTGCCGAACTCTGTTTTGTTCTGTCCTCAAATCAAAAGGCAAAAATTTTTAAGGTTCTGTTTGTGCCTGTTTTAATTGTTTTAAAAACTTAAATAGCGCAACAGGTGGACTCAGTTATGCTTGCGCTAAACTGTCCGATTGCGCTACTAAAAAGCGCAAACATATTAAACTGAGTCCTTATACATTCTAATACTTTAGAAGTTGAGATTACAATAGCTCAGATTAGGGGTAAACTAACGACAAATTTTCTTTATCTTTATTGTCATAAACCCATTCAATATGGGATAATCCATTTTCCTTCGCTTGATGCCTAAAATCTCGGATCTCTATTTTTAACTCGTCTGGATTATCTACTTTAAATTCACGGTCTATTCCATTTGAACTTACAGTAACAGGAATTTCTTTACCATTAAAATCTACAAGCTGAGCATTCCAAATTTCATTTGCCACATCATCATATCTTTGGTACTTCTGGCTTTCAGTCTCCTCTTCTTTAGGTTCGATAATCTGAAGTAGAGAAACATATTTCTGTCCATTGTTCTCAATTATTGCGACTGCATGGGCAGTATTGTGAACATCACCAAAACCAGAGTATTCCTTCCTAAGTGCTTCCATCTTTCCGAACACACGACTAAACCTTTTTGTTTTTTCATCATCTCCCAATGTAAATTTTTGGCCTCCAAATTCAACAATTTGTTGTCTTCCAGTTTCTTCCAAAGCTGATATGGCTCTGCTTACGCCTCCTAAAGCATTTTTAACATTTTTATTTAATTTATTGATATATTCCATAATTACTTCATAGTATACCATACTTACGCAAACGTGTGTGAAGCCGGCACATGACGCACTTTTTGCTGAACACCTAGATAGTGGAAAACATATTTATGAATATTCTGAATGGAAAGTAGTTAGTAACATAGTTTTGGCAATTATTTCATTTGTGGGAATACTCCAAAAACCTAGAAAATTACTTTAGCTGTTCCGTATACCAACCTCGTTTCGAGGATGGTATAATTCCTTTGTCCTTTGAAACTTGGTGTTCTATGTTTCTAGTTTGGCGAAGCCAAACACAAAAAATCGCGTTTGAGAAAAATGTTGTTAAGCGAGCCCCGCAGGGGCGAGCTAAGCGAACCGCGAAGCGGTGAGCGAGGAAACCCGAGCAATCTCGTTTCGAATTTGTTCGTAAGCGTTCACAAAAATTATTTAATATTTTGCGGGATCGTCTAACGGTAGGACATCTGTTTTTGGCACAGAAGATTTCTAGGTTCGAATCCTAGTCCCGCAGCCAATAAGAAGAAGAAAGCCGCAAAGAGGTAGCGCTTGCCGCGCCCGCCTCCGCGGCAAGCGCGTCAAATCCGCCTTTTTTGAAACTTGCGGACAGCCGCCGATCCTTTAAAAAGAAGTTCGAGCCGACAGTTTTTGCCATGATTGATAAATCATGGCAACTATTTTTTGCGCGCGCGATTTTGTGCGCTGAAAGCGCACTATTTACGAATTCTTGAAAAGGTTCGAGCCACTCAACGCCGTTTTGGGAAATTTCCTTGATTTTAGAGTTAAGAAGGGATTTTGTTTCAACCAATTCGTTCTTTTTCTTTTGATAATCTTCCGGCGAAATTACCTTGTCCAAATAGCCCTCAAGCAAACGGTCTGTCTTTTCTTCCGTTTCTTTGAGTTGGAGTTGATAAGTTGAAACAATTCCTGATGATTTTCCTTTTTCCTGTTTTGCGTCTCTGTTCGCCCAATCAAGAAACTTTTTGGCGGCGTGCGGCGGCAACGAAGCTCGCAAAACAATCCCCTTTAGTTGTTTTTCAATTTGTTCCTTATCAATATATTTTTGCGAGCAAGCACCCATTTTTTTAGAACAACGATAGTAAACATACTCAACTTTTCTCTTTGTCCGTTTGTAATATTTGGTATGTTTTTCCGCAGTAATTGCGCCGCCGCATTCGCCGCATTTAACTAAACCTAGAAAATCAAACAAGTGTTTGTTATTTTTAACTTTGCGGCTTTTGAGCTTGACTACTTCTTGGCATTTATCAGAAAGTTTCTTGCTGATTAAGGGCGGATGGCTTCCTTCGTAAAGTTCGCCGCAAAATTTCATCACTCCGTAGTAAAACGGATCGGTTAGAATTCGCTTCACTTTGTCTAAATGAAGCTCGTGGCCAGATTTATTGAAAATCTTATTATGATTGAAAAATTTGCGAATATCCGCATAACCATAGCCGCCGGTAGCAAAAAGCTGAAAAGCTTTTTGCACATACTTGGCTCGCTTTTTGTCCACCTCTATTTTCTTGTTAATGTTTAGATAACCAAACTGAGCTTGATTAGGCCATTCACCGCGGCGGAGTTTTTGGCGATTACCTCGCTTTACATTTTCGGAAAGATTATCCACATAATACTTTGACTGATTAAAGGCCATACCGAGCATAAACTTGCCTTGCGGTGTATTCTCAAACCAAAAGGATGGAAATTTCAAGTCAAGTAATTTTCCAGTGTCCAGTAAATAGATAATCTTTCCGCCGTCAATAGAATTTCTTGCCAAACGGTCTGGGTGCCATGAGATAATACCGGCGGCTTCACCGCTTTCAATCATCTCCAAAACCTGAGCAAATTTTTCTCTGCCTGGTTCTTTGGCGGTTTTACTCTCGGTAATAAAAGAAACAATCTTTAATCCTTCTTTTGCGGCGTGTTCTTCGAGTTCGGCAACTTGCGCCTCAATGGATAAAATTTGCCTGTCTGGTTCATCAGTAGATTTTCTACAATAAGCAATATATTTGATCATGTTTTTATCTTATCTTCTAAAAGTTCTTTAAGCGAATGATAGTGAGCAAGGCTTCTTTCTAAGAAGCCTAATTTTTGCGTTTTTTCTTCCTTCTTTTTCCGGCGGCTGTCCGCAAGTTTCAAAAAAGGCGGATTTGACGCGCTTGCCGCGGAGGCGGGCGCGGCAAGCGCTACCTCTTTGCGGCTTTCTTCTTCTTATTGGCTGGCGGTTTACGAAAAATGTCGAACTTCATTTGGTTAGCTCGCCTCGCTCCGCTCGGCTCGCTTGCTCCGGCGCGGCGCCCCCACCCGCCGCGCCTCCGAAACTGTCGGCTC
>ERZ1292625.2443-Hain-H41-01um-R1-2443-length-17188-cov-6_pt1 | contig 17188 bp, 11 predicted proteins | sample MGYA00564400_ERZ1292625 | MGnify/ENA primary metagenome ERZ1292625 (study PRJEB36523, sample SAMEA6512639) | groundwater metagenome | collected 2019-01-08 | study: AquaDiva: Metagenomics assemblies of 32 groundwater samples
TTTGTTAATTATTTTAAGTAGTTAGATGATGCCGACTTTTTACGAGGGCATCAATATTGGCGGATGCACCTTTTCTATTAATGTTCTCCATGATTCACACGCAAAAATCCTGCAATCGATTGCTGAAACGATCCGCTGGGGGTACAGCGACAAGACTGAACAGGCGGATGAAAAAGTAGGTAGTTTTACAGAGCCACTAGTTACGGTGGAGGAGCATATAAACTTTGTGACAGCACTGCTGAGTCGAGTACAAGCAGGATTGGCTGACCGTAAACGTCCTGTTCGTCTTTTCAGCACGAACTACGATACGCTCTTGGAGGATGCGCTTGCATTGGGATGTTTTTCCTACTGGGACGGCTTCTCCGGTGGTGCCGTAGCTTTTCGCAGCCACCGTTATGGGCATTTAGAACCAGAAACTGCTTACCGAGCTCATGTGATTAAGTTGCACGGTTCAATAGACTGGCATTTAAGTGATGATGGCAAAGTCTGGCGTGTTCGAGATCGTGATGGCTATCCGCCACGATCAGGGCGGGTCCTGATCTATCCGCAATCGACCAAGTATCTCGCAACGCAGCGTGATCCCTTTGCGGCGCAATTCGATCTCTTCCGCCGAGCGATTTCTGAGTCTGGAGAGAACGTCTTGGCAATTTGTGGTTACAGTTTTGGCGATGAGCACATTAACCAGGAGATGGAATTGGCCGTCCAACACCCAGATAACAAGACCACGATCCTGGCATTTTCGTCTACTCTGAACGATGTCCTTGATAAATGGCGTAAATCTCATTGGGGGAAACGCCTCTATATCGTCACCGAAGCCGGTCTCTATGTTGGGACAGAAGGGCCGTTTCACGCCCCAGAAGACGGCAAGAAGCTGGATTGGTGGACATTCTCTGGCGTGACGAAGATTCTGAATAATGGAGCGGGAGGATGCCTTGTATGAACTGCTTTGATGTAGTTTCGGACCTTAAGATCGGACATATCGTCGAGGTGGCTGGAACAACCGTCCGCGTCGAACTGTCTGGAGATGTAAGCGAGTTGAGCCGCACCCACGAAGGCCGCGTGTATCCAATTGGGCAAATTGGTAGCGTGGTGAAGATCCACTTCGGTCGTCAGTTGGTGTTTGGATTTGTAACGTTGCTTCGAATGCGGTCGGAGGAACTGCATGAAATTACGGTTCCAATACCGCCCGATGCTGACCAGCGCGTGATGGAAGTTGAGCTCTTCGCAGAAGGTATGTGGAACACAGCCGGAGGTGGTCTCACGTTCAAGCGAGGTGTCACAACGTATCCGCTACCACGGCAGGGCGTTTATTTACTGACACGCGATGAGACCGTCATGCTCTACCAAGCAGCGGAAGGACAGCAGCAAGGTGCCGCGTATGACGCTCTTGTCCCTTTTGCGTCCTACGTGGGAGCGGATTCAACGCAGTGCCGTGCGAACATTGACAAGATGTTTGGAATGCACTGTGCTATTTTAGGCTCAACCGGCTCTGGGAAATCTGGCGCCGTCGCGGCTGTGATACACAGTGTGCTTGAGCACAAAGCAAAAGGTACTGATGTATGCCGGCCACGCATTGTGATCATCGATCCTCATGGCGAATACGGCAAAGCGTTTGGTGATCGAGCTGTGGTCTATCGTGCTTATGATCCTATCGGAACCGAAGAGACTGCTGGAGTTCCGATCCAATTACCCTACTGGCTTATGTCTGCGGACGAGTTTCGAGCCCTTTTAATCGGGAAAACAGAACAGGAAGCTACATCACAAAACAATATAGTTTACAAGGCTCTGACGTATGCCCGGATGGTCGCTGCCGACCTCGTCAATCCGTCTCCGTCAAACTATGGTGCCCCTGCTCCAACTGATGGACTGAACCCGGATGAGCCCAGGCCAAAAGCCGGTATCGAACATGAAAAGATAGGTGAGTTCGATCGCGACAAGCCGCGTCCTTTCTCGCTTATCGAGTTCTTCAACCACATCAATTATCTCCAAGCTGCTCGACCTAAAGGCACTGTCTTGGAGAAAATTACCGAGACTGACTTTGCAAAGTCCTTCAAGTCGATCTTGGATAAGTTGTCCGTGTTGCGGCGAGACCCGCGCATTGCCTTTTTGATGAAAGAATGGTCCAAAGGGAGCAGCCCCACACTGGGTATGGTTATCAATCAATTTGTGGCTGACATGCTTGATGCCAATGGACATCAGCGTGATATTCGCATAATTGACATTTCAGGACTTCCGAATGAAGTAGCTGGATCATTGGCTGCGATGCTCGCGAGACTACTCTTCCAGTATAAGATATACCAGACATTAGAGGAGCGTAAACGCGATCCGATCCTTCTCGTTTGCGAGGAAGCTCATCGCTATGTTCCAGATCGTGGAGAAGCTGAGTATGCTGCAGCTCAGTCGGCTATTCGAAGAATAGCTCGTGAAGGGCGGAAGTATGGGATCGGATTGATGCTGGTCAGTCAGCGCCCGGCTGACGTTGAAAGCACCGTGATTTCCCAATGCGGGACTTGGCTCGTTCTCCGTTTGACGAATGCGGCTGATCAACAACACGTCGCCCGCTTTCTGCCAGATGGTTTGACAGGCATGACAAAGGTGCTGCCTACGCTTGCGCAACAAGAGGCAATCTTCGTGGGCGAAGGTGCATCACTACCGGCGAGAGTACGTATTCGTGACTTGCCACAGGAGAAGCTCCCGAAGTCCGAGAGTGCTAAGTTTGCTGAGGGTTGGTCGGCTGCAAGGCTAACCGCAGCTGAGATCGATAAAATCGCCAAACGAATGGCAGATTAACTTATGACCAAACCCGGAGAACACAAAACCGTCCAGGCCCGTATTCTGCAATACGCTCAGGAGATCGGGTGGACCTACGTCACCCGCGCCGAGGCAGAGGCACGTCGCGGATTTCCCCCTCACCCCGGCCCTCTCCCGCAAGGGGCGAGGGAGAATTCTGATGAGGCTCAGAGAGCCTCTCTCTACTTCGGCGACCTCCTGCATTCCCAGGTATGTTCCTTTAATCCAAAGTACAAGGAGGCCGAGGGTGCGTTGGTCGGCGAGTTTCAGCGTTTAAATGCAGACATCGCGGGCAACCGCGACTTCCTTGCCTACCTGAGGAATCAGGGAAAGTTCTTCTGCGCCGAGGATGGGCGAGAGCTGGATCTGATTCTTGTTGATTACGGAGATATAAGCAGGAAGCCCAACCTGTGGCGGAACGTGTATGAGGTGACAGAGGAGTTTTATGTCCACAACGGCCATTATGGGACGAGAGAGGATGTCACGTTCCTGATCAACGGCATCCCTGTACTGGTTATAGAGTGCAAGAATGCGAACAGGGACGAGGCGATAGCCCTTGGGGTGGACCAGATACGCCGCTATCATGCCGAGACGCCGGAAGTGATGGTCCCTGAGATGATCTTTACGGCAACGGAGGCCATAGGCTTCGCCTATGGCTCGACCTGGAACACGATGCGGCGCAATATCTTCAACTGGAAAGATGAAGAAGTCGGTAATCTTGAGGCAAAGGTGAAGAGCTTCTGCTCAGTGCCTCATATCCTGCGCTTCCTGAAGGACTTTATCATCTTCGCGGAGAAGGAGGAGGAGCTTCAGAAGTTCATCCTTCGCCAGCACCAGACCGCTGCGGTGGACAGGGTCGTTGAGCGGGCGCTGGACAACAAGCGAACCCGCGGGCTGGTCTGGCACACGCAAGGGAGCGGGAAGACCTATACAATGATAAAGGCCGCTGAGCTTCTCTTCAAGGCGCCTGAGGCTGAAAAGCCCACCATCCTTCTTATGATAGACAGAAACGAGCTTGAAGACCAGATGCTCAAAAACCTTGCGTCGGTTGGGCTGAACAACGTCGCTCACGCGGGGAGCATCTCCGAGTTAAATCGTTTGCTTAAACAGGACGGGCAGGATTATCGGGGGATAGTGGTGACCATGATACACAAGTTCCGCGACATGCCTGCAAACCTGAATCTGAGAAAGAACATATACATACTGATTGATGAGGCCCACCGGACCACAGGGGGCGACCTTGGGAATTTCCTGATGGCCGGGCTGCCTAATGCCAGCTTCCTGGGCTTCACCGGCACACCGGTGGACAAGACTGCTCACGGGAGGGGGACCTTCAAGACCTTCGGGTGCGAGGACGACAAGGGATACCTGCACAAGTATTCCATAGCCGAGAGCATTGAGGACAAGACGACCCTGCCTCTCTATTACAGCCTGGCCCCGAATGAGATGCTGGTGCCGCATGAGATCATGGAAAAGGAGTTCCTCGCGCTGGCGGAGACAGAAGGGATTGCGGACATCGAAGAACTGAACAAAATTCTTGAACGGGCGGTGAACCTAAAGAACTTCCTCAAGGGGAAGGATAGGGTTGAGAAGGTGGCGCGATATGTGGCCGACCATTTCCGGGAGAACGTGGAGCCGCTGGGATACAAGGCATTCCTGGTGGCAGTGGACCGGGAAGCCTGTGTGTTTTATAAAGAAGCGCTCGATGCTATCCTGCCGCCGGAATATTCAGAGATCGTGTTCACAGGTAACAACAATGACCCCCAACACCTGAAGAAGTGGCACCTTGACCCGAAGAGGGAGAAACATATCCGAAAGAACTTCACCAGGGTCGGAGAGTGGCCGAATATCCTCATTGTCACTGAAAAGCTCCTGACAGGGTTCGACGCTCCCATCCTCTACGCCATGTATCTCGACAAACCTATGCGCGACCATACGCTGCTCCAGGCCATAGCCAGGGTGAACCGGCCTTACGAAAACGAAGCGGCTGAGATGGTTAAGCCCCACGGCTTTGTCCTGGATTTCGTGGGAATATTCGACAAGCTGGAGAAGGCGCTGGCCTTCGACAGCGACGAGATCAACGCGATAGTCAAGGATATCGGCCTGCTCAAGCAGCTTTTCAAGGCAAAGATGGAGATGAAGACACCGGGGTATCTGTCCCTGATAACAAGGGACTTCAACGACAAGGACGTGGACAACCTGATCGAGCATTTCAGGGACAAGGAGCGGAGGAAGGAGTTCTTTAAGGAATACAAAGAGATTGAGATGCTTTATGAAATCATCTCCCCTGATGCCTTCCTGAGGCCGTTTATTGACGAGTATGCAACCCTTTCAGGGATATATGAAGTGGTTCGGAACGCCTATGCGCGACGGGTTTATGTGGACAGGGCCTTCCAAAAAAAGACGAATGAACTTGTCCAAAAGCATATCGGCGCCTTCATGGGCTCAGATTCGATCACCGAATATGTGGTGATAGACAAATCCGCCATTGACGCAGTCAAACAACGCGAGGAAGGGAAGGCAACCAAGGTCATCAACCTCATAAAATCTATTGAACGGACGGCAGAGGAAAACAGTGACGATCCGTTCCTTGTCGCCCTTGCCGAACGGGCTAAGGTTGTGCAGGAAAGCTTTGAAGAGCGTCAGATGACCACTGCCGAAGCCCTCGCTGAACTTCTGAATGAGATAGACAAGAACGAAAAGCGGAAGAAAGAACAGACTGAAAAGGGGCTGGATGGGCTGACATTCTTTGTCCTGTGCAAGCTGACAGACGAGGGAATTCCGAATCCTGAGGCCGTGAGCAAGAGGGTAGGGGAGGCGTTCTTAAAATTCCCGAACTGGAAAGGAAGCGAGGCAGAGTTGCGAGAGCTTCGGAAGCAGGTGACATTTGCCATCTTTGCGGCGGAAGAGGATATGTCTAAGGTGGTTGCGACAGTGGAGTCACTTTTTAGCCTGCTGCAACGGAGCTGGCGTGGCTGACATGAGTACCTGGCGAGACAAGGAGGAGTTTAAATTCCGCGTCCTGGAATGGGCGGTCAAACTCCATGTGCCGATAAAGATCCTCTCGCTGAGACGTATGAAGGGCAAGTGGGCATCATGCTCCACCGGTGGGAATCTGACCTTCAATGTAGAATTGCTGGGCATGGAGAGGAAGCTGGGAGACTATGTCATCGTCCATGAATTGTTGCATTTCAATGTGCCAAATCATGGTAAGCTATGGAAAAGCCTTATGCGTGCTTATCTGGGAGAGTATGAGGTTTATGAGGCGGAATTGAGAAGATTGGCCGACAAAGAAAGAAGCTGATCATTTACTTTTTGAATACGGCTGTGTTACTCTAAAAAAAGATGTCTTTTGCAGCATTACTGATTTATGGAGGATTGATTGGACAAGATAGTCATAGAAGGTGGCGAAAGGTTGGTGGGAGATGTGGAGATAAGCGGGGCGAAGAACGCGGCTCTGCCTCTTCTGGCAGCATCTATCCTTCCAGAAGGGACTACCGTATTTGAAAATGTCCCTAACCTTGAGGACATAAGGACAACAAGGAAGCTCCTTGGCACCCTTGGCGCCAAGGTCGAGGTGGATGAGGGTAAGCATACCGTTTCCGTTGATGCCAGCAAGCTCACTTCCCATGAGGCCCCTTACGAGTTGGTGAAGACCATGAGGGCGTCTTCCCTGGTTCTTGGGCCGCTTCTTGCTAGATTAGGCAAGGCAAGGGTCTCTCTCCCCGGGGGATGCGCCATAGGGGCAAGGCCCATAAATCTTCATCTTATGGCCCTTGAAAAGATGGGGGCGGAGATAAAGATAGAACACGGTTATGTGGAGGCAAAGGCAAAGAAACTTAAAGGGGCTAAGATATACTTCGACATAGTTACCGTGACAGGAACTGAAAATATCATGATGGCCGCATCCCTGGCTGAGGGAACTACGGTCCTTGAAAATGCTGCCTGCGAACCGGAGGTTGTGGATACAGCAAATCTGTTGAATAAGATGGGTGCAAGGATCAGAGGGGCAGGTACCGATGTCATAACGATAGAGGGGGTATCTTCATTAAAGCCTGTTTCCTACAGGGTAATGCCGGACAGGATAGAGACCGGAACCTTCATGATTGCAGCAGCCCTTACCCGTGGCAATATAAAGATCAAGGGTTGTATAGAAGAACATTCCATGGCCCTTATCATAAAGCTGCGGGAGGCGGGGGTCGAGATAAAAAGTGAGGACGATGGGATAAGGGTTATCGGCCATCGCAGGATAAAGAGCGTGGATGTAAAGACCCTTCCATATCCGGGATTCGCCACTGACATGCAGGCCCAGATGATGGTATTGATGACCTTGGGTGACGGACTCTCTGTAATAACCGAGACGGTATTTGAGAACCGCTTTATGCACGTCTGTGAGCTCCAGAGGATGGGGGCGGATATAAGGATAGATGGGCACAGCGCCTTAGTTAAGGGCGTCCCATACCTCTCAGGAGCCCCTGTGATGGCAACGGACCTTCGGGCCAGCGCCTCATTGATTCTGGCTGGCCTTGCCGCAGAGGGGAAAACAGAGGTTTCGAGAGTTTATCACTTAGACAGGGGATATGAGAGGATAGAGGAAAAACTCTCAAGATTAGGGGCGAAGATAAAGAGGGTAAAATGAAAGGTATTGGATGAATAATAGTGAATAATAGAAGTGGTTAAACAGTGGTAAGTTTAAGGAATTTATGCAAACCGACCTGACATTTTTCACAAACGACCCCGGTGCCACACTTCTTGACAGATTCAGAAAGACCCTCAAGGACGTCAGGCACTTTGACATCCTGGTCGGGTACTTCCGCACCAGCGGGTTCCATCAGCTTTACCAATCCCTTGAAACCATCGAAAAGATAAGAATCCTTGTCGGTCTGAATGTTGACAAGAAGGCGTTTGAGATAATAGACGCACACAGGCATCAATCCGAAATTGATTTTGAATCCCACAAGCGTGCAAAAGAGATATTTGCCGAATCTCTTACATCCGAGATGGACCATTCTCAGGACAGTTACGATATAGAGTTGGGAGTTAGAAAATTTATTGAGTTTTTAGCGTCAGGCAAGATGGAGATAAAGGCCTATCCAAGCAGGGACATTCATGCAAAGGTCTACATAAGCCGATTTTCGGAGGATGACAGGGATTTTGGAAGGGTCATTACAGGCTCCAGCAACTTCTCCGAATCCGGCCTTGTGGTAAACAGGGAGTTCAATGTCGAGCTTAAAAACAGCTCCGACGTGAAGTTCGCCCTGGAGAAGTTTGAAGAGCTATGGAAAGACGCTGTTGAAATCTCAATGGACTATATCAACACTATCAACGAGAAGACCTGGCTCAACGACCAGATAATCCCGTATCATCTTTACCTCAAGTTTTTGTATGAATACTTCAAGGAAGACATCAATATTGACGAGGATTTCGAAACCTATCTGCCTGAAGGGTTCATGGAGCTGGATTACCAGAAGCAGGCCGTAGTATCGGCAAAAAAGATACTGGATGCGTACAATGGTGTATTCCTCTCGGACGTGGTCGGTCTTGGAAAGACCTTCATCTCCGCCCTCCTCGCGCAGCAGCTTAAAGGGAAGATACTGATTATCTGCCCGCCGGTTTTGCACAGATACTGGCATGATACCTTCTTTGACTTTGGAATACGCAGTTTTGAGGTGGAGTCCCTTGGCAAACTCGATAATGTGATAAAAAAGGGATTCGAGAAGTACGACTATATCTTCATAGACGAGGCCCACAGGTTCCGCAATGAAGTCACTCAGGGTTATGAGAAGCTGCATCAGATATGTTTTGGCAAAAAGACTATCCTGGTTTCGGCAACCCCGCTCAATAACACCATTGACGACATTTTCAGCCAACTGAAACTATTTCAGATACCCAAGAAAAGCACTATTCCCGGTGTTCCCAATCTTGAGAAGTTTTTTGCAGGTTTAAATAAGATGATGGGAAAATATAAGAAGACCGACCCTGAATATATCAATGCAGTCAAAGAGGCATCACGCGAAATGCGGGAAAAGCTATTGAAGTATGTGATGGTGCGGCGAACAAGGACAGAGGTGTTGAAGTACTTCAAGGGTGATATAGAGAGACAGGGGTTGTCATTCCCTGAGATTGACGACCCCAAACGGATAATCTATACCTTTGATGATCAGACAGACCGGATTTTCAGTTCGACCATCGCGCTGTTGAAACAATTCTCATATAGCCGCTATACCCCGCTTCTCTATCTGAAAGAGCCCGTGTCTCCGTTAGAAATGCAATCTCAGCGCAACATCGGCGGTTTCATGAAAGGCATCCTCGTAAAACGCTTAGAAAGCAGCTTCCATGCCTTTGGCAACACCCTGAGGAGGTTCATTGAGTCCTACGAAAGGTTTATTGGGATGCTCAGCAGGGAGACGGTTTATATCAGCAAAAAGGTCAATGTCTATGACTTTCTGGATGAGGATAACGAAGAAGGGCTGTTAAAGCTGGTTGATCAGGATAAGGCCCAGAGATACGAGTCATCAAAGTTTACCGATGACTTCAAGGTCAAGCTTGATGACGACCTGAAGCTCCTGAAGGAAATAAGATCTTTATGGGCGCATGTTGCAACAGACCCGAAGCTTGAACAGTTGGTAAAGGAACTGAAGAAAGACCCCGTCCTTAAAGACAATAAGCTTATCATATTTACAGAGTCTAAGGAGACCGGCGAGCATCTGTATCAAAACCTTGACATACACTTTCCTGGAAAGACTCTGTTTTTTTCGAGTTCAGGCGGGCTTTATAGACGGGAGAAGATAGACAACGCTATAGCCAGAGAACTGATTATAGAAAACTTTGATCCCAGACATAAGCAGCAGAAGGATGATATTCGAATACTTATAACCACCGACGTCCTTGCAGAAGGGGTGAACCTGCACCGCTCCAACATAGTCATAAACTATGATCTCCCCTGGAATCCCACAAGAGTCTTGCAGCGTGTCGGGCGTGTAAACCGTGTCGGCTCAAAGCATGGAAAGGTCTATCTCTTCAACTTCTTCCCTACTGCACAGTCAGATGAACACTTGGGTCTGGAGGCAAGCATTAAGGCCAAGATACAGGCTTTTCATGACACGCTGGGGGAGGATGCCAGATATCTGACCGAAGAGGAAGAGGTTACAACCCATGAACTATTCGGAGACAGGCTTTACAGGAAACTATCTGACAGGAAGAGTTACGAAGGAGAGGATGAGGGCGAACGCTCGGAGCTTGAGTACCTGCAAAAGATAAGGTCCATCAGGGACAAGGAACCAGCTCTCTTTGAGAAGATAAAAAGCCTCCCCAGGAAGGCCCGCTCCTGCCGAGATTTGGCCGTTTGTAGGGGCGCAGTGCCTGCGCACGATCAAGTTGTCACCTTCTTCCGCAAGGGGAAGCTCAAGAAATTCTGCCTTTCTAATGGCACTACCGCAAGGGAAGTTATTTTTCTCGACGCAGTTGACCTCTTTGAATGCGATGCAGATACTCAAAAGCTGTTGGTCCCAAAGGGTTTCTATCCCATGCTTGAGCAGAACAAGGCTGAATTTGACCTCCTTACATCCGGTGAGACAGTGGAGAAGGTTGGACAAGGCAGTAAATCTAATGAGACCTATATCATTAAGAGGCTAAAGTCTCAAGAGATGAGGCACTTCAAAGGGTTTACCGAGGAAGATGAGGAGTTTGTGAAATCTGTACTTACAGCATTTGAGGACGGGATAATCCCCAAGAACACGAGCAAGAGGCTCAAGGATGAGACTGAAAGGGAAGTTAGCCCATTAAAGGTGTTGGCTATCCTGAAAAAGAATGTGCCTTACAACCTTCTCAATTCTGCTCAAACGGTACGGAGTCCCGTCCCCTATGCAAGAGAAGTGATTCTTTCTGAATATTTGAAGCGTTAATAATGCGTTGACAGTTATTGCAACCGATTGTATGATTGAATCTGATAATCTGATTTAAGAAAAGTGGGGGGGGCGTATGACAACTGTTACTGCGACTGAGCTTGCCAGAAACTTCAGGTCAATGCTTGACAAGGTTGAATTCAAGCATGAGGAGCTTGTTGTAATCCGCAACAACCATGAGGTTGCAAGGATTATTCCGGCTCCGGCCAGAATGACCGCATTGGAAGCAATGGCCGACATTTACCGGACATTGCCGGAGGACGCCGGAAAGGATTGGCTTAAGGACGGCAGAAAAATTGAGACAAAATCAGCCGGAAAGGTGCGTGATCCGTGGGCTTCCTGATTGATACCTGTATATGGATTGATGTGGAACGCGGAAAACTTGCCCCGGCGGACGTGGCGGTTGTCACTGCCGATGATCCGATCTATATCTCTCCGGTGACCCTCGCAGAGCTTAAGTTTGGCGCTGAGATGGCCAAAACTTCCGACTTGCGCCAAAAGCGGCTGGCTGCCCTTGCAAGGTTAAAGAAAAAACCTGTGCTATGGATTGATGAGGTAACAGGCGAGATATTCGGCGACCTTGCGGCGCAGATAAAGAAAAATGGACGACAGCATATTCACAGGGTTCAGGACCTATGGCTTGCAAGCCAGGCTATTCAGCATGGTTTCAGATTTTTAACACATAACAGAAAGGACTTTGAGGACATTCCCGGACTCAACCTTGTTGTCTGGGATGATGCCGTGAAAAAAGCATGAACGAACAGGAAGCCAAAAAACTTATACGTGAAACCTTCCAGAACCCCTTTGACGAAGCCAGGTTCCGGCTGTTTGCCATAAACCTTTTCAACGACCTTGACGAATCAAAGGCATTCTCCTACCACGGCCAGTATATCCCCGATGCCTATAAAGAGCATGTCAAGCAGTACAAGAGGGTCGGGAAGTTCAGAGACCCAGAAGGGGCTGAGCTGGATGTCCTGATAGTAAACCTGAAAAAAGAAGCCGCCCTTGACCGCGCCCGCACCATGCAACGAAACTTCATAGCATGGTATCTCAAGAAGAAAGATAGAGAGGCCGCAATAGTGGCTTATCATTCCGATGAGATGGAGGACTGGCGGTTTTCTTACGTCCGCATGGACTACAGGACGGTTGAGGAAAAGGGAAAGGTAAAAGTAAAAGAGGAACTAACCCCGGCCCGGAGATATTCCTTCCTTGTAGGTAAGAATGAGCCGAACCATACGCCACAACAACAACTGCTTCCAATACTTCAGGACGACAGGAACAACCCGACCCTTTCAGAGCTTGAAAAGGCCTTTAACATCGAATCGGTTACAAAGGAGTTCTTTGAAAAATACAAGAACCTATTCTTAAAGGCCAAGGAAGAGCTTGATCTCCTTATCACGACAGACCGGAAGATCAGGGATGACTTTGCATCAAAGAAGATAGAGACAGCGGACTTTGCCAAAAAGTTGCTTGGTCAAATAGTCTTCCTCTACTTCTTGCAGAAAAAGGGTTGGCTGGGCGTAGAAAAAGACGATGCAGGCAACTTCAAAGGGTGGGGAAGCGGGCCAAAGGGCTTCCTGCGGCAGTTATTCGATAAAAGGATCGTGGCATACGATAACTTTTTCAATGACCTTCTGGAACCCTTATTTTATGAAGCCCTGGCTATTGACAGGGGAGTTGAGTCTTTCTACAGCCCCTTCAAGTGCAAGATACCATTCCTTAACGGCGGCCTGTTTGAGCCTGTCTGCGGGTACAACTGGCAGGAGACCGATATACTTATTAAGAACGAGGTCTTTGCCCTTATCTTTGACACCTTTGATCTCTATAACTTCACAGTACGGGAAGACGAGCCGCTGGAAAAAGAGGTTGCCGTTGACCCGGAGATGCTTGGGAAGGTATTTGAAAACCTCCTTGAGGTCAAGGACCGCAAGTCAAAAGGGGCCTTCTATACGCCCCGTGAGATAGTCCATTATATGTGTCAGGAGAGTCTGATTAACTACCTTGATACTGCTGTTAACACACGCAAAGAAGATGTTGCCCCTCAAAAACATATACAGAGGAAGCTGTTTGGAACGCCGGAACCGGAGCAACTGGCCATTGTTACAGTAGAACACCGTGAGGTAATCCCGCGGGAAGACATCGAATGTTTTACCCGCCACGGCGTGTTTGCCATAGAGCATGACAGAATGGTTGAGGCAAAGGGGCGGGAAACGAGGGATTACCAATATCACCTGCCTGAAGCTATCCGCATGAACGCCCGATTGATTGACAAGGCTCTGGCCGATATCAAGATATGCGACATAGCTATAGGCTCCGGCGCATTCCCTGTCGGGATTCTGCACGAGATAGTAATCGCCCGTGAGACCTTGACCGCCTATATTGGCGAATCCCCTGAGCGCACCCGGTATGACTTCAAACGCCACGCCATACAGGAATCCATTTACGGGGTAGATATTGACGCAAGCGCTGTGGATATAGCAAAGCTCAGGCTATGGCTGTCGCTGGTGGTGGATGAGGAAAACTTTGAGACGATAAAACCGCTTCCGAACCTTGATTATAAGATAGTCTGCGGGAACTCTCTTCTTGGGGTTAAAAGGGACTTACTGAACAACCACCTATTCAAGGAACTGGAGGCCCTTAAGCAGCAGTTTTTCGATGAGACCAATCCGAGGAAGAAGAAGGAAGAAAAGGAGAAGATTGACAGGCTGATAAAGCAGATCACCAACAACGACGAGCATTTCGACTTTGAGATATACTTCAGCGAGGTGTTTCACCAACAGTGTGGTTTTGACATTACAATCGGCAATCCTCCCTATGTTCGCCACGAAGCCATAAAAGAGCAAAAGCTCCAACTGTCAAAACAGTTCGGCAGCTTCTATTGCGGCACCGCAGACCTCTACACCTACTTCTATAAAAAAGGGCTGGACGAACTAAGGCCCGGCGGTCATCTCTGCTTTATTGCCCCAAACAAATTCATGCGGGCCGGGTACGGGAAGAACACCCGCGCTTTATTGACCAGAGAGGCTACGCCGAAGGTGGTCATTGATTTTGGCGACCTGCCGATATTTGACGCAACGACGTATCCGTCGATCTTGCTTCTTGAAAAGAGGTTCACCCCCACCCTGACCCTCCCCCGTCAAGGGGAAGGGAAAATTGAGAAATACGGCCAGACAATTATTCCCCCTCCCCTGGCGGGAGGGGGTGAGGGGGTGGGGGAAACCTTTCTCGCCGCCACTTTCACCGACCCTTCCCAACTGGAACGCATAGAGGAAACCCTGGCAACCATCGGGTTTTCAATGCCTGTTTCCGCACTCAGGCCTGAAGGTTGGAACCTGGAGCGGCCTGAAGTCCATGCCCTCATGGAAAAGCTGAGGGCAAAAGGCAAGCCCCTTGGGGAATATGTGGAAGGCCGTTTTTATCGAGGTGTTCTTACTGGCCTGAACGAGGCCTTTGTTATTGACGCCGCAACACGGGAACGGCTTATTGCAGAAGACCCTAAGAGCGCTGAGTTGATAAAACCCTGGCTGCGCGGTCGTGATATACGCAAGTGGAAGGCGGAGTGGGCGGGGCTGTATCTCATCACGATCGCCAGCAGCGCAAACAGGGAGTGGCCCTGGTCAAAAGAAAAGACCGAGCCAAAGGCCCGTGAACTATTTGCCAAGGCCTATCCTGCAATCCATAAATATCTATCTCAATATGAAGGCCAGTTAATAAAGCGAGACGATCAAGGAAAGTTCTGGTGGGAGCTGCGATCGTGCGCTTATTATGAGGAGTTTGAGAGACCGAAGATAACGTATGCGGAGATTTCGACTGAGGGCAAATTTCTCATAGATACAAGCGGATACTTCTCTGATACAACCACTTACATCATGGCCAGCTCTTCGGAATACCTATTGGCGGTGCTTAATTCGCGATTGTTCACCTATATGTTCTCAAAAACAAGCTCGGAAATCAGCGGCGGATTTTTCAGATGGAAACGGCAATATATGGAACAACTACCAATCTTTTCCGCTACCGATGCCCAGAAGGCCCCCATCATCGAGCGCGTAAAGAAAATCCTTGCGGCCCAGGAACCCCATCCCCACCCTGACCCTCCCCTTGAAGGGGAGGGAACAACTATACCCCCTCGCCCTCAGGGAGAGGGTTGGGGTGAGGGTGGGATTGTCCCGCGTCTGGAGGCGGAGATAGACCGGCTGGTTTATGAGCTTTATGGGTTGGCGGCGGAGGAGATAAAGGTTGTGGAGGGAAAGGGATAAAATGAAAGCCGGATATCTCGATAAAAAAGATGAAGGAGGTTGGTCAAAATGATCACCAGGCTTACTTTGCGCAATTTTAAGAGCATAGGGGAACAAACCTACGATTTTACAAAATTAGATTTGCTTGTAGGACGCAATAACAGCGGAAAAAGCACGGTATTGCAGGCTATGGCTATATGGCAGTTCTGTGTTGATGAGTTCCACAGGGCAAGACGCAGCGGAAAATCCGGCATCCAGATTGTTTTACCGAACTTTAGCGCGCTCCCTGTCCCTGAATTCAACCTGCTGTGGAAGGACAAGACTGACCGCAAATATCCTATAAAAAAAGGGCAGAAGACTAAGACACAGGAATATATATTGATCGAGATTGATCTCACATGGATTTCCTCTCAGCATGAAGAACAGTCTTTTGGAGTTAAGCTGCGCTACAATTCCCCTCAATCGCTTTACGCAATTCCGTCAGAGGGCTGGAACAGGTTTCGAGAATTGGATGAAAAGAAGGCGTTGCCGGTGATTGCTTATGTTCCGCCCTTTTCAGGTCTTGATCCTACCGAAGAATGGCGTGATGACGGCCCACTCCGTAAGCAGGTTGGGAAAGCCCAACCTGGGAGTGTTTTGAGGAATTTATTGCTGCGCGTTTGTCCACCACCTGAGAAAGAGATGAAGCTGAGAAAAGACTATAACTATCCATCCGACTGGCAAGAGCTTAAAGAGGTAGTTAGTCAGTGGTTTTCAGTAGAACTGAATGAGCCGGTTTATGAACGGGGCTTAGACACTGAAATACTCTGCGAATACATTCAAGGCGGCAAATCATATGATATCATTGCAGGCGGCAGCGGTTTTCATCAAACTCTGACGCTTTTGGCTTTTTTGTATGGATATAAACCCACAACATTATTGCTGGATGAACCAGATGCACATCTTCATGTTAATCTACAACGTGAAATACTCGATTACTTTAAACGTAAATCAGGTGAACGGAACGTCCAGTTTTTGATTGCCACGCACGCTGAGGAATTTGCTAAAGGGGTCGATGCTTCTCAAATAGTTTCCTTGTTGAGTCATGTCCCGCGGCGAGTTGAGTCAACGCCGGAGGTCATTCGAGCTATGGCAGACGTGTCTAATGCCGAATTGGCTGAATTATTATCATCACCAATAATGCTTTATGTTGAAGGAGAAAGCGATGAACGCATCTTACGTGCCTGGGCTAAAACGTGCGGAGCCGATGAATATGTCGGAAAGGTCTGTTTTCGGGCAATGGGCGGCGGCACCAAGCAACAGATGAAAGAGGCCGCCGACCATCATTTTGATGCTCTTAAACAGATAATTCCAAAGGTTAAACGACTGATGCTGTTTGATTATGACGATTCAGAGAATGCATTTCATCCAAAGCCGGATAATCTCGTATTGTATGAATGGAAACGTAAGAACATCGAGAATTACCTTCTTGTGCCGGATGCTTGGATACGCGCTGCATTAAAATATTTAGAGATAAACCCTGATGAACTTTTTTCTGCCCCAATTAATAAGTTGATTAGTGATTTCTTTGCTTCTGAAAATTTGACATTGCCGAAAGGGAAAAGTTGGAATAGCCTCACCGCGCGTGTGTTCAAGGACGTGGACGGCAAAAGGCTTTTGTTTGAAGACGACACTTCACTTTTTCATCTATTGCGTAACAATGAGCCCTCCGTAGCACTTATCAGGGAGAGTATAGCGGTTAACATGATAGCTGATGAAATTCATGAGGATGTTCATGCTTTTTTTGAAAAGCTTGAAAAATTGGTGCGATAAATTTGGAGGCAATTGGTTGATATCGCACGCCTTGAGGCAGAGATTGACCGGCTGGTTTATGGGCTTTACGGCCTGACAGGGGAGGAGATTGCGGTTGTGGAGGGGAGGAAATAATATGTCAGTCGTAGTAGCCGCCGAATATAAGACATTTCTTAAAGAGATCAAGGAGCGCATATATAAAGCCCAATATGACGCCCTCAAGGCTGTAAACAAAGAGCTTATAAACCTTTATTGGGACATAGGCAGATCAATAGTGGCGAAGCAGGGTGCGCTTGGCTGGGGCAAGGCAATTGTGGAGACCCTGGCAAAAGACCTGCAGAAAGAGTTTCCGGGAATATTAGGTTTTTCCTCAAGAAATCTCTGGAATATGCGTACCTTTTATCTGACTTACAAAGGAGTCTGTTGCACAAACCCCTCCCCCTTTTCAAAGCAAAAGTGATAGAATGC
>ERZ1292625.2447-Hain-H41-01um-R1-2447-length-17160-cov-34_pt1 | contig 17160 bp, 22 predicted proteins | sample MGYA00564400_ERZ1292625 | MGnify/ENA primary metagenome ERZ1292625 (study PRJEB36523, sample SAMEA6512639) | groundwater metagenome | collected 2019-01-08 | study: AquaDiva: Metagenomics assemblies of 32 groundwater samples
AGACATCTACGCAGTCATCTCTGAAGTAAAAGACCTAGTGAGGACGGGGAAGAAGGGAACAGGGATTCATGCTTTTAACAACATCACCTACACTCCGAAGTCTAGCCACCCTTAACAGTTAAGAACCACTCTATGACCCTCCCCCCACACAGCCAGTATGAGATGATGAACCCATGATGAAGATAAAGCACCAGGATAAATTGCTACCGGAAGAATATGCGGCTCTTGCGTTTTTGTTTGCCGTAGGTTATATGTTCGCATTTACTCTGTTTGCTATTAACTTCCTCTAGCCCCCACCAGAAGTAAGGAGAACGGGAGAGGGAGGGCTAGAGACTCTTGAAGAAAGATGTTTGCTCGCCGATTTCTTCTAAATTGCGCAGATATCTTTTCATTTCTGGCGGATATACTTTGTCTTCTTCTTTCATTATCGTTCCTGTAACGCAGTCCTTATTTCTACAGTAGAACCATTGCTTGTAATAAAAGGGCTGTCTCAAGTGTTTCGGTAAAAGTTGCGTATGTTTTCTTAGTTCTGTAACCGTTCCGCATCTAGGACACTCTATACCTGCATTTGGTATCTTAATGGCTCGTGATTTCATATTGACTTTCTCGTTAATAGTATCTACTGCTCGTCTTAAACGAGTGGATAAGTATTGTTCATTCCCGTGGGCGTGCAAACAGTAAAGAACACCCAACTTATTGCATCAAGCTGCTCCAGATCAAGGGCATCTGCCTGTTCCAAGTGCGTTGCAGTAACCTCCGCACTACTGTCCTCCACTAAAGGAGCGACTTTGCATTTCTCGTTCCGTACTTCCGTATCCTCGGCGGCTGCTCATAACAGCACTGATGCCTTCCAACTCGGTTAGTTCCAAGTGAGTACGGTCAGCGACAACTCTTGATGTTTAGGAAACTATATAAAGCACAAAACCGCCGTGAAGCGGTTAGAAGTTAGACACTATGTTTCGCAGCACAGATTTGAAGATTTGCCGTCAACAAAACGATGCTGCGCTGCGAAACGCAATGTCCAATATGGTGTTTTGCTGACGGCATATGTGTATCATACCCTATCCGTAAGCACAACAAGAACATGCCTGTGGATAAACTATATGGGGATAAACTCCTTTACGACAAGGGCAACTCATGGAATGATTATGGTAATGAAAAGCGTAGAGCAATCGTTAATCGACTTTCTCAAATCTAATCCTAATCGTTTTGCCAGTGCAGAACTACAAAGAATGCCGTTCAAAAACCGTAATGGCACTCTCGCAAGTCCTAAAGCAATAAGTCGTCGTCTCCAAGAAAACGCCGAAGAAGGAGGTATGTTAGAAGTCTCCTACGACGACCACAACAACGCTTTCTATCAAATCAAAGAAGCCCACAAGAAACCGCCCATCCTAATCATCGACGAATCAGCTTCCCCGATCAAAATGCCCGATGGACGCTATAGACCAGTTTTTAGATTGCAGACGGTATGAAAACCCTCAAAGGAAAAGACCACTACTACGCCCTTCTCTGCGATGGATGTTGTAAAGACAATATAATCTGCGGAGTGTATTCAACACGAAAAGAAGCGGAAGGAGGCGACGGCGGAATAAAGCAATGTCCTTGTAAGCACACGATAAAGAAATGCTCGGTAGAGATAACGTACTCACGATGAACAAAAAATACACAATAGGCTGGGAGCAGAAATGCGAAGGTTGCGGGCATCACGACTCAATATGGAAAAGCCTTGTAACTTCAAAAGAGTGGAAAGCATGGTGTGCAAAAGATAACCTACAATTCGACGTAGATGAAGCGCAAGAACTCGGGATTATGTCGGCGGCGCACTGGAAGGCATTTATGAAGTTTATTAAGAAGCTATGAAATCTGAAACTGGAAGAGTAGCAAGACGGCTAGGGATAGCCCATAAAGCCCCTAGAATCGCTCTAGCGAAGAGTAAATGGGTTAAGGCGATTCCTGAAGGCTCACATGGTTCAGGCACCCTACAGAAGCGTTTATGGCGTCTCGTCTCGGACTATTGCCGGGTAAGAGACTGGTACAAGTACAACGGAAGGTGTGTTGCTACCGGAAAGAGAATAGAAAGATGGCAAGACGGCGACGCCGGACATTTCAGACCCTATTCAATCTGTCGCGGTATCTTCAAATTCGACGAGAGGAATATCTTTCTTCAAAGTAAAAAGTCAAACGGTTTTGGAGAGTACGACGATTGGATAGCATTTGAAGCAGAAGTGATGCGAAGAATCGTCCACGATAAAGCGGGAATGGATAGACTCAACCTCGCAACGGAGTTAAAGTTAAATGATTCAATGGTAATCGAAAAAATGAAGGACATACTTTTGAAAATGAAAGAACTCCCTGAGCAACCCGAGTATTATCTCAGGGTTATGAAATTACTTGCACTATGAAAAAGAAAGACAAACGATTCAAATCATTTATTGTCCCGATTCTCAACACGGAATATAAAGTTTATGTTTACATTGGCGACAAGGTAAGAGCAAACAAAGAAATCTGTAAATATATTGAAGAAAAAGGCGAGTTTATTGAAGATTCAAACCGTGGGAAAACAGTATTTCGCAGAGGGTATCATCCGTGTATTTGGATAGATGGAACGCTTGACCATAGAACTGGAACGGCAACAATCGCACACGAAGCCATACACGCGGTCGCGCACATTATGAACTATCTAGGAATGGATGTCCGGGATAATACAGGGGATGAATTACTAGCACATTCGGTTGCGGCGGTTCTTAAGAAAGTTTTGCCTCTATGAAAAAACCAATCCTCTACACTCCCCCAACCTGTTCTCGCTGCAAGGAACCCGCACGTCCCATTGCATACGCTTATCAGAAGAAGCATCTTTGCGAATCGTGCTGGGACTCGGTACTGAAGAGCGAAGGAAAGAAAAAGGGGGATAAGAAAACTTGAAAAAATGACGCAAGTATGCTAGATTGAACACAAGAAAAACTTATGTGTTATTTGCGAAAAACCGATAAAAGACAGTGCCTACGCCTCGACGAAAGGTTATACACACTTTGATTGTGGTTGACATTCCGGATAGTGTATACTTGTGATATGAATCGCAAATCCAAACAATGGAAGCAGACTATAAAGAAATAGCCCGACAGGCACGGCTCAAGATCCTTGAGTTGATATATAATGCACAGACTTCTCATATCGGGAGTAACTTTTCGTGCATAGACATACTTACCGTGCTCTTTGAAAAGATAGATTTAGATAAAGATCGCTTTGTACTTTCGAAGGGTTGGGTCGCCGCGTCGCTCTACTATTTTCTCTGGCGCAAAGGACGAATCACCGAAGAAGAATTGAACAGTTTTTGTAAGGAGGGGAGCAAATTCATAGGGTTGGCAGAACCCATTATCCCTGACATAAAGATAGCCGGTGGAAGTATGGGTCTTGGTCTACCCGGCGCGGTGGGACTTGCGCTGGCGAAAAAGATAAAGAAGGAGCCAGGGAAGGTCTACGTCCTCATGTCGGACGGCGAGATGCAATCCGGAACCACGTGGGAGTCAGGACTTATCATCAATCATCACAATCTTGATAATCTTGTCGTGATTGTTGATTACAATGGATTACAGGCAATGGGGAAAGTAGACGACATTCTTAAAATACCCATAGATATAGATATAGATGGACACGACTACGAACAAATAGCAAAAACACTTGATGAACATTCCGGGCAAGATTTTATATTCGCAAAAACGATAAAAGGGAAAGGGTGGAAAAGAGCAGAAGGTAATAATCTTTATCATTATAAAGGATTAAGTGAGGAAGAGTACAAAGAAGCGGTCGCCGAACTTACAATCTTACATGGCTGAAATCATAAAAATACAGGATAAAAGACGAGAGTTCATAGACACTCTAATTGAACTCGCAGAAAAAGACGAGCGGATTATTTTGATAATTCCCGATGTCGGTTTCAATTATTGTGAGAAGTTTCAAGAGAAGTTTCCTAATAGATTTTTCAATCTAGGAGTAACGGAACAGTCCTGCATAATGATAGCCACGGGAATGGCAAAAGAGGGTCTACGCCCATATGTATATTCAATGATAAACTTTGTTCTCTTTAGGCCGGCAGAAATGGTACGGAATGGGTTAGTTGGACACGATGCACCCGTTACTTTACTTGGTGTCAAAGGTTCTTCGTCATATAAGTTTCTTGGTTTTAGTCATAATCTTTTGCACGAAACAGAAGATTTTGCTTTCTGCGACAACATAGGACTCGCATGGAAAAATCCACAGACGAATGAAGAAGTACGACAGGCGATTCTCGACGGGTATGCGAATGATAAGCCACTTTACATAAGACTATGAAAAATAAACGCATCGTCGTGTTCGGAGGAGCAGGGTCTATTGGCTCTGAACTCGTACGTCAAGTCTCGAAAGATAACAAAGTCTATGTCGTAGATATAAACGAATCCGGTGTATTTGAACTGACTGATGAATTAGGGAGTAAAAATGTGTGGGGCAGAGTCGGAGATATTCGGGATTATAAGACAGTAAAGGATATTTTTGAGGATTTTAAGCCACAGATTGTCTTTAACTGTGCGGCATACAAGCATGTTCCTTTGATGGAATATACGCCTTTAGAAGCGATACAGACGAATGTCATCGGACACTATAATCTCGTACACGTCGCTAAGACTTTGGAATGTGTAGAAAAGTATGTCTTTGTTTCAACGGATAAAGCCGTGAGTTCGAACTCGATAATGGGTGCAACTAAGCGTCTTGGCGAAATTATTACAATAAATCAAGGTAAAGGATTTGTTGTCGTTCGGTTTGGAAATGTAATGGACTCTCGTGGTTCCCTGCTCCGTATATGGCAAAGACAAATGGATTCAGGCAAGAAACTCACTATCACTGATGAACGAATGGAACGATACATGATGACTATTCCTGAAGCTGTTGGGCTTATTATTGAGGCGGCTGAAAAAGGAAATGGAGGTGAAATCTTTGTCTTGGATATGGGGAAGAGAGTAAATATAAAAGAACTTGCTTTTGAGATTTTAGGAAAGGCAGGAAAGAAGCCGGAGATAGAAACTATCGGACTTCGCCCTGGGGAAACTTTGATCGAAGAACTTATGTTCGAGGAAGAGAAAAATAGAGCACAAAAGATAGATAATTTCTGGCTAATAAATCCGCCATGAATACTTTTTGGAAAGTAAGGACAGCAACATTAGTCTGGGGGTTTCTAGTCTCGTATGCGTTTACAGGTAATTTAGGATTCGCGAGTGTAATGTTCGGGGTGATGGTTATAGGAAATACAGTAATTATGAAACTCTTAATAAAGGAAACATGATTAGATTCTTCAATCCGGGTAAGACATATCACAAATACAAACAAGAAATAGATTCTGAAATTCAGCGCGTTCTTTCAAATGGCGATCTCATTCTCCGCGCAGATGTGGAACAGTTTGAGAAGACATTAGCTGATTTCGTTGGAACTAAATATGCCGTTGCTCTCAATTCAGGTACGGATGCGCTCTACCTCGCTCTTAGGGGGCTTGGCATCGGTCAGGGAGATGAGGTTATTGTCCCCTCTCGTACTTTTGTTGCCACGGCACAGGTTGTCGTACAGGTCGGAGCAACTCCAGTCTTCTACGATATTGACGGAAATATAAACTTCACTGAAAAGACAAAGGCAGTAATACCCGTTCATATCGAGGGAGATATGCAGACGAATATGTCTCTCTTGCTTGAGGAAGCAAATAAACGCGGTATTCCAGTCATTGAAGATGCGGCACAAGCACTCGGTGCAGAGCAAAATGGTAAGAAAGCTGGCTCTTTCGGAATTGCAGGATGTTTCTCATTCTATCCCGCAAAGATTCTTGGAGCGTTCGGCGATGCCGGTGGGCTGACGACAAATGATGAGAAAATGTATCGGTATGTAAAAGATGCCCGGAATCATTTTAAGGAAGACGCGCGTGATTGGGGTGTTAATAGTCGTATGGATAACTTACAGGCGGCAATCCTCAATATCCGCTTCAAAGATATTCATAACATGCTCGCTCGAAGAAAAGAGATAGCAGAAATGTATCGAGAAGGTCTTAAAGATTTATCAGGATTGAAACTTCCGCCGCATTCTGAGGGAAGAGTTTGGCAGGATTACATTATTAGAACTGAAAAACGAGATGAACTTTACAATCATTTGAAACTAAATGATGTGGAGACACTTAAGAACAACTATCCATTCCCAGTGCCAAAACTTCCTCTGGCACAAAAATACGAGGATGAGACATTAAGATTGCCGTGCAATGAAAATCTTATTAACGAAGAAATATACGAAGTGATTAACAAAATAAAACAATTCTATGTTTAAGATTCTTATTACGGGAGACAGAGGGTTCGTTGGTGCAGAGACTAGAAAAGTCCTTGAAGCAGAGGGACATGAGGTTATTGGATATGACCTCATGGGCGGATTCGACATTAAAGATTCTGCGCAACTTGATGGAGTAGTACGAAATGAACGCCCAGACAGGATTCTTCATCTTGCTGCAATAGCTAGATTTGCTGATGCCGACAAAGACCCAAAACTCGCCTTTGAAACGAATGTTATCGGTACTGCGAATGTGGCTCATGTGGCGAAGAAATACCACGTGCCAGTCGTTTATTCTTCAACGGGTTCGGTCTACATGCCGATTACGAACTTCACTGGCACAATCAAAGAAGATTGGGCCGCAAAAGGAAACTCTGTGTATGGGTGTACCAAATACATGGGAGAACTTTATATCCGCGAGGTAACACCCCATATTATTCTTCGGTATGCTCATCTTTATGGTAAGGAAAAGCGTATGCACGGACTCATTGGTGGATTCGTTGATCGTATCAGTCGCGGTCTTGCACCGACTCTCTATGGTGGGAAGCAGTCAAATGACTTCACTTACATAATCGATGTTGCTAGGGCGAATATGGCGGCTCTAGTAGCTCCTTGGGATAAGTGGAATCAAGTCTATAACATTGGAACTGGCGAAGAACTCTCGGCGGAAGACGCTGGGAAGATTATTTGCGAGTTTACCGGATGGAAGGGAGAAATCGAAATGAAGGAAGCTCGAACAGTAGATCCTGAACGTTTCGCGTTCGATTGCAGCAAGGCAGAAATAATGCTTGGGTTCAAGGCGGAGTTTGATTTCCGAAAAGGACTCGAACATATGTTCGGAGACGACCTAAACAAGTCGTAAAACTGTAAGTTCTTTCTTTAGGAGGTAAATCATGAAAGTAGGAAAAGATACGAAATTCTGGTATCCGCATCTTTCAAACATAGGGAAATGCGTAATCGGAGATAATTGCATTGTTCATTCGCATGTTTGGATTGGGGATGGCGTGCATATCGGTAACCGTTGTAAAATCCAAGCATTCGCTTTCCTGCCTTCTGGGATCATCATTGGTAATGACGTATTCATTGGGCCGCACGTTTGTTTCACAAATGATAAACATCCACCCTCGACAATGTGGTCATGTACTACCATCGAGGACGGTGTTTCAATCGGGGCAAATTCGACAATTCTACCTGGGGTTAGAATCGGAAATGGCGCAAAAATCGGTGCAGGTTCGGTCGTAACGAAAGATGTACCAGCTGGGGCACTTGTGTATGGTAATCCAGCAAAGGTTCGCGGGGCACCTTAAGCCCCGTTTTTATGCAGACTCAATGTAAAAATTGTGTGCTAGATAAATCGGCAAACGAGATTTCGTTTGACGAGAATGGTGTCTGTAACTTTTGTAAGCAAGCACAGAAATCTCTAAAGGAAATAGAGGCAGAAAAACACATTCTTCCACAAATCATTGAGCAAATAAAAATGGATGGTAAGGGGAAAGACTATGATTGTCTGATAGGTCTCTCTGGTGGCGTAGACTCCTCATACCTTCTCGTACAAGCAAAAGCATATGGACTTCGCCCACTATGCTTCAGTGTAGACAACGGGTGGAATAATCCACTAGCAGATGAGAATATAATGAAACTTGTCGAAGGACTAAAGGTTCCATTCTATCGGTACAATATAGACCTTGCGAAGTTTCGCTCTCTTCAGTCCGCATTCATTCGTGCTGGGTTAAGGAATATAGAGATTCCGACCGACCACATACTAATGGCGGCGAGTTATGAAATGGCTAAAGACTATGGAATAGAATGGATACTCTCCGGTGGAAATGTCGCGACAGAATCTATTATGCCCGCAAGTTGGGGGTACAATGCCAGAGACTTGGTACATATTAAAGATGTGTATAAGAAAATAACGGGTAAGAAACTGTCGGCGTTGCCTATTTGTTCACTCTTGAAATGGAATTATTATAAATGGGTATTGGGGATAAAAACCTTGTATTTACTCGATTATTTGGATTATAATAGAGGAAGAGCTATTGGTTTACTTGAAAAAGAATATGGTTGGATTGACTATGGCGCGAAGCACGAGGAAAGTTCGTTTACGTCATGGCATATGAATTATTATCTCTTCGAGAAGTTCGGTATAGACAAAAGAAAAGCCCACCTCTCTTCACTGATAAACTCTGGCGAAATAACACGAGAACAGGCACTTTACGAACTCGGCAAAGATCCAGTGTATCCTGACCTGAAACTCGACGTAATGAAATATCCCAAGCGGTCTCATTATGATTTCAAGACCGATGAGTGGCTGTTTCAATTCATCGGGAAGATAATAAAACTACTACGATGAAAATCCTCTGTAATTTCCAAACAAGTGTTCGCAAGGCTCTAACTGAGATTGACCCTAAATGGGAGTCGTACGATGGGCTTATTGTATGCGGTACACACACACCTCATGATACTGAACAGTTGATAGATGAGATACGCCAAGCACGAAATGAAAAACGTCCGGCATTGCTTATCTGTTTTGGTCATCAATTAGGAGCTATACAATGGGCTAGAGACAATGGGATACCGGATGCAACGAGTGAGGAGTTTGGAGCTGGCACGTTCGTAGTGAAGAAACGGTCGCAACTCAAAGTAGGTCTTCAGAATGGAGAAAGTTGGTGGAGTAATTATTTTGTGGATATAAAATGGGACATACCGGACTACTTCGTGAGCGTTGCATTTCACCCAGAATATGAATCTTCAAAGAAGAATCCTCACCCATTACTCATCCATTTCTTAAACTTATGCAGGAAATAAAATGCCGTATCGCTCCTTCACTTGGAGGAGGATTTGCCGGAACTCCCGAACAAGTCTGGGGTACAGCTCCATACAATCCTGAAACGGACATAGACAAGCCTTGTGTATTTTTCGGCATTTATGGTCTTCCTGATTTTTATGCACTATGGAGGCATAAAGGAAAGAAATGGATTCTCTGGGCTGGGTCTGATATCCAACATCTCATAAACGGTTATTGGCTTGACGACAGCGAATGGGGAGCAAAACTCCCACCAGAATCTCTTGCTAATTGGATAAACAGGAACTGTGAAAGCTGGGTAGAGAATGAGAACGAAAGGGAAGACCTTGCTACCGTAGGAATAGAAGCACAGGTATGTCCTTCATTCTTAGGATATATAGATGATTACCCGATTACATTCACCCCAAACGATCGACCGCAAGTATACGCTTCGGTTTCTGGGGATAATTTTGACCTTTATGGATGGAATATCATAGAGCAAATAGCTGACAAATGCGATGTTGATTTCTATCTATATGGCTCTGCGAATTGGGAAACAAAACATCACAATGTCTTCATTCAAGGAAGAGTGCCGAAAGAACAAATGAACTTAGAGATACAGTCTATGCAATGCGGACTGCGGCTCAATGATAAAGACGGATTCTCGGAGGTCTTGGCTAAAAGCGTTTTGTGGGGGCAGTATCCTCTTACTTGGGCGCACTTCAAATATCCCTTCATCGGAGCATTCAATAACAAGGTTTCGCTTATTAAAGAATTGAATCAGTTAAAAAACAAAACGCAACCAAATATCGAGGCAAGAAATCATTATCAACGTAACCTGAATCGCTACCCATGGATAAAAAAATAACTCATTTCTTGCACGTGCCGTTTACCGGATTAGGTCTCTATGGAGGATTCCGAGGGAATCGCTGGCTTCGGAATCGTATAAAGATATTCAAGCAGTTTGTCGTTCCTTCAATAAAAAATCAAACAAATAAAGACTTCATTCTATGGGTGGCGTGGAGATACGAGGAAAAGACCAACCCACAGGTAAAAGAACTCAAAGAATACCTAACTGCTGAGAGGATACCAAACGTCTTTACTTATTCAGGAATAGCATTTTGGGACGATAAATATCCTGATGACCAAGCAAGAGACAGACTCATAAACGCCATTCACGGGGCTTCAGGGGAACTGGTGAATGTCATGGGAGAGGCGAAGACAGTCCTTATGACTCTCCAACCGTCTGATGACTGTTACCATTCTACCGCAGTCCAAGAGGCAAAAGACTACTTCTTAAAAAATCCGAATATGGATGTGTTTGGATACAAAAAAGGGTATGTAATGGATTATATCAATGAGCGAGTAGCGGAATGGAATCCCAAGACGACGCCACCGTTCTACACTATCAAATATACGAGAGAGAACTTCGTAGACCCATTGAAGCATGTACGATTTACCGGCCCGTATAAATCTCACGAATATCTGAAAGACCATATGAAAGCGGAATATGTAGACCAGCGCGGGTTCCTAGTAGGAACGCACTCGGAAAATATCAGTACCATATTCAATCATCCATACGCAGGACACGAATACCTCGGGGATAATATTCGCGGTATCCTATCTGACTTCGGCATTGCCTTTGCAGGTAAACTAGAACTTCCCTTCAGTCTGCGGAAGTGGATTATTCGCCAAATGCCCCACACTTGGCGGCGGAAATTAAGATATATCTTTGGTGAAAAAATAGCCGCTCCGTTGTATAATTGGGTCAGATCATGAAGATATATTGGAAATCAGAGGAAGAGCATAAGAAGTATTGGAGAGAGAGAAAGATAGACTGGAATACCTCGTATCTTCAGACCTACAATCATCCCCACAGAGACCTTATATCAAAGGTACTTAGTAATCTTAACTGGATGTCTTTGTTTGAAATAGGGTGTGGGCCGGGAGCGAATCTTGTAAATATAATGACCCACTTCAAAGGCAAGCAGGTTGGGGGGGTAGATGTGAACCCAGAAGCTATTACTCTAGCTGAGGAAACATTTGACGGCGGACACTTCAAAGTAGGAACGGCAGACGACTTAATGATGTCTGACAACTCGGTAGATGTAGTCTTAACGGATATGACCCTTATATATATTGGGGACATTGACAAAGTAATGAGAGAAATAAAGAGAATATCGAGGAGATATGTTGTGTTCTGTGAACTTCACGAGCCGAATTGGCTCAAAAGATTGCTCTTTAGAATCAAAACTGGATACTATGCACATAACTATAAAACCCTATTGCAAAAGCATGGGTTTGAGGATATAATGCTAATGAAAATCCCCGCCTCTGCTTGGGAAGGGGGTGAGCCTCAAAAAACCCGAGGATATATTATTATAGCAAAAACACCAATAAGAAAATAACTATGAATGTAATCATCGCATTACTCGCAATCATCGCAGTATCGGAGGTCTCTCGACTTATCCTTACCCACCGTCCCACATCGAAGAAAGCCCACTTCAAAGCCAAGTTCGAGGGTGTAGAGAAGATGATATACGATTTAGAGTTTAAGCGTTTCAAGACTTGTGAGATTAGAGAGGGGATTCGTAAGGATTATGATGTGCTCCGTGCCCGCAAGGAATCACTTGACAAACAGGTTGGAAATACACCTGAAGATAACACGAGAATTGAAGATACGAAAGTTGTCGTCAATCGAGATGTATCAAGACTTGAAGGACAAATCAAGCGACTCGATGACGAGGTAAATGGACGAGTACCGAACCAAGAAGACCACGAAGGAGTTATCGGTATCAACGAACAGATTGACTCACTCAGAGAACTGAGGAATATGCTCAAGGATTGGATAAGGAGTATCTAATGGAAGAGCCAGCAAAAGCAGGAGAAAGCAGGAATGACAAGGGACAGTTTGTTCCTGGCGTTTCTGGTAATCCTGCCGGTAAACCACCTGGCACTATATCTATCGTAGCAAAGATAAAGAAGAAGTTTGAAGAAGACCCAGAATACTTTGATGAGTGGGTTAATGAACTTCTTAAAGACGCGGGGAATAGAAAAGCCATTATGGAACAGATAGACGGTAAACCTCGCCAAACAGTTGATATGGACGTAACACTTCCTCAGACACTCATTGAACTCATAAAACATGGAGCTGCCGACAAAGGATGAAATAACTAAGTTTCAAGAGAAGATACGTCTCGACCCCGTATTCTTTGTTGAGAAGGTATTAGGTAATCCTTTGTGGGAGAAACAGAAAAAGATACTTGAAGCGGTACGAGACAATCGAGAAGTCGCTATCCGCAGTTGTCATGCCTCAGGCAAGTCTTATGTATCAGGACGTATCGTCCACTGGTGGCTCAACGCCTATACAAACAGCGTCGTCATAACTACCGCGCCTACATTCCGGCAAGTGAAGGAGGTGTTATGGCGCGAGATAAAAGGCTCGGTATCAGGAAAGAAGATATATCCTGAAAGAGCAATCCTAGATACTAAGATAAACATATCAGATCAGTGGTTCGCGCTCGGTCTCTCTACCGACAAGCCAGATCAGTTTCAGGGATTCCATTCGCCGCACTTAATGGTTCTTATTGACGAGGCTTCCGGTATACTCCCAGATATTGAAGAGGCGATAGACGGACTAACACCAGAACGCATTGTGCGTATCGGACAGCCACTTCAGAGTGTTGGTAAGTTCGCTGATGCCTTTAGGACGCAGGGAGTGCATAAGATGCAGATTTCAGCATTCGATACTCCGAACGTAAAAGAAGGAAAGATTGTCATTCCAGGTCTCATCACTTCTCAGGACGTAGAGAGTTTCAGGCTGAAATACGGAGAAGACTCAAACGTATACAGAGTTCGCGTCCTAGGAGAATTTCCCACCCAGGACTCGGATAGTCTCATTTCAGTGGATGATATTGCGAAGGCTATCGACCGCGATGTAATCGTTCCTACTCATTTCGAGAAGAAAATGGGCGTGGATGTTGCTCGGTACGGAGATGACAGAAGCGTCATCATCATTCGGCAAATGGAGAAGATTATACGCAAAGAGGCTTTCAACAGTCTCGATACTATGCAGATAGCCGGTTATGTACTGCGTATCGCAAAAGAAGAAGTAGTGAAGCTAGAAAATATTTATGTGGATACTATCGGTGTCGGAGGTGGTGTGTATGATAGATTGAAAGAACAGGGGTGGAAAGTATCATCAGTTAATGTGTCAGAATCCCCTAAAGACAAAGAGAACTACCTGAACCTTCGAGCTGAACTGTACGCGACGAAAGTAAAAGAATGGGTGAAGACGGCAGACTTACTCGATGATGATGATTTCTATGAGTTAGCAAACATCAAGTATAAGTTTACTTCCCAAGGGAAATTGCAAATAGAAAGTAAGGAGGATATGAAGAAGCGAGGCCTTGATTCTCCTGATGTAGCTGACGCGCTTATGCTCACATTCGCGGACTCGCAGACGATGCACTTCAATCAAGAACAATCTCAACCGGCAGAAGGACAGTATTATTATCCAGCTTTGGGCATATGAAACTCGAACTAAACATACAGAATACCGAGAACATGGGTAACTTTGATAGAGCGAAAGTGGAAGAGATATTCACAGCTCTTATAACATCTGGCGGTTTGACTGGTGTGAAGGGTGGTCAGACTATCATCCATTTCGATGGAGATGGAGTCTTTCAGAAGATAGAGCTGAAATATTTTCCTTGGATACGTCGCGCTATCCACAGGGGGAGTTGACAATAGAAATGTAACAATTACTATTGAAATATAATCCCAACCCAAACTACGGGCGGACACCAGAAATGGAGTCCGCCCTTATTTTATGCCACCCAACACATCCTCAGACCCGTATATCGAGAAACTAAAAGCGGAAAAACGCGCGGCGAATGAATTACAGAAGCGCAAGCACGTTGACTGGGATGAAAACTATGAACTCTACCGCAATAGAGTCAAGACAAATCGCTTAACACAACGACAGCCAGTAAACATTCCCTTGATGAAAGAGACTATCAAGACTCTTCTCTCAAAGATAGACGACGCTCCGACGATACAGTTCCAAGAGAGGGGGGGGGATGAAACAAAAGAGATAATATTTCAAGAAATTTGGAGTGATTCTTTCAAAGAAAACAAAATGGAGCTGGTTGATATTTTAGATAAGAAGAATGTTCTCCTGTATGGACTGAGCACAAAGAAGCTGAACATAACAAACAAGGGTGTTGCCGTGTCGGTACTTGATACTTATGACATCGTGTTTGACCCTATGATGAACACGGGGGATATAGAGTCAGCGCGGTTCATCATATTACAAAACAACTTCAGGTCAGTCCGCGAGATTCTAGCTGATGACCGATACACAGAGAAAGGGAAAGAAACACTAAAGATGTGGGAGGACTCGCCTGCGGGTATTGTCCAAGGCGAAGACAATAGAAAACATTGGGAAGAGAAAATGAAGCGTCTCAAAGATATGGGAGTTAACCACAGCGACTTCCCTCTCTTTGCCGGCGGAGATAGACTAATAAACCTTACCGAACACTACACCACGATGTGGGACACGAAGACTAAGAAGTGGGAGAGACGTGTTGCGGTATACGCTGATGATACGATTCTTCTTCTCGACGAACCCCTAATGGATTTGATTGGTGTAGATTTCTGGCCGCTTGTAACATGGAGTGAAGACCCCGAAACAAATGATATTTACCCTGATAGTGTTGCCGATTTAGTACGAACGCCGAACAAAGTTTTGAATGTGTGGTTTAGTCAGTTGATTGAAAATCGCACTCTCAAGAACTTCCAAATGCATTGGTTCCTTCCAGGGCAGAATTACACTCCTCAGACATATGTACCAGGTCCGGGGGTTATGCTTCCTGCTCCCCCAGGGGATGATATAAACAAAGTAATCAAGCCAGTCGAGATTTCAGGGCTTGATGACACCATGATGGCTATACAGGCTCTCACAACGATTGTAGAGCGTGGTACGGGTGCTACAGCGATAGATAAGGCACAGGCGGAGAAAGGAGTGCAGACGCTCGGAGAGGTAGAAATCTTAGTAGGAAAGTCTATGGAACGCGCTATTGGAATGGCGAAGTTCTATCGTATGGCATGGTATGAATTGGCTGTCAAATGGACAGCTCTTATGCACGCAAATGCTCCGAAGATTATCTCACTCTATAAAACTTCTCGAACAGGAAAGGTATACGCAAAGAAGGTATACAAATCAGACTGGCGAAGCGAAGAGGGATATGAACCTGTTGTCTCTTCTACGTCTGAACAGGAACAGGAGAGTCTAAAGAGTTTGCAGAAATTTATGTTCCTCATGCAACAATTCCCTAACAACCAAGCACTTAAAAAGATCGCTCAACGCCGTATGCTTGAATCAGTAGATTTTACTCCCGATGAATTGAAACAAGTGCAAGAAGCAGAGGAACAGCCAACCGCACCCACTACTCCACCGCCTGAAATGAGAGGAGGGGCTGAAGGGGATATGGGAGAGATAGAAGGTCAAATGCAGGAACTTACACAATTAGCAACAAGATAATTACTAACTTATGGACAACGGACACTTCAAAAAAATGTTGAGCGAATCACTAGAGAGCGTGCGACAGGCACGGACAGAGGATGACCGCCGAAGACTGATGTCTACGGTTGGGCAAGACTTGGCTAAGATGATGGCTCCTTTCCTCACGGAGGTTGCGAACTCGGCAAGAGCGAATAAAGAGAATCTTAAAGAAGCTATGCAAGAACTTATGGGTCAAGTATCCGCACGAGAACTTGCTATCGACACTAAACCTATCACCGACGCTATTGAACGTGCCATGGGGAATGTATATATACCTGAACCTAAAGTCACAATCACTTCTCCACAAGTGATTGTCCCTGAAATTAAGATGCCTACTGAAATGGACATTAAAGGTTGGGTCCGGCTTATGGGTGTTGATATGGAAAACCCTCTTCCAGTGCAAATCCGTGATGCACGAGGGAAGCCGGTAGTATTCCCTGAAAGTTTCGCACAGATAATGGGTGGCGGTTCTGGTGGCGGCAAGAGTGATTTCTTCACTATCAAAGGGTTTATGTCTTCTGCTTTCGCTGAGTTAATGAACTCTGATGGACGAGTGAAAGTAGAACTACCTACGGGTTCTTCAGGACTTACCGATACTGAACTCCGGGCTTCGGCAGTGCCCGTCTCACAAATCTCTGGTGCTAATTGGAGCGTTACCGCGTCTCTTGAGACGACTTCTGCGATTTACAACGGTGACAATAGAATCCGCGTTTCAGTAGAAACAGGCGGGTCGGGACTTACAGATGCAGAACTACGAGCAACAGCTGTTCCAATGAGTCAAGTTAGCGGTGCTCGCTGGAGTACGGAGGCAACACAGGGGACTTCTCCTTGGGTAGTCTCGGCGACTGACCTTGATGTTAGAGACTTAGTGAATGCAACCGATAGTGTTGCCGCTTACCAAGTTTCTGGTGCACGGTGGAGCACCGAAGCCACGCAGTCTGGTTCTTGGACGGTCGCACTCTCCGGGTCTCTCGCTTCAACAGTTGTTACAGGGACAACCGTAGCTGACGCAATTGACGACGGTTCCGCTCCTGTACAGGTTGGTGGAGTAGCAAGAACAGCTAACCCAACGGCAGTAGCAGGAGGTGACATAGTAAAAACATCTCACGATGACCTAGGACGTATCCTTACACGTCCAGTACAAGTCCGTGACCTCACGCTCACAGCATACGCTTCACTCACGAACGGAACCGAAACTACACTTCGCGCGGCTGTCGCGGGTGCGTATCTTGACCTCATCTATGTCATGGGCGCGAACAATTCAGATGCGGCAGTAACAGTGGATATCCGACCAGTTACTGCCGGCAATATCGTGATGACGCTTCAAATCCCAGCAAATGGAACGGCAGGTATCGCATGTCCAGTGCCTCTGCCTGCAAGCGATACAGGTAACAACTGGACGGCGGATATGGGCGACCTGACTGGGACAACTGTTTACTTAACAGCTCTCTTCTCGCAAGAAGTGTAAAGCTCAAGAAGCATA
>ERZ1292625.2448-Hain-H41-01um-R1-2448-length-17156-cov-10_pt1 | contig 17156 bp, 18 predicted proteins | sample MGYA00564400_ERZ1292625 | MGnify/ENA primary metagenome ERZ1292625 (study PRJEB36523, sample SAMEA6512639) | groundwater metagenome | collected 2019-01-08 | study: AquaDiva: Metagenomics assemblies of 32 groundwater samples
GGTAATTGCAACGCCCCAGTCATTTTTTAGCGGGTGGTTTTTTTGGTACAGTTAACAAAAGGCGGAGTGGTACAGAAATGGCAACGATAAAAAGAATGATGACACAAGCAGAGTTCGCTCGCGAGCATGGATGGTCACCTGCGTTTGTGTCAAAATTAAAAAAGGAAAACCGATTGGTGATGAACAAACAGCGTACATTAGTTGATGCTGATGCGAGCACAGAGCTCATTCGCAAGACTGAATCGCCAGAGCACTCCGATCTGAAAGAAAAACATGCTGCCGATAGACAGAGAAAAGCAGAAGGAAAAGGAGGTACAGCAGCAGTCTCTGAAAAGCGAATTCCAAAAAGCCAAGAAGACCCAACATACTGGATAAGCAAGGCTCGTCATCAATCTGCAATGGCAGACCTTGCTGAGCTAGAACTTCAACAGCAACGCAAGGAGCTCGTCAACCGAGAGCGTGTTGTGACGGTATCCTTTCTCATAGGTCGCATGATGCGTGATGCTATGCTAGGCATGCCAGCAAGACTCTCTCCTGAATTCGCAGCAATGACAAGTGCATTTGAAATTGAGAAAAAATTCACGGAGGAAATTCGTATTGTGTTAACTGATTTATCCAAATTGTCAATTGATGATCTCAGCAAAGCACTGGAGCGCGATGATGCAAAATGATGTCTCTGATGCTCTATCCGCATATGCTAAAGGATTTCAATCTGGTGTGGCACCAGACCCTTCCTTGTGGATTGACTTATGGTCGGACGAGTTCATGCGCATCCCACGGGGGAACGGGGCTGAACCTGGAAAGTATAAGACAAGCAGAACTCCATATGCCAAGGAGCCCATGCGGTGCCTGTCTCCGGATCACCCTTGTAAGCGTGTGGTGGCGGTAGTCGCATCACAATTATTCAAAACACAAGTCGGAATTAATTGGCTGTCGGCATCTATTCATCAGGCTCCAGGAAACATGCTCGTGCTATTGCCCAGCTTGGGTTTAGCCAAGCGTGTATCAGGTAGATTCGCGAAAACGATTGACAATATTCCTGTCCTACGTGAAAAAGTTGCACAGCAAAGATCACGTGATGCTCGCAATACAATTGACACGAAAGAGTTTGAGGGGGGAACTTTATATATCACAACAGCAGGATCGGCAAAAAACCTAGCTGAGATTCCTGCTCGTTATGTTTATGGTGATGAAATTGATCGGTGGGAAGTAAGCGTAGACCAAGAAGGAGATCCTGTTGAGCTTGCAGAAACAAGAACAAGTACATTTGGTCGCAATGCGAAAATTTATTACACAAGCTCTCCAACGACAGAAGGCTCGAGCCGCATCCAGAATTTATATGATGCAAGTGACCAGAGAAATTATTATGTTCCATGTCCTCACTGTAATACGATGCAATTACTTGAATTTAAACAATTATCCTTTGATAAAAAATTCAGTAAAGCGCAATATCTATGCGCAGCAGAAGGGTGTGGAGCCTTCATAGAGGAAAGTTCAAAAGGACAAATGTTAAAAGACGGTCAGTGGGTAGCTCACGCTGATGGCGATGGGGAGACGGTAGGCTTCATGCTGAGTAGCCTGTATGCTCCAGCTGGGTGGGTGAGTTGGGTAGACTTAGGAAAGCAGCATGCGAAAGCAAAGAAGGCTTTAGAAGCTGGCGACACAGAACCGATGCAAGTATTTTATAACACAAGACTTGCTTTGTGCTGGGATGATGCACAAGAAAGAAAAGCTCCGTCTGCTCTACAGCAAAGAGCGGAGGGCTACAAGTTGCGCACAATACCATCTGGTGTATTGATGCTGACAGCAGCTGTTGATGTTCAGCATAATAGACTTGAAATTAAAGTCATTGGCTGGGGAGCATGGCTAGAGCGATGGGTGATTGACTATAAGGTGATCATCGGAGACCCAGCTGCAAGAGAAACATGGGAAGAACTTGATCAATATTTGATGGAGCCGATTCAAGTAGGTGATGGCTCGTCTTTAGAATTGCTTGCTGTTGCGATAGACTCAGGTGGACATCATACTCATGAAGTGTATCAATTTTGTCGAGATAGGAAACATAGACATGTTCTTGCTGTAAAAGGAGCGAATAAACCAGGACGACCTGTGCTATCTGGCAAACCTAGCAAGATGGATATAAAATGGGATGGTGTTATAGACAAGCGAGGAGCTGATCTCTGGATGATAGGAACTGATACAGCCAAGGACTGGTTATACAATAGATGGGCGATCGCGGCTGGTCCTGAAGGGATTCATTTCTCGAAAGATTTGGATTCAGAGTTTTATGCTCAGCTAGTTGCTGAAAGAAAAGTTACACGGTACATCAAAGGACACAAACGGACGGATTGGACCAAGGCAAAGGGAGCACGTAATGAAGCTCTTGACTTATCAGTTTACAATCTTGCTATGGCGCATTATCTTGGCCTTCATAGATTTAAAGAGCAAGACTGGATACAATGGAAAGAAAAAGTGAAGAGCCTGCCTAAAAATCCACCTAAAATTAAAGAACAAGATTATACTAGCGCGAAAGAACCTCTCCCAATCCAGCAAAAAGTTGAACATTGGATTCCAAAAGGAGCTGGTTATCAACCACCAAGACGATGAAGAAAAAAATATAATGGCCTTCACACTAGATCAACTTCAAGCGTTGGATAATGCTATTGCTCTTGGCGAATTGTCTGTAGAATATAATGGCAAGAAAGTCGTCTATCGTAGTGTCGGTGAAATGATAGCAGCTAGAAATTTGATGCGCGGCGAGCTGATCGCAGCTGATCTTTTGATTCCAGTTCAAAACACAGTCAGCTACCTCCGAAGGGAATAACCATTGTCTAACTTTATTGATAGATTCATTGAACGAATTTCGCCTGAGACTGCTCTTAAAAGGGCATACGCTCGTTCAGAGCTCAATAGGTTGAGTATGCTAAGCAAAAGGCAAAGCGGAGAGCGTAGCTACGAAGGTGCAAAGACAGGAAGGGTTTTGTGGAATGCTACGAGCAGCAGCGCAAACAAAGAAATCGGAGGAGCCCTAGTTAAGCTCCGCGACAGGTCTCGCAGCCTAGTCCGTGATAATCCATATGCCTCCAAGGCAATCAACAGCCTAACACACAACTCTATCGGCACAGGCTTTATGTTGAAATTGCCGAAAGAAATTCTCCCACACTGGAAAAATTGGACTGAGTATGCTGATGCCGATGGACAACTTGACTACTATGGCTTGCAAGGTTTAATCGCTCGTACAGCATATGAATCAGGGTCGTGCTTAGTTCGCCTTCGCCAACGTTTGCCAGAAGATAAATTTGAAATTCCCTTGCAATTACAGGTGCTTGAACCTGACTATCTTGATTTAGGAAAACATAGCAACTTGTCAAATGGAGGATGGATTTGGGGCGGGATTGAATTCGACTCTATAGGTCGTCGCGCTGCATACTGGCTGTTCCCTGAGCATCCTGGAGAAGTCTCTGCTTTCCGAAACAAAAACTTAATATCAAAGCGGATTCCTGCAGAATTCGTCCAGCATATTTATGAAAAAACAAGACCAGGGCAAGCACACGGAGTTCCCCGCCTTGCTGCGTCTATGTTGCGCTTCCGTGACTTAGGCGATTTTGAAGAGGCGGAGTTGGTGCGCAAAGGATATGAGGCTTGCTTCATGGCGATCGTCATGGGCAAAGATGGTTCTAAAACATTAGGGCAATCTCAAGTTGATCCTAACTCAGGAAAACGCACAGAGACGATAACTGCCGGCATGATTGCATATATAGATGATGCGCAGGATGTTCGGTTTGGGCAACCTTCTCCGATGGGAGGATATGGCGAATATACAGTATCACACCTTCACGCAATCGCAGCTGGGGCAGGATGTACATACCAGCAGATGACCGGAGATTTATCTAGTGTAAACCTAAGTAGTATCAGAGCGGGCTTGATAGAATATCGCCGCTCCGTTGAAGTATTTCAGTGGTTAACATTTGTCCCGATGCACGGGAATCCAATATTTCGCGCATGGGAGAAATATGCTCGCATAGCGGGTAAAATAAAAATGAAGAGCAAGGATCCTATTGTTCCTGTTTGGACTCCTCCAAAGTGGGACTGGGTTGACCCTGTGAAAGAAGTCGCCGCGACCCGTGATGAGATCGCAGGTGGGCTTGTCAGCTTGTCGGAAAAACTCCGTGCTCGCGGGTATGATCCGCAAGAAGTATTTACTGAAATTGGGACAGACGTTCAATCTCTTGCAAAACTTTCTGGGATCCCAGAAGAAATTGTGTTTCAGATTATGTTCCAGTCTGGAAAAGTATTACAATCAGGAAATGCATCTCCCTCGAATCCAACGGAATAGGAATTTACTATGACTACTCGTCAAAAAATTGAAGGGCAAATGCATCGCACCCTTTCTGCCACTTTTGCAATCCGGCAACTTGAAGACGGTAAAACAGATGATGGTCTCCTGCGTTTGCGTATGTCAGTTGCGTCTGAGACCCCGTACCTGCGTCGCTCATGGTTTGACGATCCTTGGGTAGAGACACTAGGGCACAAGGACGGGGAAGTAAACCTCACACGCTTAAACGATGGTGCTCCGCTCTTGGCGAATCACGATCGCTTTACCTCTCACGGAAAAACTCCTCTGGCAGGAATTGGGGCAGTAGAGAAAGCATGGACAGAAGGCGACCAGCTAATTACAAACATCGTGGTGAGTAGACGAGATGCTCTTGCTGACTTCAGAAAAGACATCGAAGACAACCTCGTGCGCAATGTTTCTGTCGGATATATCATCGATGAAAGGATTTTGACAAAAGCATCAAGTGGCGGATTGCCCGCAGAATACAGAGTTACAAGTTGGACACCGTATGAAGTGTCATTTGCTGATGTTCCTGCTGATGCTACTGTCGGCTTGGGAAGGTCAATAGACGGCGACTCAAAGAACCCCACAGCACAATACCGTGTCGTGGATTTGCCCGCCTTGGGCTTAACACTCCAAAAAGGAGATATTACAATGCCATTGTCTAACGAGGCGGCAGCAACTGAAGCCGTCAGAACCCCAGAAGTAATTGCACGGGAAGTTGTTCGCACACAGGAAACTGTTCCCGTTGTGAAAGCTCCATCTGCCAGCGTATCTGCCATTCGTGAAGCTGTTCGTGTTGCTGGCTTTGATTTCGGCGTTGCTCTGGATTTCATTGAGCGTGCTTTGTCGATCGATGCTGTGCGTACTGAACTGTTCGCAAGGATGGCAGAAAAGACCAACCAATCTCCACAACGCTCCGGTCACTCCAACATCGTGACCATTCGTGACGAAGGAGTTCTTCGTCGTGACATGATTGCGGAATCTGTGGCGCACAGGATCGCTCCCTCCAGCAAGCTGTCTGATGGGGCGCGTGAATATCGCCATATGAGTCTGTTAGACCTGGCGAAGGAATGCCTGGCAAATGCCAACCAAAGTTTCCGTGGCTTGTCCGGTATGGAAATTGCAGCTCGCGCATTACACAGCACCACGGATTTTCCTTTGATCCTGGCAGCGGTAGCAAACAAGCGTTTGGCAGATGCATACACTGGGGCAAATACCACGTATGCTCTTTGGGCGAAACGCGCTCCGAATGCACCTGACTTCAAGACCATCAATGTCGTCTCCATAACTGGTGCCCCTGATCTCCTGCCAGTTGGTGTTGGCGGCGAGTTCAAATACGGCACAATCAGCGAGGGGGCTGAAACGTATAAGGTTGCCACTTATGGTCGCCTCATTGCATTCACCCGTCAGGCCATCGTCAACGATGATCTTCGCGCTTTTGACCGTGTCGTGTCGTCCTTCGCCTCGTCAGCAAAGCGGTTGGAAAATCGCCTTGTGTATGCACAGCTGACAGCCAATGCAAATCTGGCTGATGGCTATGCCTTGTTTGGAACTGATCATGCAAATCTTGCCGGTACACCAGCTGTTATCACTTCTGAAAACTTGGCTATCGGTAGAAAAGCAATCCGGCTGCAGAAAGGCGGGCAGGGCGAGGAACTGAATATCGTTCCGCGATTCCTGATTGTTCCGACTGCTCTGGAGCAAGTTGCATACCGTTACACCAGCAGTCAGTATGTGCCGGCAAAACCCAGCGACACGAATGAGTTCCGTACTGGCGGTCGTACTGCCCTGGAGCCTATCGTTGAAGCTGTGCTGGACGCGGATAGCTCAACTGCATGGTATCTTGCCGGCGATGGCAGCGATGCTGATACGGTTGAATACTGCTGGCTGGATGGTTCGGAAGGTGTGTATATGGACTCTGAGCCTGGATTTGATATCGACGGCATGAAGATGAAAGCTCGTTTGGACTTTGCCACGAAAGTCGTTGACTATCGCGGCTTGTGGAAAAACGCCGGAGCCTAATCTTTTAACTGCGACGAGTAGCAATCCTCCCTTCGGGGAGGATTTTTGAAAGTAATTATTCCTCAACTTTTTATAGGATATGAATCATGAAGAATTATGTGCAAGACGGAAAGACACTTGCTCTTATTGCCCCTTACAACGTTGCATCTGGGGCAGGAGCAAAGATCGGCGCAATCTTTGGTGTTGCAGTTGATACTGTCCTGAGTGCAGCTGAAGGTCAATTCAAGGCCACAGGTGTATTTGATCTGGCTGCTCTCAGCACAGCTACCGGATTAGCAGGAGCAAGAGCCTACTGGGACGACAGCAACAAGCGTGTAGATACGGATGCGACTGTCGGCATGATGATCGGCACTTTGACTGCAGCCAAAACCAATGGGCAGACTACTGCTCGTGTGAAGTTGAATGAAGCTGCTCCAGATCAACTGGAAGGAGTACAAGCTGCAATTGCGGATGTCGCGACTGCAGATGCGACCGACCTTGCTACAGCTGTGACGCTGGTTAATGCCCTCAAGGTTAAGCTGAATGCTTTGTTGGCCTCGCTGCGCATCACTGGCCAAATCGCTCCTTAATCGGCATCGTAAATGGACTTCGCCTTGCACGTGTATGGAGCTGCATCTCGTATTTCTGGAATGCTGGTAGATGCTACCATCACCCCAGTTGTAGGAAATTCATACACGTGCAAAGTAGGCTTTAGTGAAGCAACAGAAATGGTCCTTGCAGGTGAAGTTATTGCGTCCGCTCCTTACATTGAATTTGCATCTGTCTCGCTTCCTCTTTTGTCTAAAGGAGACGGAATTATAATCAAAGCGAAGTCGTTTAAAATTGCAAGCATAGAACGGCTTCACGATGGAGCAGAATCAAAAGCTGAATTGATAAAAGCATGACTATCAGAGAGCAAATCCTATCTGCCCTTTTTGTAATATCCCAAGGCGTATCAGGGATCACAAATAGCAGCATCACAAGGGAAAGAGTAAGACCAGTTCAAGAAGACGAGTGTCCTGCCTTAGATTTATCCCCAACGACGGAGTCTGCTCCTCAATCTATCGGAACTGGAGCAGACAAGAGAAATCTTGAAGTTGAGTTTAAATTCAATACAGCTGGCAGCGGGGCATATGCGCTTGCTGATTCTTTTGTTGGAGAGTTACATAGAGAGTTGTATGCGGATGAAACATTAGGTGGACTAGCAACAGGCATCATTCCTGGTCCGACGGAATTTGCTAGAGATGACGCAGACCAAACCATCGGTCGTACAACTGTGAAGTATACAATTATCTACACTACACGCCGCAGCGATATATCCGCCAAGGCTCGTTGATTTTTAAAGGAGAAGGAATCATGATAAATTTTGGAGCAGGAAAGATCATCGCAGTTCCAACTAACCTAGCGGACGGAACAGCAATTGCCGTTCCACAGCCTGTTGTGCTGGGGATTTTGCAAGAAGTGAGCCTCGACCTTTCTGTTGATGTGAAAAAGTTGTACGGAGCTGCAATGTATCCTGTGGCAGTTGCACAAGGCAAAGGCAGCATCAGCTTGAAGGCGAAATATGCTGACATCTCGGCAGCTATCTTGGGCAGCTTGTTTTTCGGACAGGCAGCAACGGCAGCTATCAAGGCAATGGTGACTGGTATCGCTGGTGTAGTTCCGGGCACTCCATTCCAACTGACTCCAGCTGTTCCAAGCTCCGGTGCATGGGTTGGCGATTTGGGCGTATTCAATGCCGATGACGGATCGCAATATGTTCGTGTGGCTTCGTCTCCCACAACTGGTCAATACTCTGTAAGCGCAGGTGTGTACACATTCGCAGCTGCTGATGTAGCAGATAACGTGCTGTTCAGTTTTGAATACTCTGCTACAAGCTCCTCGGCAAGCCTGTTTACGATTAACAATCGTGACATGGGATACACACCCAGCTTCGCTGTGATGCTACAAGGCTCCTATGACGGCAAGAAGCTCACAGCGAAATTCTATCGTGGCGTCTCCAGCAAGCTTGCTCTTCCGTTCAAGAATGAAGACTTTGCAGTGCCTGATTTTGATGCCGACTTCTTTGCGAATTCTGCAGGCCAGGTTGGCTGGATTTGTCTACACTAATATGGACACTAATATGGACACGAACTTTATCATACTAGGCCGTGCGGAATATCCGATTGACGAGTTGCCATTCAAGAAGCTCAAAAAGTTGCTGCCGGTTATCAACCGTGTGGCCAGAGCGATGTCTGTTGGTCGCCTAGACGATGCCGATATGGACGATCTCGGTTCAATCTTGATAGCAGCGACGGGACTCTCTATGGAGACCCTGGATGAGATGCCGATATTAATGCGTGAGCTTGGCCCTGCTTTTAAGGCGATTGTCGCTCTAGCAGGTTTAAAACCAGCGGGGGAGGTGTCGTCGGGGGAGGAGTCGGCAGGAGCTTTGACTGGGACGAACTCTACGCCCACTTAGCTACCTGCCTCTGCTGGACTTGGGAGGACATTGATAGGATGACTCTTTCCCGCTTGGAAGCTCTCACTAAGCGGTGGAAGGTGACTCCACCTGCAGTTCTTCAGTTAGCAAGAATCTCCTCTTTCTTAGGTATCAAAGATTCTTCTGAGGAAGGCAAAGACCCAAGGGCACAGGCAGCGCGTGCTGGTATTCCGATGATGGAAGGAAAATTGCCTGATGATCCTTACATCGGATTTCTAGATGATAAGATAGGATTGGGACAAGGACTTCATTAATTAAGTGGACAGAGTGATGACCGAGAAAATAGTCACCGAGATTGATGGAAATCCAAGCGGCTTTCGCAGGGCAATGCAAGAGGCGACTCAATCCGCAAAGGATGGTGCTCGTGGGATTGAGTCGTCATTCTCTTCTGTAGAGAAAGCATTTCAAGGAGTACAAGATCGCCTCATAGCTCTCGCCGGTATTCTTGCTGGAGGCCATCTTTTCCGCGAAGTAATTCGTGACACAATAGAGTTCCAAGGCGAAAGCATAAAGCTCGGCAGGGCACTTGCCATTTCTGCTTCTGAAGCATCTATTCTCAGATATGCCCTTGATGCTAATAACACTTCGCAAGAAGAATTTGTTGGGGCAGCTAAAAAACTAGACAAGCAAGTCAAAGATAATGAACAAAGTCTCAATAAAATGGGACTAGCCACACGCAACTCTTCTGGAGAATTAAAAGACCAAAAGAATTTGATATTAGACGCAATCACAGTTCTCAACGGTTATAAACAAGGGACAGACCGAGGGATTGCAGGCCAAATGCTTTTTGGAAAAGGATTTGAATTAACATCCAATTTGGTTAATATCAATATTGAAACAATTAAAAAGCTGGAAGATTTGCAAAGAGAATTGGGAGCTGTTGTAGGATCAGAAAATGTAGAAGCGTGGAAAATGTTTGATCATGCAGGTGACAAGGCACTGTTGACGATCAAAGCAATGAAGATGGCAATAGGCAATGCACTCATCCCCGTGCTTACCGATTTAAGTAATTGGTTTGCAAGCATTGGTCCTGGTGCTGTATCTATTATCAGGAATACATTCAGCGGTTTAGCAGCAACAATATATATTGTCGTTGCTGCAGTTGATGTATTGTGGCAAACTTTCAATGCCATGGTCATATCAGTTGCCGCTCCCATATTTGCATTGAGCGAGTCAATTGCAAAAGCCTTGGGAGGCGACTGGGAAGGAGCTGCTAAATCCATAGCAAGTATTGGACCGACAATATCAAACACATGGGCATCTGCATTTGATGATATCGTCGCTCGTGGTATAAAAACTCGAGACAAGATTAAAGCTCTGTTTGCAGACTCAACTGATGCAGCCTCTCCGAGCAAAGCAGGAAAAAGTGCAATTGGATTGCTTAAAGACAAAAATGAAAAGGAAACGAAAGAGCCTACTAGCTACATGCAATACTATGAGGCTGTACTCGATCAAGAAAAAAGACTTGCATTTGAACGCAATGCTTTGCTAGGTTACAGTAAAGAGGAGGAACTTGCATATTGGAATTTTCTGTTATCAAATGCGAATATTCAAATTAGAGATAGAGTTGCAATTGAGCGCAAGGCATCCGACCTAATTGTAGAAATTAAACGAAAGGAAGCAAAGCAAAAGCAGGAGCTTGATGCAGAAGGCATCCGTATAAAAGAGACCTTAGCAATGGGTGAAGTAAATGCAGAGAAAGCAGCTGCACAAATATCACTAGACCTTGGGCATATAACCAAGGGGCAATTCTTGAGGATGGAGCAAGAGCATGAGAACCAACGATATGACATTCAGCGTGCTGCGCTGGAGCAAAGACTAAAGCTGCTTGAGCTAGATCCGAATACAAATCCGGTTGAATTTGCTCGCATCAAAAACCAGATGCTGGAGCTGGAGCAAGCATATGAATTACAGCGGCTTCAAATGCTCGGCGAAATTCAAAAAGAATCTATGCATATCTGGGGTGATCTTTCTGAGCGCATGGGAGGCCTTTGGGACAAGGGCATACAAGCAATGCTCATCGGAACTCTGAATTGGAGGAATGCTGTAAAAGCGATCGGAGCAGAACTAGTTGCGTGGTTTGCAATTGATGTTGTCGGGAAACAAGTAAAAACTTGGCTTGCTGGAGAAGCCTCTAAACTTGCTATCAGCATGGGATTTTTCACGCAAGAGACAGCTCTACAAACAGCTGCATCTGCAGCTACTTCTGCAGCCAAGGTCGTGGAAGTAGGAACTGTGGTCGCAGCAAACGCAGCGGAAGCTGCGAGCGGAGCAGCAGCATCCCAAGCATCTATTCCTATAATCGGTCCAGAGCTTGCTATGGCAGCTGCAGGTGCGATGCTGGGCTTTGTGCTAGGGTTTGCAGCTACTCGATCAGCTGCTGGCGGCTACGACATTCCTAGTGGGATCAATCCTGTCGTCCAGACCCATGCGGAAGAAATGATCCTCCCTAAAAATCTGGCCAATGTGATTCGTGGACTAGATAAAGTGGACGGAGCTAACACACCCTCCAGTCCACAGCAGACGACGAGCGTTGTGCTTAGTGTTCACCCAGATGCCATGCGCATGACCATCAGAGATGTTCTTGAAGGTGAATTTGCTAGAATTTCTATGGGGGGGAAATGAGCGGTTCGCTTGCTGCATATCCTACTAATCCTTCTGCAGATACTAATGTGTTGCTGTTATATTCTGGCACTCCAAATCGTTCAATTGAATGGAGCGCATCTGGAACGGGAACGATAATTGCTTTATCTAACTCAACAAATGATGCTGGCGCAGCTGCAGCAGTCTATACTCCTGGGACTGTAGGAGATACTATTGTTATCACGGTGAACGCAGGTGCTTGAGATACTCTCCGGGCCGCACAGTCTGCTCGACCTCAACGCGGTGGCTGTAACCGACGACAGCCTGCAGCAATGTCGTTATTGGGACGATGATATTGGCTTGATTTTTTCTGAGTCGCGCACCGGCAAAAAAAGCTGGTTAATCCAGCTTGATGGGACAGCTTGTTCACGTGGGGAAGACTACGGCGTGCTGGTGTTGGACTTGCAGCGCGAGCGACCAGGTGAATATTTGCTGATCGACACACTATTGTTTAATGCGATTTATCTATATGACAAACGTGCCGCCACGCGCACTGCATTGTTGCTGGCGGGAACTACCAATTCCATGCTAGACATTCAAGTACGGCTGCAAGACAGGCTCCTATCAGCCTTCGGTGCTGCTGTGAAATGGCGTCCGCTCGATTTATCCGCAGCAGCTGTGACCGAGGCCACGCTGACCGGCGCTGGCACAGGTGCGCCGGTATGGAGCCGCACGCGCGATCCGGCTGTGCTGGCGCTGGCCTACGAAAACGGCAATATCTTGTATTACAACCATCTCACCAAATTGCAGGCACAGGGTGCTGCATTCATCGGCACCAACAAGGACGCCTGGCACAGTCCGCGTCATAACATCTGGATTAAACTGGATGCGTCGCGCCAACTTACTATTCACGCTGCCACTCCGCGCCCAGCAACATTATCTGTGCCCGCAGGCTCAACGCCATTGCGCGGACGTGTGACCACTTTTACTACCCGTATCACCGGTGATGCGGGCGAGCCGGTGGCGGATGAGCTGGTGGACTGGTCGCTGCTGGCAGGCAGCATCGGCCAGCTGGCAGAGGCGCAATCGCGTACCGATGCGGCTGGTTATGCCACGGTGGATTACATCGCGCCGGTGACGGGCGCGCTGGGCGACGCCACCCTTAAAGTGGAGCTGCGCTGCTGATGTTCAAGCAAATTTTCCAATCGGTGCCGCCACCGTACCGCACCCATGCCGAGATCGTTATCCCGCCGGGTGGGTTCACTTATTACGATTATCTGCTGGTGCCGCCACGACTGTATTCGGAAGAGTTGTATACCGTAGTGGCACTGTATGTGCAGCGCGAGCGCACACCGTTTTCGGACTTTACCATTCATCTGCTGGGTGTGACTAACATGACGTTGTGGCCGAGCTGGGCACTGCGCCATTGGAAATTTGACGGCGATACAGGTGTGTTCCTTGGCTATGGCACCACTCCGGCAGGATTCTTGCTCACAGCTGATGTAGTGGAAGGAGCTGAAGGTTCACTGTGGGTCTCAGTGGTGGTACCAACAGGCGATTGGAATGAGCTTAATCCGCTCACGATGGTGGTCGATGCAAGTAGTACATTAGATAACGCCAAATACGGCAACCCAACGGCAATCGAAACACCGCTGGTGGACCGCACCAATAATATCCTGATGCGTCGTTGGGGTTCAGGAATTAACAAGGTGCGTGTGTATAATTTTGTCACAGGAGCATGGCTGCGTGATATTACTCTGTCGGGTGCACCGCTGCAAATCCTGGGCGAGAGCGAGCGCCATGCCTACATCCACTGCACCAACAACATGTTCAACTTGGTGGACTATGTAGAGGGGAAAGTATTGTCCACATTTCGCGCTCCGCTGCCGCTGACCGGCTCGATCAAATATGCTTGGGACAAATTTCATCGCCGCCTGCTGGCATTCCAGGCTGTGGCGGACAATGCCGATGGTTCGTCTGCCTCGGTGATTCGCGGCTGGTATCCGGTGCCGCAAGCAGTTCGCTTGACAAAACCAACTCCACTAATTGCTCCGCGTGTTAATAAAAAAATTCCTTGTCTGCTGCGCCTGATCGGCGATGCGGGTGAGCCTGTGTCCGGCGTCAACGTGGCCGCATCCGCCACAGGTGTCGGGGCAGTCACCGTGCCTGGCGCCACTGATAACAATGGCGAGGCCATCATTTACCAGACCAGCATCACAGCAGGTTCGACTACACTCACTACCACGGCGGCAATACCATGACTATTCTCAGCAGCCAGATAACTTTTACAGTAGGTGAAGCATCTACTGAATCTGCATCAATTAATGTTACCATTTTACCTGCTCTTGGTATCGGCTCTGGCAATGGAAGATTGGTTCATCCGACTCTAGGCACATATGACTATGTCTATAAGCCTGATGAAACGACCAACATGGACGGTGACGCTATCATTCCTCCAGTATGGTCTCGAGCCAAGACATTGCGCGGTTCATCTAATTCTTTATTCCCTGGAACTTTGCGGGATGTGGTTGTAGAAGAAATATGGACGAGTGATCATATGCCGATTGATATGGCACGCATGCTTTGCGCAATGTGGATGAATCCTCCTGATCCGTCTGCTGGATATATTTTGTGGTATCCAAATTATCTAAATGCACTTGGCTTTAAAGTGATTCTTGCAAATCTTGAGATTAATGGAAAGCAATTTGTTTTGAATAAATATCTTTCTAAAGTCGGGCTTGTAAAAGGTAATGTAGTTCTCACATTGCGAATTGCAGGGAGAGCATAATGGATTGGAGATGGTCTCCTTGCTCTATAGATTATCAAAGGGTAACGACAGTTTGGTATCACCCAACTGCAACACCTCTCGAGATGGTATCGAATACACATTCAGATTCTGTCGAATTAACTGAATATGTGAATAGATTATCTCAGTCATCTAGTGAGGCTCAAGCAACATTGACTTGGCACAAGGAATTAGATGGAGCCAATCAGCCTGTGCCAGGATGCATCTTTGAAATTCGTGAAAATGGTCTTATGCTTTGGTGGGGAATTATTGAAGGATTAAGCGACTATCAATTATCTTCAGGCCAAAGGGCTCTTACAATTACTGTTCGTTCACGCGATGCTTCAACTTTGTGGAGAGACACGAGAAGAGTATCTGAATTGTATCCTGTTGGAACTCCGCTTCACATTATCACACGTGATATAGCGGAATCACTTGGGCTCACATCCGCTGAAATGTTTATTGGGGAAACATCTGGGAGTACAGTTCACAGCAATACACAACTTGCAGATTTGACAGCATGGGAAATGCTTTCCGTGTTAAATTTACCATCAGGAACTTCTCCTGTCGTTGATGCGATAGGACGCCTGAAATTTATCAGTCGTGATATATCGAGAAGAGCAGATATTGTTCTCACAAAGTCTAATTATTCGTCTGTGCGCGGATCTAAAGCTCGTCCTCCTCTCACTGCAATTCGGATTAAGTGGCTTGATCCAAATTTATCTAAAGTGTCGCAGCAAGACCAGCAGCTGGCAGCGGAAACCATCACAGCTGGATATTTCCAAATTAGGCAAAGGAAACGGATTCATTTTTCTCAAGATGGTAGACAAAGAGCAGAGAACACACATTTGGTTATTCGGCAATCTGCAAATTCCAGTTTCGTTCGTGTATGTGAGGAGACATATCAGCAACTCACCCAAACTGAAGGAGAGATAGTTCTGGAGACATCCTTTTGGGTGCCCACTTTAATTACAGCAGGAATGGGAGCGATGTTATCTACTGCATTTATTCCAGACGCAGTTGCTGTTCCACCAGTTGAAACGATTCCTACTGGACGTGTGATACAGGCTGTAGCCGGACTTGAAGTTCTTCTAGTTATGGCAAGCATCGGCACGGGTATGTATGAAATTTGGGGAACCCCTTATGATTTTATTCACGCTCGAAATACTACAGAGGCATATGATGATTCAGCTCCAGAGTGGACTGAAAAAATTATAGAAATTGAAAATGATTTTGTTATGGATGAAACACAAGCACAAGCATTTGCTGTGCGAGAATTGCTTTATCAAGTGAGAGAAGCTTCTGTCTTCACAGTTAGTATCGTGGATGATCCAAGGATCGAAAAAGGAGATATAATTGAGCTTGAAGATGGCGAGCGCATATATGTTTTAGATTATCGCCGTGACCTCACTAGTGGAGCGGAAGCTTTATTAGAAGTTCAAGGATTCAGAGCATGAGCATACTCACATATATTACACAAGCAGAGATTCGCGCAGCCGCAGAGGAATTAGACGGCAAGATTTTGACGCGCCCTGCTCTGTTGGTTACAGATGGGTTATCCATGCTATATGCAGTTGACGTAGACATCGGCCAAGAATCTCCTTTAAGAAATGTGCCAATTGCTAGAGCGAATAGAGACTTGCTTTATGCAGAAGTAGGAGCAGCTGTACGTCTTCGCCGCTCTGAGTCCGGTCGATATGAAGTGTCAGGCTTCTCGCAAGAAGCTCCTGGCACATTCATAAGGATTCCTGTTTCATTAACTACTTTCGTGCTTGGACCTGCCAGCGATGAAACTCTGAGCGCACGTCCATTAACCTACGTGGAGCTTGGCACCATCGGTGGTGGATACGGGGTTTGCCCGTATGGCGCCATTGGCATATTCAAGGGTGGGATATTACAGGAGATTCGAGCGTGACAATAACACTGCAAGAGTTGGTTCAAGGCGATCAATCCTATCTGCTAAAGCACAATAGCAACAATGCCATTATCAAAGCAGCTATTGATTTATTGCAAGAGACTGGAGGAGCAGGTACAGCAGGCGGTGTGGGGGCAGCTTTCAAGGCTCTGTTCGGCACAACCTCCTCTCTTATTGGCTCACCCAGCTATCTCCCTGTCGGTGTTGGTGCCATTCTCACAGTGGCATCGGGTTTTTGTTGGCGAGCAGATTTGAATTTGGTGGTGAGTAAAGCTGTTGCTACTCCAATTGATTTTACAGGCTCTGCTGCTGATACTTATTACATCACAGTTGATGCTACCGGAACTCCTAATAAAACAACGTCCGCAACTCAAGCAGCATATAGCGTGGTCTGGACTGGTTCAGCCTTCGGTACAATCACTCGCCTGCTGCCAATTAGTTTTGGTCCAATTGGCATTGACATTCAAGCGTGGGATGCCGAGCTACAAGCACTTGCTGGATTGGTATCTGCTATCAATAAAATCCCATATTTTACTGGCAGTGGTACAGCATCGATGCTGACACTCGACTCTGATGCTGCTCTTACAGCGAACAGTGATGTTGTGGTGGCGACGCAGAGAGCGATTAAGTCCTACGTCAACTCTGCTGCACTAGGTGGTGGCGGCACCGGCAATTATCTGATCTCAGGCGGTGGTGTAGCGATGTTGTCCGGCCTTGATCTTACAGTATCAGCAGCTTCTTACATGATTCAGGGAGCTCCTTATAACTCGATAGAGACCAACCTCACCGCCGCCACCGCCGATCCCACCAACCCGCGAATTGACGTGGTGGTGGTCAATGCGTCCGGCGCTGCCGTGCTCATCACAGGCACCCCCGCCGCCACTCCGGTAAAACCGGATGTCGATCCGTCCACCCAGCTCGAACTGACGTTTTTCATCGTCGCGGCAGGCGCCACCGCATTGGGCGCGACCGTAGTCGAGGTCTACCGCGAAAACGCCGAATACACCATGACGCAGAGCGGTGGCACGATAAATCTGGCAAGCACGTCCAC
>ERZ1292625.2449-Hain-H41-01um-R1-2449-length-17155-cov-81_pt1 | contig 17155 bp, 32 predicted proteins | sample MGYA00564400_ERZ1292625 | MGnify/ENA primary metagenome ERZ1292625 (study PRJEB36523, sample SAMEA6512639) | groundwater metagenome | collected 2019-01-08 | study: AquaDiva: Metagenomics assemblies of 32 groundwater samples
AAAAAGGGGGATAAACCCGTGTTGACACGAGAAAAAGTAAAAGATTATTTATATAAAATTGGTGCAAATAGAAGCTGGAGCGTTCTTCCGCACTCATCCGTTTCTACCGTTGCTAACGGTGCTGGCTCAATCGTAATAACTACTCCGTCTCGATTTGATTTTTTAGTTAAAGCTATTTCGGGAAGAAGTACTGGAACATATCTATTAAATTTCCTCGGTACAGGCAAATCAGAATTACTCAATAATAAGCCATTGCATAGCTCTACCGTTGTTGGTACAGGTAATCTTCCTTATCCATTACCTTTTCCTATTGTATTGAGACGAAGCGGTAGTTTTGTGATAGATGTTTCTGATTTGTCCGGTGCTGCCAATACTATAGAAATTCAATTACACGGAATAGCATTGTATAAAGAAGAAGATACCGAATCAATCATACAGAAATATTCAGGCATGATTCCTTATTTTTATACGACAGATTCAACGTTTTCTCTCGTCGCAACTGATACCACTAGAAATATTTCGCTCGTTAATTCGCATGATTTTTTGTGGACGCAATGGACATATACAGACACAGGCGGAACAACCACTATTGATATTAAATTACAAGGCACGGACGGAAGAACATTACATCCGCCAGAGCTATATATAGATTTGCAGGCAATAGCGGGCGGGGCGCAATATCCTAAAAAACTTGAGCATCCAACTCCGTTTTACGGTGGGAATACATTTGCAATTACTGCAAGAGATACGGCTGGTGCAAACACTCTCTATCTTACGTTTGGTGGGATAGGATTGTATAAATAACATGAATAATAATTTTCTTAAAAAATCAGGCACAATAGCGGTAACAATTACTGTTGGGCTACTTGCCGCATGGTACGGTTTTTCAGAAATAATGTTTTGGTATTAAGGGGAGCAATTATGGAAAAATGTTTAAAACTCAAAAAGACTCGATACGAATTTTTCGATTTACCAGAAAATAAAATTCCGATGAATGAATATGAAAAAGAACAAGCTTTGATGAAAACTGAATTATACAAAGTTTTCGATATGGTGCTGAGAAAAAATGCGAAAACATTCACATCGAGAGAGAGTATATTCTTGGCGAACCAACGTACCTTTGTTCAGACCTCAGACATTGTAAATGTTCCTATGGCTGTTGGTTCTGTGTACGGAACTGTAACGGTAATAAATTATACCTTGCCGCTAAGAAGCGAAGGGTTTGTGCATGAGGTTGGTGTTCATTACGAGTCACCAAACGGACAAAACAAAATATTGTTAAATTTTCTCGTTAATGACAAAGTCGAACCAGGATTGTCTCAGCAAAGATTTAGTGAATCGTTCGATACGCCACGACCCATAAAAATTCCATTACCATCGAATAGTACAAATTTAAAAGTCGTAGCTTATAATATTGACGATGCATCTACGTATGATATTAAAATTACTTTAGTTGGTTATTGGCAATATTTGGAATCCGACAAGGATCAAATTATTAAGTAATATGCTTGCGTCGGCGATAGCCGACTACAGTTGTTGTGTATGTCTATTGGTGTTAATTACCGATTTGTATCAACGACGGCACATTACCCCGAAGAGTAAAACCCTCAGTCGGAGACTGAAAATTAATTATTTGGTTCTTTAGGAAGTAGAAAAATTGAGAAAAAACAACACAACAAAATATAAATTCTTATTATGCTTTTTTTTAGTATTGTTCTTTGGAATGGCTCACAATGGATATGCTCAGGTTGCTAAAACATTATTAGGTACTACTACGACAAATCCGACCGGAACTTATACATCAACGGTAAAACCTACCGCTGGCTATACATGGTTTCGTGGTTATATCATAACTGATGGTGGTGCTGGCGGAGCGAATCAACCCGTTGGATATATCGAACAATCGCTTAATACTGTATCGCCTCTCACATGGCACGGAACAAGTACGATTACCTTTTCTCGGTCAGGTAATTTATGGACAGGCAATATCAATACTGCAATTCTTGGCGGATATGCACATTTAGTAGTTGGCAATTTTGGGGATGCATCACTATTAGCCATTAACTGGTTTGTTACGCCAGAAACATCGGTCAATACAACGTTAAATTTAACTACGGTATCGGCTGGTTCTGAAACGTCTCAAATCGTAGGAACTACAAGCAGAAAGATATTGGAATCCAATTCCAGTAGAAGGTATTTTATTGTTCAGGGCGATGTTGATTTTAGGCTTTCGTGGGAAAACCCAGCAGATGCTACAAAAATGTTGATAGAGGCAAATGCCGCTTATGAATCAGAACCGCAAAGCAGTGTTTATACCGGTGAGCTTTACGCAATTACTGAATCAGGAACGACGACAATATATGTGCAAGAGCGTAATTAATATACTTATTTTTTTAATGTTCTTTTTGTCGTGTTCTTTTTGCGATGCAAGATTAATACCGCCCGTAAAAAGACATAAATTGTTTACCGAAACTGGTACATGGACAGCAACCTCCAGTCCTGTATGGCTAACAATATGCGGAGGAGGCGGAGGTGCTGGGGGTGGTGATGGGGAAGAACCGGGGAATCCAAACGGTGGAAACGGTGGAGGTGCGTCAGAATATACAATTGATTATGTTTTTGTCGTTGTTCCTGGTACTGCATACAGCGTAATAATAGGAAACGGTGGCGTCGGGGGATTGGGTGGTGTTTATTTAGGGTCTGGCACTGCTGGCACTGCTGGCGGAAATACATCATTTGGAACTTTAACGGTTACTGGCGGAAAAGCCGGAGGGGCTGGAGGTGGATCGCCTGGCGGCACAGTCACCGTAAGCACTTCTGGAACGTCTACGAATTATGTTGTGGGACAAGTAAGAAGTTATGTTGGTACTGGTGGACATTCAAATCAGACCACCAGCGGTGGACGTGGCGGAACTACTCCCTTTGTTAATACTTTTACAATTATTGGAACACAGACTGTTAACAATGGAACAAATGGTGGGAATGGAACTGGATATGGTTGTGGTGGTGCTGGAGGTGGTGGTGGTAATGGAGCAGGAACAGAAGCAGGCGACGGCGGTGATGGTTCTGATGGATTTGTTTTGATTAAATATTAACATGAGAATTTATTTAATAGTAATGTTTGCGGTATTTATATTGTTTCCAATCCAAACATTTGCCATTGGAACAAATACGGTACGTATTTATCAACACAGTAAAGATAAATTAGATTACAACAATATGAACGGTGGCTATTATTTTCAAAACAAAGAAACGAACGAAATTGTAGGATTCACACTAAACAAATTATATCAAGGAACGATTACGATAAATGAATTATCAGAAAAAGAATATTTAGATTATGTCTGTAGTATAAAAATGATACGAAACGGAACTGAAATATCCAATGAAAATAAAACGAAACTTGCCAGTGCATTACTTGAAGAAAAGAAAAATCCGAAACTTTTATTTTTGGGACAAGAAGTAAAAAACGCTGACGACGTGAAAAGAATTACAAAAGAGAAGGTTGGCGAATTGCTATCGGATAAATTAGAAAATAGCGAATTAAACCTTATCATGTTACTTTTTGCATATTCAGGCAAGATTCAATTCAATCAGGTCGGTATGCAAGGAGTAAGCACACAACTTGAGGCAGATAGTTATTTAACTAATTTTTATAACAATACAATTAAAAAAATAAATAATATAAAAAATCAAGCGAAACAACTCATACAAGATAATAATTTTTAGAAAAATGTTTCCAGGTTATAACGACAATATAAATTTGGTTTATGGTAATTTTAAAAAGTTAAACAAGTCTACTTATAATTATAAAATTTATTATTACATAGGCGATGAAAATAATAATTCTATAAAAGATTTTTTCCCTTTTGAAATGTCTGATGGTGTTTCGATTAACAAAGAAGAATATGCGTTAAAAATTAAGAAAATAATCGATGAGATATTTAACGATAAAAATATTGGAGTTAAATTTGAATATGGTGGTTATGAAGATTCGGAAAGTTCTGCATTTATAAAAGTAAAAGGCGAAGGCTCTGTTACTGTTTTTCGTTTACAAGGTTCTGTGGCAACTCTTCCTAATAATGGATGGGGTGTTAAGATGAGTCTCATGAATAATGAAGAAGATATAAGAGCAACGATATTACACGAATTACAACATTGCTTAGGATTGTTACATACACAAGGGCGATCCACCAGTTCGAGATATTCAGAAGATGGATTTACCAAATATGGAAATCCTTATTTTGGTTATATGTCGTTTTCTAAAAGTAATGGAGAGTTATCGCCTGAAAGTTTGAACGCTTTAGACATTGTTTACGATAACGATTCTGTGTTGAAAATTGCAGGAAATGTTAACAAAGATTACGAAAGTGCGTATGGCGATGGATACACAGAAGCATTTATCTCGAAGTTTGATAACGGAAAATGGAGACTAATCCACCATACAATTGTAGACAGCAATGGATATTTTGAATTTAGACTAAGAAGTATTCCTGATTTTAAAACAAAATATAAATTATTAATTGTGTCTAGTGGGATTAATTTGAATTTTGTAAATTTAGTATATGACACTGAAGCAGATGAATGGTTTAAGGTGAATTACCCTGAAGATGTTTTAAGATATGGAACACACTTGCTAAACGAATTAAGCGTTCCCGTAACATCTGAAAAATCAAACATCAAAATAGATAATATACAAATGAACAAAAAGGCAGATACATTAAGAAAATTAGAGAAAAAAGACAATACCGTAATGATAACTAACAATTTATAAGGATCGAATTATGAAATATATTAAATCGTTATTAATCTTTGGCTCGATTTTGTTTTTGCCATTATTTTCAGTTGATTCAATTTATGCAACGGCATGGGATAAGGCACAAACATCAAAATCAGGCATAGTCGATATGCTTGAAGTGCTTCCAGAATATTTACAAACAAACAGTACGGCTGAGAATCGTGATTTTCACATAAAACGTAACGAAAGAGCATTGGGAACTGGCACGCAATATTATTTCTATTTTGAAGGCGGTACTGTCACGGTTTCAATGACAACAGATGGATTGTTTCGCATCGGCAGTATATCTTTTGGGTCTTCTACGATAAATTTCGATAATACGCTTTTTAATACCTTTCTAGGGTATCAAGTAGGAACGAACACCACAGGAAACAGTAACGCTGGTACTGGCTATCAAGCTCTTTATTCACTTACAGACGGAGACGGCAACGATGCACACGGCTATCAGTCTCTTTATTCAAACACTGGCGGTGGTGGTAATAGCGGTTATGGATACAGAAGTCTTTATACTAATATTGTTGGTAGTAATAATGCTGCTTTTGGGTATACCGCTCTTTTCGTAACTGTATCAAGCAATAACACTGGTGTTGGATTTGCCGCTGGAGACAACATCACAATTGGCGGATCAAATACGGTGATAGGATTCAGGGCTGGAGACAATATTACAGCCGGCAATAACAACATTGTCATTGGTGCGAACGTAGATGCCGGTTCTCCTACCGCAAGTAATCAATTAAATATAGGAAATGCCATCACTGGCGACGTTGTTACTGGACAAATCAACATTCCTGGCAGACTTACTTCAAATTCTCCTATTTTATTTTTCTATTCAAATTCAACCGGAACGGGAACTTCTTATGGCGGAACAACAACTACGCAAGGTTTGTATTCTTACGTAATGCCTGCAAATACTATGGGAAGTACGTCTGCGCTGAGAATATGGACTGGTGTTTCTAATGGTTCTATAACTGCTGGCGCTGTGACCTGGACATGGAGTGTTTACGATTCAATAACACTGGCAACGACAACGACAAGAACTCTCCTACCGACTACAATTGCACTTGTTAACGAAGACACATACGTCTTTAGGGGTTCAACCACAGCTTGTATAGTGTTCAATAGTGTTGCGGGAGGACTTGGTGGCACTTCTACTCCTTTTGTTCCTTTGGTATTGAACACAGTCGCTACAAACACTGTAAGTTTGTCGTGTGCTCATATAAGTGGTATGCCAACAATCGTTGGAACAAGTACATTGGAATATTGTTACGGGGAAATTTTAAAATAAAGAAAAGAAATCTTATCGTATTGTTTATAAATTTAAACGTTTATAAATCTAAACAATTAAAAAAAGGAAAAAAGTTTTTTATGAAATTGGAGAGAATTGGATGTGTTTAGATCGTGATGATATTGTTGAAATAGAAGGAATTTTCGAGACGTATTACAAAAAAAATAAAAGCTCAATGGATAAAGAAAAAAAAGAATTTCTCCATAGGCTGGATTCTATTTTTGATAATTGTTGTAACGCTACATTGGAAGAAACCAAAAAGGATAAATAATGACACTCACAGACGATGATAAAATTATATTTGAAAGTATAGTTCAGAAATTTTGGGATAAACACAAACAGGACAGAGAGAAGGAACACGAAGAAACTTTAAAAGAGGTGAAAAGCATCCTCACAATACATAAATTAAGTTGTCCAGGAGCAAAATTAGCAGGTGTGTTTGTATGGGGGATGGGTTCAATCGTAAGTATTTTGGCCGTTATCAAAGTTATAGAAACGCTTTCCAGATATATATTAAAATGAATCGAATCGGAACGTTAAAAAATAAAGGAATATAATTATGATTCTACGAAAAATTAAGTCATTGGTATGGTTTGTTCTGTTTGTTGGTTTGTTCGTTTCTTCCGCTTTGGCTCAAACAGATTTTCTTACAAAAAAACTTATCGACGTTTCGCAAAACAATCCTACCGGTACATACACTAGTGGGTCGTTTTCTTTACAAGGATGTTCAAGAATTAAAGGTGCGATAGTGTTGAATAGTGGTTCTGGTACGACTCCTACAATAAGTCTTAACCAAACAATTGCAACCTCAACCCCGTTTTGGTTTGGTACGAATACGACTTCATTCCATTACAATGGTACATATTGGTATGGTGAGATAGATATTCCAATTTTAGGTAAATATGGAAGACTAATCGTGGGAAACTTTGGCGATAGCACGAATTGGCAAGGATATTTATACGCAACAAATGAATATGGAGATAAATTTATTGAAGCGCAAAGAAATGAAACAGTTAATAATGTACGGTTGACATATTTTGTTGATAAATATTCAGACACTTACGGAGTTTCTGCGGATCGTTTCAATTCATATAATTTAGGCACTGCGGCTGGTTATGTTTACGATGATACGGGAGGTTCTGGCACATCGAGTGGTAGCGTTGCGATTCGTGGATTTGATATGATTGAAATTACTATCAATATTAATAGTATCGTTGCTGGTACGGTTACGATTAGAATCCAAGAACAGGTAGGTACTACCACTTTTTGGTCTAATATTGCTGATATAGTATTAGGTTCGGCAACGTCGTATTCGCTATCGTTGGACGAACGACCCTGGTCTGTCAGGATTGGATTAAATAAAACTGGCAATGGTACGGCATCTGTAAGTGTTGCAGAGTCGTATTCAACAAAAATAAAATAAAAAAAAATAAAATATTCAGAAAGATAAACGGTAAAAACAAACGAAAAGAGAGACCGAAATGAATAAAAAATATTTGATAGTTTTAATTACAATTGCATGTGTGTCGATGGGTTTAGCCGCACCGATACGAATCGGTCTAAAAGACATGTTAAACTCTCAAGGACAATTCAAATACTTATGGATGGAATCTGGGAACAAACTAACCGAAAGTGATTTAACTTCTGGCAGTGATGCTACCGCTCTTAAAATATTAAATAACTTGTCTGATCTTAATAATGCACCTACCGCTCGCACAAATCTTGGACTGGGTGGACTGGCTACACAGAACTCAATTAGCCTTGTAAGCGCAACATCAACGACAGGAATAACTGCAAATCAAGTACCTTTTGGTTCGTCCTCTGGGCAACTTAATTCCGAGTCAGGGTTTACTTATAATCCTGATACCAATACCTTAACAGTCCCGAATCTTGTTGCGACAAACGCAACCGTTACAAGCACATTCGAAAGTGGATCACATCATACTACGACAGGAACATATTCCGTGACAACTGGAATAAATCAGAATCAAACATATACAGTTCAGGGTACTGGTGCATTCCGCATTATTGGAAGTGGAAGTGCAAATATTGGAACTGATTTAGGCACTATTCTAGGAACTGTTACGGCTGGATCAAATATAGCACGATTGGTTTTCATTGATGCAGTTGGGACAAGTGGTAATTATACAAATCCAGTTAAAGTCGCAGAGGGAACTATTAGTGCCAATAGTTTAGGTATTAATGGATATGTTAAAGTGGAACTTTTTGCAAGCTTTCCAAGTAATAGTAGTACGAAAAGTTTATCACTACGGATAGGGGAGACCTTAATTTATGGCACGCAAACTTCCACGACAGGTAATTTGTGTCGCCTTATATATGAAGTACAAAATACAGGAGTAACCGGAACACAAACAGGTACTCACCCGACACATAATAATGGATTTATTACTTCGGCATTTGGCTCACAAACATATAATTTTAATACTACCGCAACGCAAACAGTAAAATTATATATGCAAACAACTGGAACTGAAACTATGAAACTTCACTGGTTTAGATTATGGACTACGACAATAAATTGACAAAACATATAATTAAATCAATTCTATCTATTTTACTATTGTGTCAGCCTGCGCTTGCCAATAATTATTACATTGACCCTATCGATGGGCTAGACACAAATAATGGTTCTGTATCGGCATGGCAAACTCTTGGCAAGATTGGATCGTCTACGTTTTCTGCGGGTGATAATATCTATCTTGCTAATAATGGAACACATTCTGGCTATCGACTGAGACTTGGACAATCCGGCACTGCTGGAAATCCTATTACAACTTCTACATATACAATAGGGGGAGGCACTAATACTGGATTTGCAACTATTGATGGACAAAATTCACTGAGTCAAATTGTATATAGTGAAAGCAAAAATTATCAAACCTATAAAAATCTAAATATAATCAATGGTACTGGTGTTACCACTGATGGTGTTGTGTTATTTAGAACTTGCACAAGTATAATATGGGATAATTGCACAATAGGAACAAGCAGTGGAGGCACACAGGGGCTACTGATTCAGGGGGGGACAAGTTCTGTGGTATCAAACGGAACGATTACAGGACAATCTTCTGAGGGGTTAAAAGTTGGGACTTACGGCGGTGCTCAAAATTATGGCGCAATTATACAAGGTATGAATATTACTAATAATGGAAGCTCTGGAGTATTGATGTTTAATGTTACTGATTTTAGTATTAGTACGTCAACCGTTTTATGGAATCGGGGTTATGCAAATGTATTCGTACAGGTTGAAGAGGCGGGATATACAACACAAAATTTCTCCATTGCCTCAGTTACAGCTAATTATGGGGGGACTGGAACAATAAACAATGGTAGTGGAATTGCGATTGCAGTAAATCAAACTCTTGAATCAAACGGGACGATAACAAATGGAACTGTCGAAAATTGCACAACCAATTTTAACAAAGAATATGGTGTTTTGGTTGGATGGAATAGTAATAATATAACCCTGAAAAATGGTGTAAGCAATTATAATGGCCGTCTAGGACTTGTCCCTGGCACACCTGTTTATGGAAATGGAATAGAGATGTATGCATATCATGGAATACCGGATGTTGGCCCGAACGTACTGGTGGAAGGATACGAGTGCGCTTACAATGGTACAAACGGACTTGGCGATGGCCAAGGCATCAGGAATGATAGCAACTGTGGCAGTTGTACTATTCGATATAATTATTTGCATGATAATGAGGGGGCTGGATATTCTTACTCTAATACAATTAGTGAAAGTTATCCGGTGGAAGTATACGGAAATCTTATCGTGAATAATGGGCTGGAATGGGACTCAAATAATAGTAATTGGTCAAGCATAGTTCTTCATAATATTCAAGGGGCATCAACATTTAACACATTAAGATTTTATAACAATGTTATAGATGGTGGGCAATTTGGTATTTATATACAAAGCCTTCACACGGGTACTCCTGGAGATAGATATTATAACAATATTTTTATAAATGTCCCGCAGTATGTTTTTCAAGATGCAACTGCAAACAAGTTAACACGAGAAGATTATAATATCTGGCAGACAATTGGGACAGGCACAGGATATAATGGCTGGACTCAAGGGCAGGGAACAAATACTTTAAATGTTGACCCCTCGTTTGTAGATGCAATTACTGCCAACTATCGTTTAAATTGGAATTCTCCTGCAATTAATCTAGGTACATCTACCTTGCAATATTTTCAAGATTATTATGGCAATTCTGCTCCTTATGGAGTAATTGATAGAGGAATACATGAATTTCAAGGATTAGCTGGAGCAGGGAGAATGACTGCTTCTGGTGGGGTAATGACTGCTTCTGGTGGAGTAATGACCTCACAATGAGAAAATGTTTACCTTGTGTTCTTGGGGCGTTAAAGGAAAGAACCAAACATGATTAAAAAACTATTACTTATGAAATTAAAAGAATACGGAGAAAGTCTTGTGGCGAAATATGGAGGGCAAGACATTGAAATGATTAATGGAATAGTAGACGGTTATATCGAGAAATTACCACCAATAAAGAAAAGAATAACTAAGACTATGATTAGACATGTAAAAACAGACATTGATAATTATGTAAAAAATGTGAAACAAAAACAAAATATTCCTAGTACGATTATAGACGTTGACTTCAATGTAAAAGAAAAAAAATGAACAATAGATTTGAATTTGACAAAGAATTTGAAGAAAAGTTGAATGCTGTAAACGAAGCCGCATACAGATATTTTAAGATAAAAGCAGAATATGACGAAGTAACTGAAAAATTACATTTATTCTTAGACAAACAAAAAGAATCAGGTAAAGAATTGTATCAATTTTTAAAATAACCAAAAACTATATAATTGAAAGGTGCTATATTTTACTATCATTACTTTTTAGTATTTTTTTAATTAATAATACAGAGATCGAACCATGTAAAAATTACTGCTGTGAAAATATATTATTTTTTACAACAAAAGATATTACTGATGATGAAAAATTGATAACGACAAGGCACAGATCGGATTGTGTGATTCTGCACGGAACAAAGCAAAGCAGAATCAGGGCGATTATAAAAGATAGAAAAAATAACGATGTATTGTGCTGGTTTTGTAAAGGCGATCAATTAAATTATAATAAAAAATGTGAGAATTGGTGTTGCAAGCATTACGGATTTGTTGTTGATTTCAGAACCGGACTGATACATTATCTGAATTGTGACAGAATTAAAGATATGCCGATTTATGATGCAATGTTTAAATCAAAAGATTATGATATTATAGATGGGTATAAAGAATTAGGGTATTCTGGCTTGTGTTTGTTTTGTTTAGGTGGATTTGCAAGATTAAATTAAAAGACCTTCGGAGGGTTTTATCTATCGGGGTAATGAAGGCAGCGATAATTATTGGGAAGTAACGCGGTGTGCTATGCAAGTGCAGTCGGCTATCGCCGACAGTTAAATGATTAATATGGAGATATAGGTATGGATAGAATCAAAAAGGCAATCAAATATGTAAATAGTCACATTTCTAAAGAAACATTTGTAAAATCGAAAAATACTATAATGGCAGATATTGTTAAATTCAAAAGAAACCCAAACGTTATTGTACATGATTCTAGCCATCAATTTGTAAAAGTTTTACAAAATAGATTTCCGGTGGGATTTCATCCCGATGAATACCTGTTAATTATCAATGCTATTAATGACAAATTAACACAAAAACAAAGAGAGCATTACAGGCGAAATTAAAGCGAAACTCAATATAGGATAATTTTATGAATAAAGAAGAACGACAACTATATAATTTTATAGATAAATTTAAACATCATTTACAGGACTTTGTGATTCTGAAACCAACGGCAATTTCAAATTTCAATCACCTCTCAGATCGTATTCTCGATAAGCGGTGCGGTTGCTTCGATCTGTTTAAGAAAAACATAAAGTCGATGATAAAAGATTCGATACCGATGAATGCACACGGACAGCAAATATTAGAAAAATTACAAGGATTTGTTGATAAAGGCAAGAACATAAATGATTTTATTAATCATGTTTATTGGATATATGAGGATTGGTAAGAAATGAACCATAAGGATGTAAAATGATTTACGATAATCTAACTAATCAAGAACTTGATAATTTAAGAAAAGCATATTTCGGAAACGTACTCGACTCTGTGTCAAAAATAGGAAGAAATGCCGTTATTGAAAAATTACGGATGAGGGATGCCATTCTTTTTATGAGAGAAAAATATCCAGGTTTTGTCGTTGCGACAACAAAAAAAAGAGAAAAAGAATACAGAGAAGCCGAAAGATATATTTTGTGGAAAACCAGTAGTATTCAATTTCATATTCCACTGCGTGAATTCATGGCGATGAAATAGACAAACGCCTGCGATAGCAGGCTACACACTGGAACAACCCACGATTCCGCAAGTGCGTTTGTTCTGGCGTACCTTCATTACCCCGAAGAGTAAAACCTTCAGCCGATAGGCTGATTTGGAATAATTTTAGAAGAATCAAAAAGAGATAAATAAATAAAAATAAACTATTGCGAGGGAGGTTTATTGATGGTCGTTAACATAAAAAAAGAAAATGAATCTATTATAAAAAAAATTATGAATGAAAATTTTGAAGTAATAATACTATCGAATGTATCGTTAGAAAAGGTTCGTAGTTATTGGGAAGGTTTTATCCAATCGGCATATTTACTTGGTGGCATAACGTCTGACGGAGAGTCGAGATTGTTTTCGCATTTGAATATACTGATTAATAAAAAGAGATAAAAATAAGTAATAAATTTATTGAAAATTAAAACTATTTAAGGAGATAGAAAATGCCGACAAAATATAAAATGTATGTAAAATTAGCAGTGGTTGGGGTGATAGCATTTTATTCGTGGAAGAAATACGACAGTGTATCGAGAGCATTGTCGAGAATTCCAGTAGCGGGGAAATTATTTAAGTAATGAAAGGATATATTTTCTATTATCTTAGAAATAAAGAAAAAGCTCCATATCTGGGTAGTCGTTTTGAACAAGATATAGAACCGAGGGGAAGGTATATTAGCATTATGTCAAAAAAAGAGATTGAAAATTTCATAGAATATCTTCCGGTGGAATTAAGAAAAAATTACGAAGCAGGGACGGTTGAGTTTCACAATCCTTTATTTATTGAACATGATAATTGGAAGCTGGAATTATCTAAAATTTATAAGAATAAAAAAGGAAGAAGGTTGTCCCTTGCCATTATTCAAGATGGTTACGATGGTATTATCACGTTGGATAAAGGTGAAATAATCGAAACGGTAGATTTGATTAATTTTAAATAAGGATGGAATGCTATGAATGGTAATGAATTTTTAAATTTTAAATATAATTTAATCGAAGTTTTAAACGAAAGTTATCACAATGATAAAGAAAAAGAAAAACTAGCTAAATATTTCTTTTATCGAGGATATGTGGAGGGATTGTTTCATTATAATGTTATATCAGAAGATCAAAAAAAAAGAATTGTTTATGATAGTAGCTGGTAAGTATAAAAAATAACAAAAGCTATGGATAGGGTTAAATATAAAAAACTAAAAGATAGTATAGCAAGCAAGAAACCTTTAAACGATACTCAATATGCTTATTATATGGGGTATATTGACGCCATGTATGATTATGATATTTTAGAATCGAAACAAGCTCAAAGCTTATTGAATTTAGTTGTTAAATTTAAAAGAAGATAGTGAGGGATGAATAAATATGAACAAAAAAGAAGTATTGGAAAATATTTTAGGAAAATCAGTAGAACGGACTTCTTTTCTTGGATATAAATTTTATGTTTGGGACATATCTCACAGAAAAGCGATTAATTTACTTTTGAAAAATGGTTTTGCTCAAGCCAGGAATCCTAACTATATTGTAAACAGAACCGACGAGAATATTGTTATTTATAAAAAAGCAGGAAATCATAAGAATGTTTTTATTGTTCAGATGTAAAAATTTTTAAATAGGAGAGATAACATGAAGAGAATAGCGATAGTGGTTGCAAGTATTGGATTGGTTTATTTGTCTGGATGTGCCAATGTTTGTTATAAATCGCCGAGTGGTGAGGAATTGAATTATTCTCGATTAGGATTTCAATCTCTTACCGATTTGGAAATGGAGAAAAAAGCAGACGGTTCACTAGGTATGAAATTTAATAAACAAGAAGGTGGGGAAAATATGGGAGCAATTATAGGGTCTGCTTTATCAACTGCGATGAAAGGGGTAAAATAATATGCCACTAGATGAAAAAAAAGATGAAAATCCATTAGATGATGTGGTAGACCTTAAAGAGAATGGTGAAAGCGTAGGGCAGAGCTTGATGTTTGTTGCGGTAGTGAGGCATTTAATATCTCCATTTCTTATTGTATTTTTTTGTTTTTTTTATGCTGCATTAGCCTTTGGTGGGTTATATCTTGCTTGTCTTGGGAAATTAGACCTAAAAGATACTTTTGTTTTAATACTGACTTTTACCTCAAACACTTTAACCATGATGGTGAGTTATAGATTTGCTAAGGGATCGGCAATGGATAAACCGAAAGCTTAAATAAATTAAAAATATTTTATTTTTTATTTGACTTTTCTGTATATTTGGTATATCTTGTATATAATTACTAATATGTATATGAGGATATAATGAATAAAGAAATAAAATATTACACACCGAAACAAGTTGCAGGAATATTTGGCGTAAGCGATAGAACTATTTATGCTTGGATACGAACAAAAAAGATAGAAGCCGAACCGTATCGAATCGGAAGGAAGTTGATAAGCGAGATAGAAATTGAAAAATTTATAGATAATTATTGGGGGAAATAAAATGAGTCTAAGAATAGTCGAAGAAATGGTAGAAACATATTTAAATGGAAACATTTCAGATTTTAAAAAATGGTTGAAGAAAACCACAAAAAGTAATGTTGTTGTGGCAGTTGAAATATTAAATAGTCTCAATACTTATGGCAAGACTGGTTCACAAATTGTTTATAGATTATTAAACGAATGAATTTTTAAAATAAAAGAAAGGAAGTAGCAATGAACAAGCACGACAGAATGTATCTTGAAATAGTAAAAAACGGTAATGCATTAATTGAGTTTTTTGATTTACCGAATCAAGACCCAGTAGCATTGAGTAAGAAACTTTTCAGGTTAGAATATAAAGCGCATAGATTTACCGAGGATTATTGCAATGGGAAAATAGAAACGGATCAATGGGAAGGAGTTTCGGATAAAATATTAGCAAGTCTCGAAAAAATAATCGGTAAAAAGAACATGAACAAGGTATTTGTCAATGGTGATGCTCGCGGATATGCGCTTAAAATTGATGATAAATATAGAGACAAAATGCATAAAGCTGGCATTACAAGGGATTTTGGTGGATACGGTATAATTGCTCCTGATTTTAGAGAATAAAGGAAATACCAATATGGTGAATACAGAATCATGGTAAAAATATACCGAATTCGTATCCGAAAACCAGTTCTATGAATGGGATATTATAAATGCAGACAATGAGATTATTGGAAAAATCTACACTTCAACAAATAGTAGAAAAATAGCATTTGAAAAATTGAAATTTAAAATGCCCAGCACTTATCATCTTGTTAAACTTGTCAAGGTTAAAAACATGAAGAGAAAAAATAAAAATTTAGGCTGTGATGTCGAACTTGGTGGCGTTGGCGATACCATGAAATATGGGACTATTCTGTTGGTTGGCGGTAGTCTCGCCTATGCCATGTGGAAATTTAATCTATTTGGCGGGCTTCGGTGGATTAAAGATGCATTTCGCGATCTTAAACTTGCGCCGAAGACCATAAGCATATTTGAAGATGAACAGCTAAACGTTCGTGGTTCTCAGATAGAAAAAATGTTTAATATTCTGAGACAAAAAGCAGATAACTTCACGACTCAGTACGGAAAATTATACGATGAATGGTTAACGCTTAAAAATCAGGTTAAAACAGGGGCGGAAGGTTATGGCAAAACTTTTTACGAGAGTGGAAAGATGCAGTATTTTGGTTCAAAATCTTCTAAGGAAAAAATGACGGAGAGATTGGATTCTTTTCGCACAAAAGTTTTAACCGAGGTTAGAAGCTTACAAGCGAGAAAAGGATTTAAAATTAAGGGTGATTGGACTATTGTCAATGGATTGAGTTGTTTTCCATTTTGTTAGAAAGGACTAATAAATGAAGAAATATACAGATGCACAATTAGAATTCATAGGAGAAGAAATCGGAAGGATATTAAGCATACCCAGAGAAAGATCATCGGGAAGATTTAAAACAACATGGGGTACTAAGACTGGACTTGGATTAATAAAAACAATAGAAAGAATAATTGATGATGTGAAAAAAGGTAAAATATTTCCGTAAGGATAAAAATTATAATTACTGGAGATATAAAATGGAAAGAATTACAGACAAACATTTAGAAGTTTTAGCCGAACGCATTAACGAGGTTACTAAAAATCCAGTAACGCCCTGGACTCAATACAAAAATGGTAGAATTAGATCGAATGTTGGTAATTATCATATTAGTAGGCAGTGCGGTGGGGTGGCTCTGTATCAGATGACGAACGAAAACGGTGGCGTGGATGATGTTTTTGGTTCTGCATACATGACAAAACGAGACTTATACAATAGATTAAGAGCATTTTTAGAAGGATCGAGAAATTAACCAAGAAAGGTAGAGGTAGGTATGAAAAAACGTAAAACATTTGATGAATATCATATTGAAGGGAATTATGGACATGGTTGGGAAGTCGTTACCGTAGAAGACACATATAAAGAAGCGAAATTACGATTAAGAGAATATAACGAAAACGAACCAAATCCTCACAGGATTATGAAAAGACGAATAAAAATAGAAGATGTGGGTGTGGTTGGTTAATATGGAAATTATCCCTAAGCTTAAAAATTTATCAATTTCGATTCCGGTAATACTTGCTTCTATTACTGGTATTTTTAAAGGAGTTGAAGAATTTCAATATAAAGTAATGGGCAAGGCTCATTCTGTAAATGAAATTTATATGAGACATTTAAT
>ERZ1292625.2450-Hain-H41-01um-R1-2450-length-17154-cov-9_pt1 | contig 17154 bp, 18 predicted proteins | sample MGYA00564400_ERZ1292625 | MGnify/ENA primary metagenome ERZ1292625 (study PRJEB36523, sample SAMEA6512639) | groundwater metagenome | collected 2019-01-08 | study: AquaDiva: Metagenomics assemblies of 32 groundwater samples
CACGCCCGAAGCGCCGCGATCAAGCCGCGAAAGCGCGTGGTCAACGAAGATATATCTTCCCGGGATCTCAAGTCCGAATTCTACGATTGCCGCCCCGCCCGCAGGAATGATGGTGGTTTGCGCATTCTTGAGCATTGCACCGCCCATTGACCCCTCGGGATACACTAAGTCAAAGATCTCTCCAATAACATGGAACGATGAAATAAGGTTTACCCCGCCGTTGCCGACAAATAATCTTACCGTATCTCCCACGCGCGCTTTCATCTTGCCGTTGAGCCCGCCGACGCGGCCGTTGAACACGATATATTCCGGATGCTCGCTGAGCATTTTTTGGCGGTCGAATGCCTGCATGCCTTTTTCGCCGAGTGCTCCCGCGGTATGGACCTCTCCCTGCATTACATAAAATTCTTTATCCACTTTTGAGAGACCTTCTTTCGGCTCCACGAGGATCAAGCCGTACATGCCGTGCGCCACATGCGTCGGCACATTGGGGTACGCGCAGTGATATACGAATAATCCGGGATTGAGTGCTTTGAATATGAGTGTTTTTGATTCGCCGGGGGCGACGTTGGTGACGACCGCGCCGCCACCGGGACCGGTCACCGCGTGAAAGTCGATGTTATGGGAATTGCCACTTGATAAATTATTTTTCAGCGTCATCTCCACGGTATCTCCTTCGCGTATGCGGAGGAGCGGTCCCGGTACCGTGCCGTTGAATGTCCAGTAATTGAATTGCACGCCGTCTGCAAGCTCAGCAGTAACTTCTTTTGTTTCCAGGTCTATTTTCACTCGGGACGGAGAAGTGCGCGTGATCGGCGGCGGCACATCGTTTGGGTCGCGCGCAATGTCGGCGGTGGAAGTTGCGTTCTGAGCATTCTTTGCCGTGGCCGCCGGCGTGCTTGGGAGTTTTCCCGAGAGCTTGCCGATCTTGAGCGCGAGCATTTGCGGGCGTATCGCGGCCCCGTGGTTTTTGTGATAGTTTTCGCTTACATCATTGGAACAACGGAACATTCCCGGGTGATTTTTTGATGCGGATGTTACGTCAAAAACGAGACCGTCAACAACAACCCAGCAATCGTTATCGGTGTTATGTTTTGCTACTTCTGCGGCGTCATGCATTTTTTCCTGCGGCGGCGGAGTGTAGCCGGGGAGCAAGCCGCGCATGCCCCACATGATAAAAAGCGGCGCAAGGAGCGCGCCTCCCGCAACCCCAATCACTAACAAAATTTCTTTTGGTTTCATGTTTTTATATAACTACAGTATACCAAGCTATTGAACTATTACAAAGAGTTGACTTTTTACCAGAAAAAGCGTTAACTATGCGCAAATGGTTTAGCGGTACATTAAAATAAAAAAGGAGGGGATTAGATGTTAAGAGATATAATCTTTGGTATCGGTATAAGTCGTACCAACGCAACGCTGGAAAGATCTTTCGCTATTGATTCGCAAAAAGAAAGCCTTTATCTGCGAAGCATCACTGAGTGTAGAACGGGGATTAATCTGGACACATTAAGAAAAGCTATTGAAAAGTTTATCCCAAGAGCGAATCATGAAAATATAATGACAGATGTAGAGGTTATTGATATTGATACCGATACATTTTTTTCAGGTCATTATCATTTAACGGCAATAATTAAAGTTACTTGCCGAGGGCATTATGTACCAGAAATATGGAATAGCGTATCCGGAATATATCGAATTCGCATTGATCCAAAGCCGAGCAACGAAGCTAACCATGTTTCCGTAGAGCTACTCACGGGGAAAATGCTTGCCACTGGCAAAATTGATTAAACTATTCTTAAAGCGGGTATCAAAAGATGCCCGTTTTAATTTTTTTACATCAAACAAATTTACTTCTCATGAGCAATCGCAAGGGGACAGGCGATAGGAGTTGTTATTCCGCTCTCGCGAGCGGATTTGAAAAGGGTTACCGCTGTGGCGGCACATTCTTGAAAAGAAGACTCAAGAGAGCCATGCGAATATACAATCCATTTTTTGCCTGTCGGAAATATGCGGCGCGTGCATCGTCATCAACTTCAGGACTTATTTCGCTGACTCTCGGCAATGGATGCATGATAATGGCATGCGCGCCGAGTTTTTTAAGCATTTTTTTATTCAAAACAAATGAATTTTTCACCCGCTCATAAAGCCGCGCTGACGAAAAACGTTCTTTCTGAATTCGCGTCATGTACAAAACATCAATTTGTGAAAGCACATTTTCCAAAGTGTCGGATTCAGAAAATTTTATCTTTCGCGAATTCAGGAAAGACCTATATTTTTCCGGCAATTTCAATTCGCGCGGTGCAACTAAGAATATTTCTACAGCGTGACTCAGCGAAAGGAGATAGATAAGCGAATGAATCGTTCTGCCGTGGAGCAGATCGCCAACCAAGCCGATTTTGAAACTATCAATGCGGCCGATTTCTTTTCGGATAGTATAGAAATCAAGGAGTGCTTGTGTCGGGTGTTCTCCCGTGCCATCGCCTGCGTTGACAATCGGAACCGAAGAGATTTTTGCGGCTCTTTCGGCGGCATTTGCTTCGGAGTGGCGCAGAACGATTGCATCAGAATATCCTGAAATAACCTTGATACTATCTTCCAATGTCTCGCCTTTGATGGCTGAAGAAAAGTGTCCGGCGCTTTCCGTAGAAATTACCTGGCCGCCGAGCTTGAGCATTGCCGATTCAAAAGAAAACCGAGTACGGGTGCTCGGTTCGTAGAAAACACAAGCGAGAATTTTATTTTGCAAAAGTTTCCGGACTTTATTGCGGCGATCCGCCTTCTCAAATTCATCTGCCGCTTTGAAAATATCTAAAAGTACGTTTTTATTTAAAAATTGCTGCGTGCTTAAAATATGCTTGAGATTCATAAAAATTGATTTTTCCTACTTGGTGTATCTTTACCGTACGGCTCGAAATCATTTCATGCAAAATTGCTAACGCAATTTTGCAACTTCCCAAAGTCCGCTCGGGCGCGGCGGAATTTCTCCCCCCTCCTTCTTATCACCGCGCGCAAGCGCGCGCGGCAATTTTCCGACCAAGTTCTGTATTGGTGCTCTCGGCAGGAATCGAACCTGCACCACCTCCTTCGGAGGGAGGTGTTGTATCCATTCAACTACGAGAGCGGTACGCGCGGATTATGAGCGGAATTCCAATGTAATGTCAACCGCCTTGTCTCGTGATGAGCGCGCGTAGGTGATCCGTGCGGTTGATTTTTTGAACACGTCCTCGATCTTTTTGGCGAGCCGCACCGCGAGCTGATTTTCGGTAGTGGTTATTTCCATGCCGCCGTTCGTCTTTTTCATGGCGATCAAGCGGTCCATCGGGTCTTTTTGGTAGGCGCGATGGGTGAATGCGTGCACGAGGTTTGCCAGATGCTCCGCGATATTTTTTGGAACATTGCTGATACTGATCCTTCCTTCGTACTCGTTATTTTTTATCGCGAGACATGCGGGGCAGATCGCGAAAGAAACAGCAAGGTCTTCGCGTAGGTTCTTATAGTAGCGAAGATTATGGTGCCACGCTTTTTTGTAGTACACCGCGTTGCAGGTCGGGCAAAAAACAATGCCTCCTTTACCTTTCTGGTTTTCGCGCCACCCCGTCCGCGGTGCCATAAGTTCCAAGTGATGCTTTTTTTGTTTCATCGCCATATCGTTTTTGTTATGTATATTTTTATAGTATAGCACATTGGCGCGCGCACTTCACCTTGACTTTCAGCTATTATGTTGTATTATAGGTGTTATATGAAAAAAAATGTTCTACACTACTTTTTAACGGCGGCAATGATCATAAGCGCAGGAACACTGTATCCTTTTTTGCATGCGCATGCGACGATCATGATCGCCAACGGAATACTCGTGAAAGGTTCAGGACCTGAAGTATATTTTATGGAAAACAGCATGCGCCGATGGATCGCCGGCGAAAAGATATTTAATGAGTTTGAATTTCAGTGGGATAGGATACAAACTTTTTCTGACCAGGATATTTTTGGGTATCCGCGCGGAAAAGATATCATATCCGGATCGCAATATCCCGATGGTGCGCTGGTGCGCGCCGATGGCGTGAAAGTATATATGGTAGAGCGCGGTTCGCGCCGTTGGGTTGAAACCGAACAAGATTTTATCAATCTTGGGCTTGATTGGCGGGCGGTGACCGATATTTCTCCCGCGCGTTTACAGCGCGTATATCAGGGGAAGACATTTGCAAACACACAGAGAATTCCATTTCCGCTCACCGTGCTTTTGAATGTGCCGGATAAAGTGCTTGAGGATACCGCGGTAAAATTCAGATTTACCGGCGTGAGCGCGCGGCAGGATATCCGCGCGCTGAGTTTTGAGACGCTCCTTGAGGGAGTAGATACGAGTTGGGTCACGGGGGCAAATGAACGCACGATCACGCTTCCTGCGGGTAAGACCGCGGTATATCGTTTCTTTGTGCGCGCAAAAGACCCCGATGGCAATGCCGACCGTACGCCGGAACTCTATGAATTTGCGACGAAGTTTTCGCCGTATTACGGCATGGTGGCGATTAGCTCGGTAAATACACGGACAACCGACCCCGCGCTTGAGCATTTCATTATCCAAGGAAAGTCAAAGACGCTTGTGAATATTACCGGGTGGACAGTGGGCAGTGAGAAATACCGCACAAGCTACATCATTCCCGATGCGTACGACGTCACCAACCACCCTTTTTTGGAGCGGAAGGGTGATATTATGCTGAACGATAAAGGCAAGGCGACCATCTATACAGGCGTGGGCGCTTCAGGAGTGAATTTCCGCATGAACAGCTGTATCGGATATCTGAATAATTATTACAAATTCACGCCGGCGCTCCCCGCGACGTGTCCGAAGCAGAATGTGCTTGAAACACAGGAACTTAGCGCATATTGCCAGAAAGTGATCGCGCAAAACGCGAGCTGTAAAGAAACGAACCTGAATGATATCCTTATCGATGCGGAATGCAGGGATTATATCTCTACGCATTTAAATTATTCAAAGTGCGTGGAAATAAATTATAACTATTACGATTTCCTCAAGGATGAATGGCGCGTACATCTCGCTCAAAGCAGGGAGATTTGGGCAAATGAAGCGGATGCTATCCTTTTGCGGGATGAAAATGGCCTCGTGGTAAGCAGATATAAATACTAAGGGCGACAGAGAGCATGTAACATCTTTTGCCATGCGAGCGTCTGGAGTAAGCGAGGGGTCGAATCCTCGCTTTTCATGTATGTATAGTTAATTATAAGAATATATGGCAAAAAAACTGCTTATTTTGGCGAATATGATGATCGTTTTTGCGTTCATCGGCGTGCTTACCGCGTTTGCACAGGTCCCAGATACCACCTTGCCGGTCATCACGGGCGTGGGTGCAACAGGCATCGCGCAGATATCCTCAACCATTACGTGGACGACTGATGAGCCGGCAGACAGCCAGGTGGAATACGGCACCTCGACCGCATACGGCTTGTCGAGTACGCTCGTGACGGCAACAACAACCGCGCACAGTATTTCGCTCACGGGTCTTACCGCATCCACGACGTATCACTATCTCGTGAAATCAAAAGATGTCGCGGGTAATCTTGCGACATCGACCGATTATTCTTTCACAACGCTTGCACTCGTAGATACAGCTGCGCCGGTCATCTCTAATATAACGGTTTCCGGTATTGCCGACACATCCGCGACGATCAATTGGACTACTGATGAACCTGCAGACAGCCAGGTGGAGTACGGCACCTCGACCGCATACGGTCTGATGAGTCCGCTCATCACCGCAACAACGACCGCGCATCATATCGCGCTCGGTTCCTTGACGGCATCAAGCACGTATCATTTTATCGTGAGATCAAAAGATGCTGCAGGAAATCTTGCGACATCAACAGACCATGCGTTTGTTACGCTTGCCGCGCCGGTTGTTTCACATCTTACCGCAAAATTAAAAGTGGAGCCGCGCGTGCTCAATACGGGAAGCAGAGGAAATTGGATCGAAGCGGAGGTGACCTTTCCTCGCGGAACGGATATTCGGACATTAGACGTTGCGTCCATCAAATTAAACGGCGCGATCGTGCCGGTAAAAGTGAAAGTGACCAAACAGAAATGGTACGAATCGTTCATGAGAAAAACGCCGAAAGCAGAAATGAAATTCTTACGCGCGGAAGTTATCGATCTCTTGCTTTCGGGCATCACCGCGACATCAACCGCCGCAACAGCATCGTCAACAGCTCCTCTTATTGAAAAACAACTGAGAGACCTTAGTGTATCGGGAACGATCGGCGGAAAAACATTTACCGGAACCACCTCGGTTTATTTAGTGATCCGCAAAGGTGGGATACCGCCGGTTATTTTCCATCGCACAGAGGAAAAGCATGAAAACAAGGAAGCGACGAGGGAACAAGAAGAAAAAGAGCATCGGTCCGATCGCTTTATAACGGCAACGTCAACAGCGACCACGACATCTCAGGTAGCGACCACAACAACACAAATCACAACGACGACACAGGCGGTCCAGAAGCATAAAAAAGACGATGATTCGATCTTCCATAACTTCTTCCCATTCATTACTGCTCCTTTTGCTCCAATAGGAAAACAAAAGAAAGAGATAAAAAAGGAGAATGAGAGGAATGAGAAAAAGAAAGACCGCGATTGATTAAAATAATGTTCTTTTCAAAGCACGGCGCATTGCGCCGTGCTTTGTTTTTTTTCACTTGCGGTTGTTTGCAAATTGGAGGAATATAACAGTATGAGAATCATCGCACATCTTGATATGGATGCGTCGCTTCACTCCCTAAAACCCCTCGGTTTTATCCGCCGGCTGGCGGACGCCACGGGAAAACTAGAGTTTTCCCGTCGCCCTTTCCAGCATCCATATCAAGATCACATATGAAAAGAATCATCGCACATCTTGATATGGATGCCTTTTTTGCCGCCATTGAAGAGCGGGACAATCCGCGGTTTCGCGGCATGCCTATTGCGGTGGGGTCAGACCCCATGGGCGGGCGGGGGCGCGGTGTGGTATCGACGGCAAATTATAAAGCGCGCGAATACGGCATTCATTCAGCGCTTCCCATCTCAAAAGCATGGCAGTTTTCTGAGGCGGCGCGCACAAGCGGCAAGCCGCCAGTGATCTTTCTACCGCCGAATTTTGAGCGATACACTGAATCGTCGGAACATGTTATGGCGATCATTCGCGCGCACGCGCCGCTTGTGGAACAGGCGAGCGTGGATGAGGCATATTTTGATCTGAGCTTTTCCGGTTCATACGCGAAAGCGGAAAAGATTTGCCGAGCCATCAAAGAAGAAATAAAGCAAAAAGAAAAAGTGACTGCGTCGGTCGGTATCGGCCCCAATAAACTTATCGCAAAAATTGCATCGGGTTTTCAAAAGCCGGACGGGCTTACGATAGTGAAGGAAGAAAGCGCCGAAGCATTTCTGGAGCCGATGTCGGTGCGCGCCATTCCCGGTATCGGCCCAAAAACAGAATCGGTGTTTGTTGCGCATGGGGCGAAAACAGTGCGGGATCTTAAAAAGTTTTCTCACGAGGAGCTCGTAGAGCTGACGGGAAAATGGGGCGCGGAGTTGTATGAAAAAATACGCGGCCGCGATGATACGCCAGTGGTGGAGGAATATGAGGTAAAGTCGATCGGCGAGCAAGAAACATTTGCCGAGGACACCAAAAGCGCCGAACTTATTTTTGACCGGCTTTCCGCGATGTGCAAAAACATCATGGCGCGTCTTGCAGGCGACGACTTCCGCACATTCAAAACAGTCGTTATTACTGTTCGCTTTGCGGGGTTTGAAACAAAAACGCGCTCGCATACTTTCCCCGACCCTCAGCGCACCATGAAGGCGCTTCAATCAGAAGTGTTCCGTCTCATGCTACCGTTTCTTGATGCGCGCGAAAATCCGAAAGGAAAGCTTATTCGTCTCGTGGGTGTCCGTATCGAGAAACTTGCGTAAATATGTGGAGGAGTGGATAATTCTGTGTATAAATATGTGGGTAAAACGTTGATAAAGATTTATACTGTAAAGGGAGGTTATTATTAATAATAAATCATATGGCAGTACATTATGTGTGTAATGAATGCGGAGGGATTTCCGATCACGCGGGCGTATGTCAGACGGGCGGATGTTATTTGTATGGGAAACCGCTCCGGGAGTGCCATTGCACCGATGGAAAGCACGGTTTACCGGAGAAAATAGAAATAAAGGACATAGAGGATATCTTGAAGAAAGACGAGGAATAATCACCGCATTTTGACACCCTTGCTTTTTTGACAGATATGGTGTATTATGTCTTCCATAAGTGTAGGTGGGTTTTCTCAAGGTATTTTATCCAAGAACGTCTCCGCGGCAAAAACGTCGGTGTGCGTGAGGAGAGCCGGCGAGGAACTGGTCGCCCTACTCACAAAAGTTAAGAATCAACATGGCAAAAAGATTATATGTCGGCGGTTTGCCTTACAGCACAACCGAAGACGAGTTGAAAGAGACTTTTTCGCAAGCAGGATCAGTAGAATCGGCAACGATCATCCAAGACAGGATGGCGGGCCGCTCTGCAGGGTTCGGCTTTGTGGAAATGTCGAATGACGACGAAGCCACAAAAGCTATCGAAATGTTCGATGGCAAGGACTTCAACGGACGCAGCCTTCGTGTAAACGAAGCACGCCCGATGGGGGAGCGCCCTCCGCGCAGAGAGGGTGGTTTCGGAGGCGGTCGCGGTCGCGATGACCGAGGCGGCAGACGAGAATACTAAACTATTCACGTTTTTAGAAAAAGTCCGGCACATGTATGTGTCGGACTTTTTTGTATATACTGCGGGTAATGAAAAAAGTGCAAACACACGATCTAAAAAAATTCCAAAAAGACGTTTGGAATCATTATCGTAGCTACGGCAGGCACGACATGATATGGCGAAAAACCACGAACCCCTATCGTATCGTGGTGTCCGAAATCATGCTCCAGCAGACGCAGGTGGATCGCGTGACCAAAAAATATGAGGAATTCATACGGCAATTCCCGAGTTTTGCGGCGCTCGCGCGCGCCTCGTTATCAGATGTGCTTAGGACGTGGCAGGGGCTTGGCTATAACCGCCGTGCGCTTTTATTGAAGAAACTTGCGACGATCGTCGCGCGTGAATACAAGGGCAAGCTCCCGCATGAACCGGAAAAGCTCGTGAAGCTTCCCGGCATCGGCAAGGCGACCGCGGGATCCATTGCGGCGTTCGCGTTCAATCACCCGTCAGTTTTTATCGAAACAAATATCAGGCGCGTATTCATCCATTTTTTCTTTCCGCACAGCAATAAAGTAAACGATGACGCCATTATGCGCTTGGTGGCACAAGCGGTAGACATAAAAAATCCGCGGGAATGGTATTTTGCGTTGATGGATTACGGCACAATGCTGGCTGGCCGTGAAAAAGAAAATCCCAACCGCAAAAGCGCGCATTATGTAAAACAAAAACCGTTCACCGGCTCCGACAGGCAACTGCGCGGGAAAATTGTAGCGTTGCTGGTGAAAAAGAAATCACTCACCGCGCGTGCCGCGGCGCAAAAAACAAAAGAGCCGCGTGAACGCATCGAAAAGATATTGGCGCAGTTAAAAAAGGAGGGGTTTGTGCGATGCATAGGGAAGTCATTTCGCATCGTCTCTTAACGTTGCCCCCTTGGTTTGTTTGGGAGTATTATGTGTCTATACATATATATGATCACTTTCGACGAATTTAAAAAAGTAGAATTGCGGGTGGCGATGATCACGGCGGCAGAGCGCGTGGAGGGGTCTGATAAGCTTATTAAATTGCAATTAGATCTCGGTATCAATGCTTCTGCGCCCGCGGAACAAGCGCCCGTGGAAGGCGAGGAACAAGCTCCTATTGTTGAACCGGGGCGCGAAACACGGCAGATCGTCGCGGGCATCGGCAAGCGATATACGCCCGAAGAGCTTGTCGGGAAGCAGATTATCATCGTCGCCAATCTTGCGCCGCGCGCGCTCATGGGTATTGAAAGCCATGGGATGCTGCTTGCGGCAAGCAGTGATGAGGGGCCGATTTTGCTCATGCCAGAAAAAGAAGCGCCGGCGGGCGCGCAGGTGGGGTAGCGTGTAATAACTTTCTAAAGCATGGCGGTAATCGGAAAAAGAGAACGAAATATATTTGACCCGAAGACGAAAGCGCCGTTCAAGCTCAGCCGCTCCCGGCTGGAGAATTTTTTGCGGTGCTCGCTGTGTTTTTATCTTGATCGCCGGCTCGGCGTGGATCAGCCGCCCGGGTTTCCGTTCACGCTCAATAATGCGGTAGACCATTTGCTTAAAAAAGAATTCGATATTCATCGCGTGGCGAGATCCGCGCATCCGCTCATGGAGCAATACGGTGTGGATGCGATACCGTTTGAACATCCCGACCTTGAAAAATGGCGGGAGAATTTTGTCGGCATCCAATATCTGCACGAGCCGACCAATCTCATCATTACCGGCGCGGTGGATGATATCTGGATAAATCCGAAAGGAGAACTTATCGTGGTCGACTACAAAGCGACCAGTACGGAAACGGAGATAACGCTCGATGCCGAGTATCGCCAATCGTATAAACGTCAGATGGAGATATACCAATGGCTATTTCGCCGCAACGGGTTTGCAGTTTCAAATACGGGATATTTCGTGTATGTGAACGCCCTGAAAGACAAGAAAGCATTCGACAAAAAGCTGGAATTCGAGGTGAAACTGCTTTCGTATACAGGGTCCGATGTGTGGGTAGAGAAAACGATCACCGATGCGCATGCATGCCTGATGAAAAATACGCCACCCGCATCGTCAAAGGATTGCGAATATTGCGCTTATCGCGCTACAGCAAACGAAGCGTTGAGGGAATAAAATGCTATGCGGTGTGCTCGTTTTCTTCCGCGTGAAACTGCCGCGCCACTTCTTCTGCGATCGAGTGAATTTTTCCCAAGTATGCATCGGATTCTTCTTGCGGGTCGGGCAGGTCGCTTACGATCATCGCGCCCTTTTTATTGAATGCATCATCCGATTTTTGCGGATTTTCCGTCAGATCGAAGCGATACATATGCGTTCTGTCGTCGTTATCGATGTATTCCACAAAACAATCCGTGCCGTGATACCAGTCGAGCGGAGTGTTCGTGCTGCTGTAAAACCGTATTCTTTGCATATCCTCATCGTCGATAATGCCAAGCAGATCGGCGACCTCGAGGCGCAGATCACGCGCAAACTCTTTTTGCGGATTTGTCGGGTCATCATCCTGGAATCGTTTTGCAATATCCAATGAATGATTGAAGCTTAAATAGGTATTTTTCTCATTTTCAGGAGAAATATCAGGTTTTGGCATATCTTCAAGCTTGCCGCGCATTTTTTGCGCCGCTTCAAAGCGCACCCAATCGGCAAGCGCGTCATAATACGCGTCGTCTTTCTTTACGCCGCCGACGAAATCTCGCTCGAACATTTTTCCCGTGTACCCGTACTTTTCCGGGTTATAGCGCATTCCCATATGGTTTTATTATATAGAAATACGCCGTAAGAAGCAAAAGAGAAAAAAAGAGTTTAATGCTATACTTTAATATACGAAAGCCATTTAGTGAGCTGGAATAAAAAACAAGCCCCTCGTGAGAGGGGCTTTGCTTCGGTTATTTCCCGACATTGTGATATAGCTATTATATCACAAATCAGGCTGGTTGTTATGCAAGAAAAGTTTGTTATTTTCACATTTTTTTGATAGATTAGTCAGATATGGAGGGAGAACAAAAACAGGAAATAGCGCAGGAATCGCCGCGTCATAAGACGCTGGCGGTTAAGGTCGCTATTGCTGTCGGTACGGCGCTTGTGCTGTGTGTTGTAACAGGCGCGGTAGGATATGCCATGCTGATTGCGCGCGTTAAGACACCGCATTCTTTGATACCAGCGTCCGAGCGGATGTTTATAGTTGAGAACGGAGATAATGTAAAAACGATTGCCGCGCGGCTTAAACAGGAGGGATTTATTTCTGACAGCTTTCTTTTTGAATTTTACGCATGGAATAACGGCCTTTCCCAATCGCTCCAAGCAGGGAAGTATCTGCTAAGCGCTTTACTGTCGCCCAAAAACATCGCGGACAAGATCGCGCGCGGCGATGTGGCGCGCGATACTGTTGTGGTTACGGTCCCTGAGGGGTTTGGCATCTGGACGATAGAAACGAAACTGCGCGAAGCGGGACTGCTCGCAGAAGAAAAAAAGCATCTGGCTGATTTTACCGTACGCGAGTTTAGCGCGTGGCACGATTTTTTTGCCGACGCGCCCAGAGACGCGAATCTCGACGGCTATTTATTTCCCGACACGTACGAATTTGAGCGTGAGGCGACGCTTGATGCGATCGTCGGGAGAATGCTCGATAATTTTGGAAGGAAAATGGATGGCAGTGTACGGGATGAAATACGGCGCCAAGGGAAAAGCATATTCGACATCGTGATAATGGCATCGATGATACAAAAAGAAGTCATTACCGCAGAAGACATGCGGCTGGTTTCCGGGTTGTTGTGGAAACGCATTGCTATCGGTATGCCGCTTCAAGTGGACGCGACAGTGTCATACGCATTGGATAAAAACGATCTCACGCGCGCGGACCTCGCCGCGGATACGCCCTACAACACCTATCTGTATAAAGGCCTGCCGAAGGGACCCATCGGCAACCCGGGAAAAGAAGCGCTTCTTGCCGCGGTATTTCCGACCGAAAATGATTATCTTTTTTATATTTCCAAGCCCAACAAAGAAACGGTGTTTTCGCGTACGCTCACGGAGCATAATGCCGCCGTGGTAAAATATCTGCGTTAGAAATATGAAACAACAGCAACAGCTTACGTTCTTAACCAGAAGCTTTCGTGAAGGGACGCACGCGCACGCGTATCTTTTTTATGGCGGAAGCGGTAGCGAGAAAAAAGAAGTCGCACTCGCGTTTGCTGCGCTTGCAACGGAACACGATGGCACGGGAACGCAGAATCCCGATGTGCTGATGGTGGAAGCGCGAGCCGGCGAAGATAAAGTGCTTATCGGTCAGATACGGCAGATCAGGGAATTTTTTTCGCTCGCGTCATATTTCGGCGGGCATAAAGTGGCTATCATTGATGCATTTGACCGGCTGGGGCAGACCGCATCAAGCGCGTTGCTCAAAATTCTCGAGGAGCCGCCCGCAAAAAGCGTTATTATACTGCTTTCCGACCACCCCGCGATGATCATGCCGACCATTCTTTCACGGGTGTATAAGGTGCGGTTTTCGGACGGAACCCTCAGCGCAGAGGGTATTGACAAACAAAAACAAATAGTGTACAATGTGGTGAATCTAATATTTGCGAATGTTGCGCGAAGATTTGCAATAGTGGAAAAAATGACGAAGGAGGAAGATAGTGATATTTCCGGCATCCTTACGCAGTGGGCCTCATTTTTCCGCGATGTAAGCTATTGTGTCGCGGGAGGAGGAAAGGAATTTCTGGAGAATATAGGGTGTGGCGCGGAGATAGAGAAAGTTATGAAAGAAAAAAAATACTCCCTCGCGCAGCTTCATGCAATCATTTCAGAAATAGTCCAGGGAGCGCATACCGCAAAAACAACAAATGCGAACAAGCGTTTGATCTTAGAGAGTATTGTATTGGCATTCTAATAATAAACATATGAAACCGTTAGCGCTTATTATCGTCATGGCCATCATTGCTTCGGCAGTGCTTATATTTGCACCGCTTACGGCGAACGAGATCATCGCGTCTTTTCCGTTGTTCCAATCATTTGCGGGTAAAAATGCACCGCTCGAGCAGGGTGATGTTGCGATAGATAAGGCGAGCATTGTCCGTTCGGTTGATAGCGGAACGACGTGGTTCCCTCAGGTGGCGATTGATGCGGGGAAAAACATCCCCTCGGTGAGCGTGTTGAATCTCACGCTTGACCACGCCAATCCTACTATCATTTACGCGGGTACGGAGGGCGACGGCTTGTATAAGAGCGTAAACAACGGCCAGAATTGGGAAAAGATGTTCGACCGCAATCGCATCCTTGCCGATAACGCGATCATATTTGACGTAGTGCAAGATCCCAGAGACGTGAATAATATCTATATCGCATCATTTCAGAATAAGTACGGCGTATTTTTGAAATCAACCGATGGCGGGATGTCATTCACGCAGACATATATTTCCCAGCTTGAAAATTATCCGGTTGGAGCGATCGCACTGCATCCCTCTTTCAGTAACATACTTTATATCGGAACGGGGCAAGGCGGCGTGTTCATGTCGGAGGATTACGGAGAAACATGGAAAGTGGTCAAATGGCTTACGGGTCCCGTGGCAAATTTGGTCATTAATCCCAATAACGCATCGGAGATCTATGCGGTGCTGGCCGGCAGGGGCTTGTTTCGTTCAACGGACGGCGGGCGCGAATGGAAAGAGTTTTCTCGCGAATTATCGCGGATCTCGGCGCATAATAACGTCATTATGTTCTCGATGGACCCGGGAAATTCGAACATCTTATACCTCGCGCTTGCAAATGGGCTTGTCCGGTCGGAAAACAAGGGAGCCACCTGGGAATTCGTGAAGATCCTTATCCCGCCAAATGCGCTTCCTGTTGACTCTATTGCGGTTGATCCGAAAAATTCCAGAAAAATATACGTCGGCGTCGGCTCGCTGATATATCAGTCGCTTGATGGCGGCATTAATTGGAGTATGCAGAAGCTTGCCACGCAAAAACGCATCAGCGATATCATCATTGATCCGAAAGACACGCAAAGCATTTTCTTTGCGATGAAGAATATGAAGAAATAAGCAAGATGTGGTAGTATAGGAACTACTCATAAGCCTATTATATGTATCACAGCGAACTCAAACACATGCGGGAACAAATGGAGAAGACCGTGGAGCATTTCAGGGATGAAATTATGTCGCTCCGCACCGGACGAGCGTCGCCCGCGCTCGTGGAAGGTATTATGGTGGAATATTACGGGCAGACCACGCCGTTGGTGCAGATCGCTTCCATTTCTTCGCCGTCCTCTCAGATGCTCATCATCCAGCCGTGGGATAAAAACGCGCTCGAGCCTATTCAGAAGGCGATACTGCAGTCGCCGCTTGGTATCGCGCCGATCGCGGATAAAGACAGCATCCGGCTCACGCTTCCTTCGCTGACGGAAGAGCGCCGCACGGGGCTTATTAAACTGCTTGATCAGAAAGTGGAAGAAGCGCGCATCACCATCCGTCAGGAGCGGGAAGAAGCGATGCGCAAGGTTCAGAAAATGAAGGAAGAAGGAACGCTTCGCGAAGACGATTTTTTCAAAGCGAAAAGCGAGATCCAAAAGATCGTGGATGAATTCAACAACGACAAAATAAAAGCGTTGCGTGATAAAAAAGAAAAAGAGATCATGACCGTATAATTTTTCTTGCAAACCCTGCGTTTGTTTTGTCGCGATATGCCAAATCCTCTATTCTTTCTTTTATCTTAACGGAAGCGCAGCCCTTCATTAATTTTTTTATAGAAGGGCGTGAGAGGATTAAAGAAAGAATAGAGGATTTGGCAATACAAGAATATGGTATAATTTTGTAATTCAAGGTGCGTAACACATATGATCGCGCTTACTATTTTACTTTTTATCGGCATATTGGCGCTTCTCATCGTCGCGCACGAATGGGGGCATTTTATCGTGGCCCGGAGATCGGGTATTCGCGTGGATGAATTTGGTTTCGGTTTTCCGCCCAAACTATTTTCAGTGAAGAAAGGGCAGACGGAGTATTCATTCAATCTTGTCCCGCTTGGCGGATTTGTGAAGATCCACGGTGAAGACGGCGAAGGGCAAGGGGACCCGGATAGTTTCACGTCGCGCTCTGTGCCGACGCGCATCGCGGTGGTGCTTGCCGGTGTTACGATGAATTTTTTGCTTGCGGCGGTACTGTTGTCGTTCGGTTTTTGGTACGGCCTTCCGCAGGTGGTGGACGGACAAGCGGGGCGCAACGTCCGGGATGCGAAAGTTACGATTTTGCAAATTGCTCCCAACTCGCCTGCTGAGACCGCGGGTATTAAAATGGGCGATGCCATTGTGGGAGTTTCTTTTTTGGGGGCGCGGGAAGATATCAGCGAAGTAAAAGCGGCGCAAGAATATATCAATGCGCACCGCGGGCAGGAATTCACATTAGTGCTTGAACGCGGAAGCGAACGGATCGAAAAGCAGGTGACGCCGCGCACCGAAATTCCTCCGCAAGAAGGGGCGCTTGGCGTCGTGCTTGAAAAGACCGGCATTGTTTCGTATCCGTGGTATCTCGCAATACAGGAAGGCGTGGCGGCGACGGGGGAAATGACCTTGACATTCCTGAAAACATTCTATATAATCATTGCGCACTTAGTGAGCGAAGGAAAATTAGTGGCGGATGTCGCGGGTCCGGTAGGTATCGGCGCGCTGACGTATCAGGTTACCCAGCTTGGGTTTTCGTACATCATTCAGTTTGCCGCGATCTTGTGCATCAACCTCGCGATCATCAACAGCTTGCCGTTTCCCGCGCTTGACGGGGGAAGATTTATTTTCCTTCTCATAGAGGGCATTAAGGGTTCGCCCGTGAGCAGACGTTTTGAATACATAGTGCACGCGACAGGATTTGTACTGCTTATTGTGCTGATGATCGTGGTTACCGTGCGCGATGTCATAAAGTTGTTTTAAAAGGGTTTTAGTTCTTTTCAAATCTCATAATCCCGCCACCGAGGATCTGTATCGGGGAAGGAGGCAGTATGAAAAAGAGTGAAATTGCAAGAACAATGCTTAACCTTTTCCGTAAAGGCAAAGGTGATGAGGTAGCCTTGATGTGCGAGGTGACGATCACATGCCGGGAGCATGTGATAGAGAGCCGCAAACGCGGCGTGGTAGCATCCTCAAGTATGTATACAGCTGAGGAGGCCTGCGTCGTTGTGGATGCGGGAGAGCTTGCGCAAGAAGTGCTCGATCTTCTTCAACAGGAAGATCTTCACGGCGTAGAGAGGGTGTTGAGAGCGCATATGTCGTAAAAGGTTTTATTGGGTTTTTGGGCTGGGATACTATTCCCGGCCCTTATTTTTTTACGCAAAAAATACTGCTTGCAACCGCGCATAATACCTGATAATGTATGAGCATGTTACAGTCTCGCGCATTCATAAAAACGAAAAAAGAAGCGCCGAAAGACGAA
>ERZ1292625.889-Hain-H41-01um-R1-889-length-40206-cov-13_pt1 | contig 17153 bp, 14 predicted proteins | sample MGYA00564400_ERZ1292625 | MGnify/ENA primary metagenome ERZ1292625 (study PRJEB36523, sample SAMEA6512639) | groundwater metagenome | collected 2019-01-08 | study: AquaDiva: Metagenomics assemblies of 32 groundwater samples
ACCCAATCATAGATGGCTCTGGCCTGTTCCAAGGTGGTTGCGGCGTTGTTTTCTTTTATAATGGAAATGGCTGTTTCACGTACAATACCGTTTATTGGTTTTAGGTGTGATGAAGCGAGATAATTCTTAACGTTATTTGGTATGGAACGCTTACTTACAGGGTACTCGCTTAAATTGACAGAATGATCGGAGGTTTTAACAATACAGCTGACAGTTACATGTCTCTGGTTATTTTTTTGTTTTCCTTGCCATTCTGCGGTAAATACTGGGAAGGAACTTGTTCCGATAGTGGAAAATGAAGCTTTTGTAGCATTACCACTCCAATTGCTGCCTTGAGTAAATTGGAAAGCAGAATCATTGGTATCAGGTAATGGAAGCCATAAACGAGCAGTACTGCCACTGGCGGGAAGATCGACTTGATAGGTCAAACGATAACTGGTCCAATTTTTTAAATCGAGTGATTGCGATATATGCTGTGCGGAAACTAAGGGCGCAATGGGAAAAATTAATGCACCTGATCCAATCAATTTTATAAAATTTCTGCGTTTCATGGTTTCCTTTATTTATATAGATTTCTTTAAACTGCACGAATTTAATCTTATCAATTTCTTGTGCCAATGCAAATTTCTATTGCGATTATATGATTAATGATTCAATTGATTTGCTGCCTGCCATTGAAATTGAAACGGGCGCTTGCCCCACGCATGCAATTGTGTGGCTGCATGGTTTGGGTGCGGATGGGAGTGATTTTGTACCGATAGTCAATGAATTGGAGCTGTTGTCGGAGAAATCCATCCGATTTATCTTTCCGCATGCGCCTGAACGTCCCGTAAGCCTGAATAATGGTTATATAATGCGTGCCTGGTACGATATTTTTCGCCCTGATTTCAGAAATTATCAAGATGAATCCGGTATCCGCAGCTCGCAAAAGATGATAGATGTCTTGATTGAACGAGAGATTCAGCGTGGCATTGATTCAAAACATATTGTGCTGGCCGGATTTTCACAAGGTGGTGCAATGGCATTGCAAGCCGGACTGCGCCAGACTAATCCGCTTGCTGGAATTATAGCATTGTCAAGTTACTTGCCTCTTATGGAAACACTTTCAATGGAAGCTTGTGCAGTAAATGCCTCAATACCAATATTTATGGCGCATGGCATTTATGATGCTGTAATACCCATAGCGCATGCGATTGCTTCAAGAGAAAGGTTGCTGGCTGCTAATTATCCGCTTGAATGGTATGAATATCCGATGGATCATACTGTATGTCAACAAGAGATAGTGGATATCAGTCAATGGTTACAACGTATCATTGAACCAGTGGCATAAGTCAGACATTCTCTGCATTTATTATCTTTTCTTCACATAAACAGATGGATGACCAACTGAATCATCATTATGAAATTAGCAACCTGGAATGTTAACTCACTAAAAGTGAGACTGCCGCAAGTTATTGATTGGCTAGAGGCTAATCAACCCGATATGTTATGTTTGCAGGAAACGAAATTGCCAGATGACAATTTTCCACAGAATGAGATTGAAGCCATCGGTTACCAGTCTGTTTTTATTGGGCAGAAAACTTACAACGGTGTCGCAATACTTAGTAAGCAAAAGGGGAGTGACATAGTAACCGCAATACCTGGTTTTGATGATGAACAAAAAAGAGTCATTGCTGCCACCTATGGGGATATGCGGGTTATTTCGATTTATGTTCCCAATGGCGATGTAGTTGAGTCAGAAAAATATGGTTATAAATTAAGATGGTTGCCAGCCTTAAATAGGTGGCTGCAACAGGAATTAAAAGCGTATACAAAATTGGCATTACTGGGTGATTTTAATATCGCACCGGAGGATCGTGATGTTTATGATCCGAAAGTATGGGAAGGCAAAGTATTATGCAGTCAACCGGAACGGGCTGCGTTCAATGAGCTGCTCAATTTAGGATTTGCTGATAGTTTCCGGTTATTTGAGCAACCCGGGAAGTCTTATACCTGGTGGGATTATCGTATGATGGCCTTTCGCTTGAATCGGGGTCTGCGTATTGATCATATTTTGTTGAGTCATGAACTTGCAAGGTCCTGTATGGCATGTGCGATAGATAAGGCTGCGCGTAAACGGGAGCGTCCTTCAGATCATGTGCCTATTATGGTAGAACTATCCATGTGAGGTTTTTCATTACCGGTTTTTGTCAGGTATTTTTTGGAGTTCGTTTCTTAGTATGCTCAGGTTTTTCTCACGCACATTAATTTCTTCTTTCAACCGTTCAACCCGATCAAGGTATCTCTGGTAGTTGCGCTCGCTACCCAGTCGATCTGGAACCCCATCTTTATACTCATGCTTTATTTCGTTTAAACGACTTTCTTCTTTAGATATTTTACTTTCAATCAGTTCACGTTGTTCCTCATTTCTGGCAGTCTCCCTTCTTTTTGTAATTCTTTCTTCTATATCTTCAGGATCAACAGCGGGAACGACAACAATAGGAGGCAGATCAATTTTTCTTGCATTATGAGAAGGTACATTTGAATATGTTACATTGCCATGTTCATCGATATGTTTATAGACACCCGATTGGACTGAACATGGGGAACAAACTAACGCAATCAATAAAAAGTAATTTGTTTTCATGATTCACTATTCTGGCCGCTTATCATTTTCAGCATGACTATAGACTCGCCAGTTCTTTCTTTATAGCCGTTATATTTCTTCGGTGTAAGAATAATTTATTTTTTAGCTGGATAACCTTTTCTCGATAATTACCAGATTCTCGATCATTACTGATTTGGTTCAGGAAGTTCTGTGTATCGGTAAGGAGCTTCTCTTCAGTTACTAATTCTTTTTCCAGAATCTGGTGACGCATGACATCACGCTCTTTCTGTGTAGTATCTTTTATACGGGGAACGCCCGGCTGTAATCCTGATTTATTTGGTTCGGCACTTTTGGAAAAAGAGGCTATAGAAACTTTTTGTGCATTATTTATGGGGCGGTTGGTAAAGGTAATACGGCCATCTTTATCAACATGTTTGTATATGCTTGTGCCAGCAATAGCTTTGGGTAAAGAACAAAGCAGCAATAAAATCAATAAGACGGGTAATGTTCTAATTTCCATATTTTCGATAGAGAAATTCTGATGACAAATGCAATTATCTGATCAGTCTATCAATCCTTTTTTAAAGGAAAAGCCGGAAAAGAGCTTATAAATCCTTCTTATTGTAGTAATTGATCACTTTGAACCGATGTAGTTTTTATTTATTCAACCTCAAAATTCTCTTTGTACGAGGCAATATTTATTCTCTGGGAGTCTGCTGGACCTAAGGTCAACGGGCTTCCAGCCTATGGTCTTCCAATAGGCGATCATTATTTACCTGGTTATAAGCTGTAGTACATGTCGAATTCAACCGGATGCGTAGTCATGCGCAACAATGTGACTTCATCCATTTTAAGATGGATATAGGCATCAATCATGTCATTCGAAAATACGCCGCCACGGATTAGAAAATCACGATCTTTATCCAGGCATTCCAAAGCCTCATCTAATGATGCGCAGGAATTGGGTACTTTGGCGGCCTCTTCCGGCGGCAAGTCATAAAGATTTTTATCCATTGGATCTCCAGGATGTATCTTATTCTGGATACCATCCAGGCCAGCCATCATGAGTGCAGTAAATGCAAGATAGGGATTGGCCATTGGATCGGGAAAGCGAACTTCAATCCGCCGCCCTTTTGGACTGCTGGTATGTGGAATACGAATGGCAGCCGACCGGTTGCTTGCTGAATAGGCAAGATTGACAGGCGCTTCAAATCCAGCAACGAGCCGTTTATAGGAGTTGGTGCCGGGATTGGTGATGGCATTGAGCGCCTTGGCATGTTTGAGAATGCCCCCAATATAGAAAAGCGCCATTTCTGATAAGCCGGCATAACCGTTTCCAGAAAATAAGTTCTTGCCGTCTTTCCATATGGATTGATGCACATGCATGCCCGAGCCATTATCGCCCACAATGGGTTTCGGCATAAAGGTTGCCGTTTTGCCATAAGAGTGAGCCACATTGTGTACTACATATTTGAGGATTTGATTCCAGTCGGCGCGCTTCACCAGGCTATTGAAGCGGGTGCCTATTTCACACTGACCTGCCGTAGCTACTTCATGATGGTGAACTTCTACACCAATGCCCATTTCTTCCAGTGTGAGGCACATGGCGGAGCGGATGTCCTGTAATGAATCGACGGGAGGCACGGGAAAGTAGCCGCCCTTTATAGCAGGCCGGTGGCCAATATTGCCGCTTTCATACTTAATGGCCGAACTCCAGGCCGCCTCTTCAGATTCAATCTTGACTGAACAACCTGACATGTCGGTATGCCAGCGGACGGAGTCGAAAATGAAAAATTCGGGCTCAGGGCCGAAGTAAGCAACATCACCAATACCGGTTGATTTCAAATAAATTTCCCCTCGCTTGGCGAGTGATCGGGGGTCCCGGCTATAACCCTTTCCGTCAGCCGGTTCAACTACATCACATGTAATGAGTAATGTGGGTTCATCCATGAATGGATCCATATTGGCGGTGTCAGGATCCGGTATCAGTAACATATCGGAAGCCTGAATACTTTTCCAGCCGGCAATGGACGAACCGTCAAATGGATGGCCATCTTCAAATTTGTCTGCATCAAAGGTATGTGCAGGTACGGTTACATGCTGTTCTTTTCCATTTGTATCTGTAAAACGTAAGTCAACAAATTTGACTTCATTGTCTTGAATCAATTTCAAAACATCAGTTACTACCATTTTTTCTCTCCAGACTAACGTCACAAATTTTATAAAATAAAATAAAGATACATTTAGATAGAATTATACCAGCACAGCACAGCGAATAATTTGAAACGATATTGAAGATTGATATGCCAAACTGCTGGCTGAATATAAAGATGCAAGTATTAGAGTCAGTATTCTACTGTATTATCATGGGGTAAGTCTTTACGATTCGTAATGTATGAGTTAATTCTAAATATTAACGATGATATTCATCAATTGCTGGAGGCAAGGTTTTGTTTTTAACTAAAACTAAGAAGATGGGGTTGTTGATTGGATTGAGCGTTTTGTTGATGCCCCTTTTCTTGCCTGCGCCAGCAGGAATGCCGGTTCCGGCATGGCATACAGCGGGTGTTGCGTTGCTATTGGCTATTTGGTGGGCAACCGAAGTTTTGCCGATCCCGGTCACGTCATTATTACCCGTATTATTGTTTCCTGCACTGGGAATTATGACCATGGAGCAAAGCGCGTTTTCCTATGCAGAACCGACCATTTTTTTGTTACTGGGCGGATTTATCATTGCGACTGGATTAGCCCGCTGGAATTTGCACCGCAGGCTTGCATTGAATATTCTTGTGCGGGTTGGGAATAGCCCTGTTGCTTTGATTGCCGGTTTTATGGGAACCACGGCCTTTATCTCTATGTGGATCAGTAATACAGCCAGTACCATTATGATGATTCCAATCGCGATGTCACTGGTGAGTGAAATGGTTAAAAATGAGATAAAAGAGTATCAAGGATTTTTATTATGCCTTGTGCTGGGTATTGCCTATTCGGCAAGTATAGGCGGACTGGGCACTATTATTGGCACGCCTCCCAACTTGTTTGTGGTTAGCTTTGTGAAACAAACTTATGACATGGAAGTGAGTTTTGTCGATTGGATGTTATTGGGTGTGCCGGTTGTTATCGTGATGACATCTCTAACCTGGTGGGTTTTAACAAAATGGGCTTGTCCTTTTGATTTGCGCGGAACCCAAATTTCAAAAGTATTCATCTTGGATGAGCTGGCAAAAATGGGAAATCTGACTCAACCTGAGAAGCGCATTTCATTGGTTTTTTTACTGGTAATCATAGCTTGGATTGTACGTGTGCCACTGCAGCAAAACTTTGGGGTTCTTTTATGGTTAACTGATGCGATGGTTGCAATTGGTGGCGCGGTATTGATGTTTATCATTCCATCGGGCGATGACGTGGAGAAAGGAACAGCGCTATTGGATTGGGATACTGCAAATAAAATTCCCTGGGGGGTGCTTTTATTGTTTGGTGGAGGATTAAGTCTTGCTGCTGCCATTAAGGAAACAAATTTGGGTACCTGGATAGGTGCAAGTCTGTCGGGTTTGCCCCATATGGATTTAATTGTTTTGCTGATCGGGCTTGTGACATTAGTTGTATTCTTGACAGAGCTGACTAGCAATACGGCGACGACAGCCACTTTATTACCTATACTGGCTGCATTGGCAGTTACAACAGGTATTGAACCTATGGTATTGTTTGTTCCAGCAGCACTGGCAGCCAGTTGTGCATTTATGCTGCCTGTTGCGACCGCACCTAATGCAGTTGTTTATGCAACTGGGGCTGTGACTATTTCGCAGATGGCCAATGCGGGATTTAAATTGAATCTTGTGGCCATTGTGATTGTGACAGTAATGTCCTATACGCTGGTTCCTGTGATATTCGGGTAATAGTATTTAGCTTTTGCCAGAAAGTGGTTTTTGAGATGGAAGAAAATTGAGAATTAGCAATAGTTGTATTTTGAATGTCCAAAGCGCTTAACATACTCAAGGAAGTTTTCGGTTATCCTGCTTTTCGTGGGCAACAAGCTGAAGTCATTGCCCATCTTGCGGATGGCGGAGATTGCTTGGTAATGATGCCGACGGGGGGAGGAAAATCCCTTTGTTATCAGATTCCCGCTTTATTACGTGATGGCGTTGCCGTAGTAGTTTCTCCGTTGATCGCGTTAATGCAAAATCAAGTTGCGGCATTACATGAAATCGGTGTGCGTGCGGCCGTACTGAATTCATCATTGTCGTCCCAGGAGGCCGCTGTAGTGGAGCGGAAACTGCTGGCGAGTGAGTATGATCTGCTTTATGTCGCTCCAGAACGATTGCTGACTTCCCGCTTTTTGAATTTGATTACACGCATTCCCATAGCATTATTTGCAATTGATGAAGCGCATTGTGTTTCACAGTGGGGGCATGATTTTCGCCCGGAATATAGTCAACTGTCAGTTTTGCATGAGCGCTTTCCTAAGGTGCCTCGTATTGCTTTGACAGCAACGGCCGATATGGATACCCGTAAAGAAATCATTGAGCGTTTGGGGTTGGATGTTGCCAGGGTATTTGTTTCCAGCTTTGATCGTCCGAATATCAGGTATCAAGTTATTGATAAAACCAATAGCCGGATGCAACTATTGGCTTTCATACAGGCGGAGCATCGAGGAGATGCGGGAATTGTTTATTGCCTGTCACGTAAAAAAGTAGAGGAGACGACTGCCTGGTTAATCGAAAAAGGCATTCGCGCAGTAGCCTATCATGCCGGTATGAGTATGCAGGCACGTAGTCTGAATCAGGAAAGATTTCTACGTGAAGAAGGTATCATCATGGTTGCCACCATAGCCTTTGGAATGGGGATCGATAAGCCTGATGTGCGGTTTGTGGCGCATCTTGATTTACCCAGGAGTATTGAGGGTTATTACCAGGAAACCGGTCGTGCAGGTCGTGATGGGCAGGCGGCTAATGCCTGGATGGTGTATGGTCTCGGAGATGTGATTCAGCAGCGGCGCATGATTGAGGAATCTGAAGCTGAATTCAAATTTAAGCAAGTTGCCACGAAGAAGCTGGAAGCCATGTTATCGCTATGCGAAACCACAACTTGCCGCCGCTCACATTTGTTGAGTTATTTTGGCGAGGTTTCTGATGTCACTGCATGCGGAAATTGTGATGTCTGTTTAAACCCACCGCAAGTATGGGATGCAACGGTGGAAGTGCAGAAGGCTTTGTCCTGCGTTTATCGAACGGGACAGAATTTTGGCGCAGGGCATTTGATTGATGTATTGAGGGGTAATTTAACTGTACGTGTCAAAGAATGGAATCACGACAAAGTCAGTACCTTTGGTATCGGTAAAGATTTGCAAGAGAGAACTTGGCGTGCTGTATTCCGGCAAATGGTCGCGCTGGGTTTATTGACGACGGATAGTGAAGGCCACGGTAGCTTGAATCTCACTGCAGCGAGTCGTGTCGTGCTGAAGGGGCAACAAACAGTCTACTTGCGCCTGCAAGCAAAACTCAATCGATTATCAGAGAAACGGCAAGACGATGATCTTGCCATGATGGATTCGACAGAACGTTATTTGTGGGAACAATTGCGTACATGGCGTGCAAAAACAGCAAAAGAATATGGTGTTCCGGCTTATGTGATTTTTCATGACACGACTTTGCGAGAGTTGGTGCGTTTATGCCCCCAAACGGAAGATGAGTTGCGTTTAGTGACGGGTATCGGTATGCGTAAACTGGATAAATATGGCAATCATTTAATTGAGATTCTTCGTAACAGCTAATTGAATTAAGTAATTATTTGCTAATATAGTCCATTAAATTATGACTATAAATTGCTTGATAGTTGCTTATAATCGTACTAAAAGAGATAATGATGATATTCAATTCTATTGAAAATTAATAAAAATAAAAATTGTAGTCAGAAAAACAACAAACATGTTGCTTATATACAACAAAATTGTTGTTTAATTTATAAAATTGATTTGTTTTTCTTGCAGTACACTCCCGTGTTAGGCACAATTCAATCAAACCTTCCAATTCGGGAGGTCCGAATAACGGGGTGCATTCTACCGGAGTGTAGTAAGAAAAAATATGATGACCCCAGTCGTTTTAATATTAAAGGAGAACTTCCGTATGAAGAAGAAACTTATTTCGCTGGCAGTAGCCGGTGCACTTGCAGTTCCGATGGTTGCATCAGCACAAGGAACAAACGTGACACTTTTTGGTAGTGTTCAAGCTGAATACGCTACAGTTAATCGTGAAGGCCAAAGTAGTCAAGCTCATATCGGTGATGATACGGGTCGTTCACGTTGGGGTATGCATGTTACCGAAAATCTAGGTGGCGGATTAAAAGCAAAAGCACATGTTGAATATGGTTTCAGTACAGGCAGTGGTGCTTTAGGTATTGCACGGGAACGTTGGGTTGCGTTGGCTAACGATGGCTGGGGTGAAGTGAAATTTGGCCGTGTTCAATCTCCATTTAAAGATTTTGCGGGTGGTATGACCATTGATCCATTTGCATATACAACTCTCCAAGCTTCAGGTAGTGGTGGCACCATGAGCGCAGGCGCAAATGGTCTGGGTTCAGGCGCAAATGGTTTTGTAAACAGTGCTGCTCGTTATGATTCGCCTAAAGTTGAAGGTTTCAGTTTTTCAGGCTTGTTGATGCCAGGTGACTCTAACAGACTGGATCCAGCAAACATTATCGCTGCAACAAGTGGCTTCGCTGGAAGTCAATCAAACTTAGGCGGTGAAGATGGTGAATGGGATTTTCAAGTCGCTGGTAAGCATGAATCACAATACCAAGGCCATAATTTTGCCGTATTCGGCGGATACTCTCGCGATAATATCAGTACTCGTCAGAGAACAAATATGGGTTTAAGCAACAATGAGCACGTTTGGCGTGGTGGTGCATCATGGAGCTATCAGAACTTTAAGCTCAATGGTCAGTACGAAAATATCAATAATGCAGTAGGCTCAGCAACCTGTACCAATGCTGGTATGCTAGGTAATCCAGCAACAGGTTTAGGGGATTCACGTGGACAGTGTAATTCAGCCATGAATATGGGCGGTGATGGTAACATTTGGTTTGCAGGTGGTCAGTATGATCTAGGCAATACCAGTTTAATCGCTCAAGGCGGTATGACAAATGCTCATGGAATGACTGGTGGTCCAGCAAGTCGTGAAGTTGGTAGCTTTACAGTGGGTGCAATTCACAATCTGAGTAAGCGTTCGAGCCTTTTCGGCGGATATCAGCGCGCAATGATTGATGGAGCGACCGCGACATTTAGAGATAGCAATACTTACTCTGTAGGTATGCGTCACAATTTCTAAACGAAGTTAATTCCGTAAAAAAGGCACCGTTGGTGCCTTTTTTATTGTTGGAAAGGAATAAAATAAATCGTATTAGTTTTTTCTGCTGTAAATTTATACTTCAGGAAATATTGATGGATTTTTAATGGAGATTCTGCAGCGATGAGTATGAAAAAATGGACGGATGAAGAACTGATCACTACGCGTGATAACCTTGAAGCATGGAATAGCCGGTATAATAGCTCAGGTTCTGGATCTAAGATGTGGTTATTCACTGCATTCCTGGGCGCATTTGCCATTTCAACGGGACTGGCATTTATCTTTCTTGATGGTGTTACCGTACTGAGTATCATATTAATGATTATGGGTACTGTTACTTGTGTATCCTGGTATAAAAGTGAGAAACAGCGTAAAGATAATATTGCCTTTCTTGCTGAGATTTATAAGGAGATTAAGTCTCGCAAGGTAAAAGATAGCCCAAAATCAAAAAATAAAAGTGATAAAGATACAAAAGAGATTGAACGGGATGTGCAGGAAGACTTATCTGTAACAGAATCTCAGGTTCCAGAAAAGAGTTCAAAGAAAATGGAAGAGAAATCGGAAAATTAGCCGGGATATGAGAATAAGTAATTTGTTGACAATATTTATACAATTCATTACTTTCCGATGGAGCTACTCAGAAAATACATTTCCTAAGAATAAAGCAGTGCTGCAGTTAGATTTAAATTCAAGCGACGATCAGCTTTTTGAAACTTTATGTCAGTTTTTATGGATTCAGGGTGATCCATTGCCGCTTATTTTTGATGTGGAAAATGAGGTTTATACGAAGCGTGGAATAACTCTGTCAACATTAAAACATCTCGAAACAGCAGGTTTAATTGTTTTCGATACTAATGGGTTTGTTAAAAAAGGCTATGGTAAGCATACTCGATTATTTTACTGTGGCAAGCCAACAAAAGTCGGTTTTGCCCATGATGAAAATAATTATTTGGATTTAGGTCATGTGCTGCTAACAGAACGTGGTAAAGAGCTAGCCTCGACTTATAAGGCATCAAGAAATCAGCAATTCTATGAATATGTGATTAACAGATGGTTTCAGCAAGGGCTGCTTTTGTCATCCATACAGATAAATCAGAATACAACGAGATCTGAATGACTATATCCTTTTTACTAAAGGATAAGGATTGCCCGGTAGTCATTAACATTCGTACAAGTTGGTCCAGTCATCACCAGATCGTTTAACTGTTCAAAGAATGTATAAGCATCATTCTGAATCAAAAATGATGCAGCATTCAGTCCAAGGTTTTTTGCGCGAATTAACGAGTCTGGGGTTATGAGCGCTCCGGCATTATTTTCTGTGCCGTCTATCCCATCGGTATCACAAGCAAGCGCATAAACATCTTTGGTATCATTGAGTTCAAGCAGCAGCGCCAGCAAGAATTCAGCATTACGGCCCCCACGTCCATCGCCCTTGACAGTGACTGTAGTTTCACCGCCTGATAAGAGTGCTATGGGCGCTTTGAGTAGTTGTGGGTGTAAGCGGATTTCCTTGGTCAGTGCTGCATAGCTTTTAGCAATTTCTCGGGACTCTCCCGTTACCGTATCGCCTAATATCAAGGTAGCTATATGGTGATGTTGAAAATAATTGGCAGACGCTGCCAGTGATTGATGAGCACTTGCAATAATTTTGTTTTCAACATGGGTGAAAATGGAGGAGCCAGGCTTAGGCGTCTCTGCGAGCTGATGACCTTTTCCAGTGTGTAAAAACTGTTGGATAGATGGAGGCGCATTCAGACTGTAATGATCAAGCACTGCGAGGGCATCAGAAAAAGTGGTTGGATCGGGTGCGCAGGGGCCCGAAGCTATATGAGTCGGTTGATCTCCAGTAACATCGGAAATGATTAGTGCAATAATGGGGGCTTTGCAGGCAGCTGCAAGCTTACCACCTTGAATGGCAGATAAGTGTTTTCGAACGGTGTTGATCTCCTGAATGTTTGCACCACAACATAGTAATTGATGGGTAATGTCTTTAAGATCCTGTAGAGAAATACCGCTGATTGGCAGAGCAAGCAGACTGGATCCTCCGCCACTGAATAGACATAATAATAGATCTTCAGATTCTAGTGTCTTAACTGCAGCTAAGATTTGTTGAGATGCAGACAAGCCATTTTTATCAGGAATCGGATGCCCAGCTTCAATCACTTTAATTCTTTGAGTGGGTAATTTGTGGCCATAACGTGTGATGACTAAGCCGTCCAGTTGGGCATCGGGAGGCCAGGAATTCTCAACGGCCAGCGCCATAGCGGCGGCAGCTTTGCCAGCACCGACAACGAGTGTACGTCCTTTGGGTGGATCAGGCAGATATTGGGGTACGATATGAGCCGGATCGGCAGCTTTAACGGCGACTAAAAAGCTTTCAAACAAATAATCTCTGGGGTTCATTTTGTGAGCATAGGCCGCAGGTAATGGCCTGTAAAACTATCTTGATTAATCGCAACCTCTTCAGGTGTACCTTCTGCAACGATGCGGCCGCCCCCGTCGCCACCTTCTGGGCCCAAATCAATAATCCAGTCAGCGGTTTTGATGACATCAAGATTATGTTCAATCACCACCACGGTATTCCCGTGATCACGCAGTTTGTGCAAAACTTTCAGTAAAAGATCAATATCCTGAAAATGCAAGCCAGTCGTGGGTTCATCAAGGATATACAGGGTGCGTCCTGTATCACGTTTGGAAAGCTCCAGTGATAGTTTTACTCGCTGAGCTTCACCGCCAGAGAGTGTCGTGGCAGATTGTCCCAGAGTGATATATCCTAAACCTACATCCAGAAGTGTCTGTAATTTGCGTGCTACTACGGGAACCGGGCTAAAAAATTCAAATGCATTTTCCACCGTCATTTGCAGGATATCATTGATGTTTTTACCTTTATATTGAACCTCCAGGGTTTCACGGTTATACCGCTTGCCATGGCACACGTCACAGGTGACATAGATATCGGGTAGAAAATGCATTTCTACTTTAATGACACCATCACCTTGACAAGATTCGCACCGCCCGCCTTTGACGTTGAAAGAAAATCGACCGGGTGCATAGCCGCGCTCACGGGCCTGTGGCACGCCTGCAAATAATTCTCTGATGGGTGTAAATAATCCGGTGTAAGTTGCCGGATTGGAGCGGGGAGTGCGTCCGATAGGGCTTTGGTCCATGTTGATCACTTTATCAAAAAAAGCCAGGCCATCAATATCTTGGTAGGGTGCAGGTTCAGCATTGCTGGCATAGAGATGTCGAGCTATCGCTCGATGAAGCGTTTCATTAATGAGAGTCGATTTGCCGGATCCCGAGACTCCGGTGATACAAACAAACAATCCTACCGGTAAATTGAGGGTAATATTTTTTAGATTATTGCCAGATGCGCCATCGATTCGTAGCATTCGATCACTATCAGGCTCGTGGCGTTTTTCGGGTATTTTGATGAATAATTGGCCAGATAAATATTGACCGGTCAGAGAGACACTATTCTTCTGGATAGCTTGCGGAGTGCCTTGAGCAACAACGAAGCCGCCATGCTCTCCAGCACCAGGCCCCATATCGACCACATAATCAGCCATCTGTATGGCATCTTGATCATGCTCGACTACAATGACGCTATTGCCCAAATCACGCAGATTTTTAAGCGTATCCAATAGTCGCCCATTGTCACGTTGATGTAAACCAATAGATGGCTCATCCAGAACGTACATGACACCTGTCAGGCCGGAGCCGATTTGACTGGCAAGGCGTATGCGCTGGGATTCGCCACCCGATAGCGTATCAGCAGAGCGATCCAGGGACAAATAATCCAATCCGACATTGTTAAGAAATTGCAGACGGCTGGAAATTTCCTTGACAATTCTTTCGGCGATGGATTGCTTATGGCCTGATAACGCTATTTGGTCAAAAAACAGTTTGGCTTTTTTTAACGGGAAGGCACTGATTTCATAAATGGCATGTCCGACAACATGTACATGGCGTGCCGCTTGACACAAACGTGTCCCCTGGCATTCCGGGCAGGTTTGCGCATTGAGATATTTTGCCAATTCCTCACGAACGGTTTGTGATTCCGTTTCCTTGTAACGCCGTGTCAGATTGGGAATGATCCCTTCAAAAGGATGTGTTTCCTGGTGCTTGTGTCCGCCTTCGGTTAAATAGGAAAAATGTATTTTCTCTTTACCAGAGCCATGAAGAACAATATTTTTAATAGAATCAAACAGATTCTCGAACGGGGTTTCCAGGTCGAATCCATAGTGCTTCGAGAGGCTTGTCAGTAATTGAAAGTAAAATTGATTACGCCGATCCCAATTTTTTACGGCGCCGGCAGCCAGTGATAGGTGTGGGAAAGCCACTACACGTGTGGGATCAAAAAAAGTGATCTGTCCCAGGCCATCGCATTTATTGCAAGCGCCTAATGGATTGTTAAATGAGAATAATCTTGGTTCCAGTTCAGAGAGAGAATAACTGCAAATAGGGCAGCTAAATTTGGCCGAAAAGAGGTGCTCATGGCCAGTATCCATTTCAACGGCCAAAGCACGTCCATCTGAATGGCGTAATGCGACTTCAAATGATTCGGCGAGACGCTGTTTGGCATCCAGGGAAACTTTCAGGCGATCAATCACAACTTCAATTGTATGTTTCTGAGTTTTCTGCAACTTGGGTAATGCATCAATTTCATAGACTTGACCATCAATCCGCAGACGGATAAAACCTTGTGCGCGCAGTTCATCAAATAATTCAACCTGCTCTCCTTTGCGTTCCACGATCAACGGTGAAAGAATCATTAAGCGAGTATCGAGTGGGAGTTGCAGCACATGGTCTACCATTTGAGAAACGCTTTGCGCCGTCAAAATAATGTTGTGTTCGGGGCAATGCGGATCACCGACGCGGGCGAATAGCAGGCGCAAGTAATCATGGATTTCAGTGACCGTACCTACCGTTGAACGTGGATTATGCGAGGTTGCCTTTTGTTCGATGGCGATTGCGGGAGAAAGTCCCTCAATCAAATCAACATCCGGTTTCTCCATCAGTTGTAAAAACTGTCTGGCATAAGCGGAAAGTGATTCCACATAGCGCCGTTGACCCTCCGCATAGAGCGTATCGAACGCGAGTGAGGATTTTCCCGATCCTGATAACCCCGTGATGACAACTAGCTTGTTACGTGGCAGATCTAGGCTGATGTTTTTCAGATTGTGGGTGCGTGCACCGCGTATTTTTATGGATTCCATTAGCTATCTATGTATGAGTCAACCTGCTAATATACCCAACTTTTTGGATATATCACAACCTGATTCATGTCTGCTCCATCTTCATCTGAAAAAATGTCTCCAACGGAACTGCGTGCGACCATCGGTTTGGCGAGCGTTTATGGTTTACGAATGTTTGGATTATTCATCATTTTGCCAGTATTTGCCTTTTATGCTGAAGACTTGCCTGGCGGTAATAACTATACATTGGTGGGCATTGCCTTGGGGGCATATGGGTTAACACAAGCGGTCTTACAAATTCCTTTTGGCTGGTTATCGGATCGTATCGGACGCAAACCTGTCATTTATATGGGGTTGATTTTATTTGCGATTGGCAGTCTGGTGGCGGCTGTTGCGGTGGATATTTACTGGGTGATATTGGGTCGTATCATTCAAGGTGCTGGTGCCATTTCAGCGGCGGTGATGGCACTTGCCGCAGATCTCACTCGTGAAGAACATCGAACTAAAGCAATGGCCACAATTGGCATGACCATTGGCACTGTTTTTGCTGTGTCTTTGATTGCCGCGCCAATTTTGAGCCGATGGATCGGCGTACCAGGAATTTTTGCTATGACCGGTGTATTGGCGCTTTTGGCGATGGTCGTTGTGAAGAAAATTATTCCCGATCCGCAAATCAGTCGTTTTCATTCTGACACAGAAGCATCGGCTGCAAGTTTTGGGAGCGTATTGCGCAATACACAGTTGTTACGCTTAAATTATGGCATTTTTGCTTTACACGCCACATTGATGGCGCTATGGCTTGTTGTTCCATTAACATTGCGTCAAGCCGGATTGGTTGCAGATGATCATTGGCAAATTTATTTACCCGTTTTACTTTTGTCGATTATATTAATCATTCCGGCTATTATCTATGCTGAAAAGAAATCAAAGCTAAAATCCGTGTTTATTGCAGCGATTGCTTTATTGCTGGGAGGGCAGATATTATTGGCAATTACTTCCGAATCTATAGGAGGTACAGCGATTGCATTATTGATTTTCTTCACAGCATTTAACCTGCTGGAAGCCAGTTTGCCATCACTGATTTCAAAGATTGCACCCGTTGGTGCCAAGGGGACGGCGATCGGTATCTACAGTAGTACTCAGTTTTTGGGTGCTTTTGCGGGTGCTGCAACCGGAGGTTATCTGTTTGGAGTTTATGGAAGTGGCGCATTATATGCATTTTGTGGTTTGTTACTGACGATATGGTTGATATTTGCTATCACTATGAGAGCACCTGCTGCAGTGCGTTCTAAAATGTATTCTGTGCAGGAAATGGACTCAAATCAATCAAAGGAACTATCACTTCAGCTTGCAGCCGTACCCGGTGTGCATGAAGCTTTGGTGCTGGTTAATGAAAGAGTAGCCTACTTGAAAGTTGATATGAAAGGCTTCGATGAAGAAGAGGTTGTTAAACTGCTCGGAGGAGAAAACATAAATGGCATCAGTCAATAAAGTGATACTCATTGGTAACTTAGGGAAAGATCCGGAAACCCGTTATATGTCAAATGGTGATGCAGTAACCAATATTACATTGGCAACGACAGACGCCTGGAAGGACAAAAATGGTGAGAAACAGGAAAAAACTGAGTGGCATCGTGTAACCTTTTATCGCAAGCTGGCAGAGATCGCGGGTGAATACTTAAAGAAAGGCCGCTCTGTTTATATTGAGGGTAGATTGGAAACCAGGAAATGGACTGATAAAGCCGGTGTTGAGCGGTATACGACGGATATTATTGCAAGTGACATGAAAATGTTAGGTAATCGGCCGGGAAGCGGCAGTTTTGAGTCTCCTGAACATGAAGAAAACAGTTCTGTTTCCAGTCAATCCTCTTCAGCTAAAGGCGGGGGCGGATTTGATGATATGGATGATGACATACCCTTCTGATTGAATAACTGAAGTTATTGCAATTGAGTGCATTAACGTTTGTCAGGTAACTGAAGTATTTCCTCCAAGAGTTCTGATCTGGGGATACCTGACGGGTGGCGAGG
>ERZ1292625.2451-Hain-H41-01um-R1-2451-length-17152-cov-7_pt1 | contig 17152 bp, 20 predicted proteins | sample MGYA00564400_ERZ1292625 | MGnify/ENA primary metagenome ERZ1292625 (study PRJEB36523, sample SAMEA6512639) | groundwater metagenome | collected 2019-01-08 | study: AquaDiva: Metagenomics assemblies of 32 groundwater samples
TCTGGAGCAGTAATCTCCCTAATACCTATAGACAATAATTTGAACTATAATCTTCCTATAAAAATGATTTATATTCTAATTTATTTATTTTCATTCACTCTACTCATATTTAAAAAAGACCTTATAAAAAGAGCCATTAAAATAACTTTAGACAATAAATTGCTGATATTCTTATCAATTCTAATAGCAATTTCTTTCACTTGGTCCCATAATCCTGCTATAACAATTCAAAGAATCTTTGCTTTCTTTGGAACATTAATATTTTGCATATACTTTAGCCTCAGATATGATAAAAAAGAACAGATAAGTCTTTTAACATATGCTCTTTCAGCAATATTACTAGTTAGTATATTAATTGCTTTAATTTTACCATCCTATGGCATTAGTGAAGAGAATAATGGTGCCTGGCAGGGAGCATTTAATCAAAAAAATGCACTCGGAAGGATGATGGTCTTAAGCCTGATAACTTTTCTGTTCTATCTATCTGAAAGGAAAAAATTAATGGCTAAGATATTAGTAATTATTTTAATGCTTTTTAGTATATCTCTTGTTTACCTTTCACAGTCAAAAACAGCCATATTAACTACAGGAATCATAGCATTTATAATAATATTTACAAGGATACTTCAGAAAAGCAATAAAATAACGAGTGCTTTCTTTATCATATTGATAGGTATAATAATTATATTGTCTGGAATTACTATTATAAATTATGGGAAAGATATCTTAAATGAAATAGGAAAAGAGACTACTCTTACGGGCAGAACTGAATTATGGAGCTATTCTCTTGATAACATCATGAAACATCCTATAATCGGGTATGGATATGCAAGTTTTTGGATAAAGGATAAGAACAGCCCCTCAGAAAAAGCAGAATATATACTTGGATGGGATCCACCACATGCACATAATGGATTTATAGATCTAACACTCGAATTAGGTATAATTGGACTAATAATAATCACAATTCAATTGATTGTTATCGGTGTTAAATCGTCAAAATTAGCCTTAAAAAGTAAAGAGTTTGTTAACCTCTGGCCTTTGACTTTAACTGCTTTTCTTTTACTTTATAACTTAACGGAAAGTTCACTTATAAGGTCCAACAGTATATTTTTAGTAATATACATATCTTTATTATATAACTTGAATGAATATAAATCGCAATGAAAATCCTTGCTTGGCCTGCTTTAAAAAATAAAAAAGACAACCCATATAATTGGTTGCTTTATTCAAATATAAAGAAACTAAAAAATATAGAAATTGAAGAATTTAATATATCTCGTGCGCTACTAAGAAGATATAATCTAATACATATGCACTGGCCCGAGTATTTTCTAAATAGAAAAAATAATTTAGAAGTCTCTTTCAAACTGATAGCTTTTTGTACATTAATCTCTCTCCTAAAGTTAAAAGGAACTAAAATAATCTGGACAGCACATAATTCTAGTTCACATGAAAAGAACCATCTTCTTTTAGAAAGTCTTTTCTGGAAATATTTCATAAAAAATTTAGACGGGTATATCACTCTGACACAATCAGGTAAAGAAGAATTGATAGAAAGATACCCTTTAATAAAAAGGATAAAGCAATTCACCATCCCTCATGGAGATTATAGGGATGAATATAAAGACACTATCTCTAAAGAAAAGGCTAGACTTCTTTTAAAAATAAAAAATGATGAATTAATGATCTTGAATTTTGGTAAAGTAAGAGGCTATAAGGGCATACTATCGCTTATAAGAGAATTTAGAAAAATAAATATAAAAAATGATTTATTATATATAGTTGGTAACTGTCAAGATCTAAGATTAGCTAATGAAATTCAAAATAATGCCGATTATAATATAAGATTTGTAAATAATTTTATAACTGCAGATAAAGTTCAAATCTACTTTAAATCTGCAGATTTGATAATTTTACCATACATAGAAATATCTAATTCAGGGGCACTATTTCTAGCATTATCATTTAATAAACCTGTTTTAGTTCCTGAAACACCGACATTTAAAGAAATACAGAAGCAAATAGGTGAAAAATGGATAAAAACATATAAAGGTCAAATTAATTCTAAAATAATAAAAGATAATTTAATATGGATAAATAGAGAAAGAAAAGGTAAGGTAAATTTAGAAAAATTCAATTGGGATAATATATCTAGACAAACTAAAAAAGCATATTTGGAGGTTATTTCAAATGATAAATAAAGAAAAGTACTTCAATACACCAATATTATTTATCATATATAATAGGCCAGAGATAACAAAAAAGACATTTGCAAAAATAAAGGATATAAAGCCAAGACATTTATTCATAGCCGCGGAAGGTCCTAATAAAGAAAAGAAAGGAGACTTAGAAAAATGCAACGAAACAAGAAAAATACTAGAGAATATAGATTGGCCATGCAAAATAGAAAAAAGATTTCTAAGAAATAACCAGGGGTGCGCTTTAGGCGTAAGTTCTGCTATCACCTGGTTTTTTTCTAAAGTGGATAAAGGAATCATTCTAGAAGATGATTGTCTACCTAGCACATCTTTCTTTTATTTTTGCCAGGAACTACTGAAAAGATACCAAAAAAATAAAGAGATAATGATGATAAGTGGAACAAACTTATTAGGTGAATGGAAATCTGACAAGCAGGATTATCATTTTTCTAGACAAATAGCTATATGGGGTTGGGCCACCTGGAGAAGATCCTGGAATAAATATTCCCATAATTTAACAGAACTTAAGAATAAAGAGAAGATTGAAGATATAAAAAAATGGATAGATAATGAGCCATATTGCAAATATATTATGAAAAAAACTAAAGACACTCTAAAGGGTAAAATCGACAGCTGGGGTTATAGGTGGATAATGTCTTGCTACATAAATAAAGGAAAAATAATAACACCCTCAAAAAACTTAGTAAGTAACTTAGGATTTTCATCAAATGCTATGCATACTAAAAATCCATTTTCTTGGATGGCTAATATAAAAGCGCATCAAATTGAATTTCCACTTAGAGTGCAAAAAGATGAGGGAATAGATTCTGAATTCTATAATAGAGTTATAAAAAAAGTTAATAACCCTTTCCATCGCATTTTAAATAAAATATTTTACATAATATTAAAATGAAAAATTCTAAAATACTTGGATTTAATATTACTTTTCTAGAAAAAGGTGAAGATTTATTGAATGAGAAAAATAAAGGATACTATATTTTTGCAAATTCAAACACATTAGTAGAAGGAAAATATAATGCTCTTCTTAATCAAAGTTTAAAAAATGCCAATTTAGTTCTGCCAGATGGATTTCCTCTAGCTTTAATTGCAAGATTCAAGGGCGTAAAAAGAGCTAAAAGACTACCGGGTCCAGATTTCACATTACAAACTATTAATCATCTGGGGAAAAATAGCTTAAGCTGTTGTTTTTACGGTGGAAGCAAAGATGAATCAGAAATAAGGGAAAAAATATTAATGTCAAAGTTTCCAAATCTAAGATTTTTATCATTTTCTGAAATAGAAGAAAAAGAGATGATCAAAGCAATAAAGAAATATAAGGTAAATTATCTCTTTGTTAGTTTAGGTTCTCCTAAGCAGGAAATTTGGGCTTATAATAATAAAAATATAAATTGTAAGATATTTTGCGTAGGAATAGCTACTCCGTATATTTTAGGGGAGAGAACAAGAGCTCCCGTCTCTATGCAAAAATATCACTTGGAATGGGCATATAGGTTGATAACTGAGCCTAAAAACTGCTGGAGAAGATACCTAATCAACGGTCCAAAATTTATTCTTTTATCTCTGAAGGAAATAATTTTTAAATAGATTTGATAAAATAGCTTTCTGAGAAAGGATTTTTATTATAAGGATTACTGACTTTTTTATAACCTTTTGAAATTAAAATATGATCACAAGTAGGTCCTTCAATACAAATACATTTTATATCATACTTTCTAAATGGAAAATTTTTCAGTACATCGAATTCAGCACCCTCCAAATCAAGAGATAAAAAATCAATTACCTTTGGAGCCTTATATTTATCAAGAAGTGATGAAAGTTTTATTGATTTTAGTTTCATTGTCACAATGGGAAAATTAATTTTATGACGATGTCCTTCATTTATCTTAGAGATATTTTTATTAAAATTCTTTTTTGTACAACTTCTCCACTTAGATTCTGGAAAGTAATAGAAGTCTTCTGAATCATTTTTATCAGATAAGATATATCTCAAACAAATACTATTCCTTCTATTATTCGCAAGAGATTTATACATCTCCCCAGGTTCAATAAGTATTCCTCTCCAGCCGAAATACTTCTCAAGGACATATGTGGAACTGCTAGAAATTCCATCAACCGCTCCTGCCTCAATAAAAAAACCATTCTTTTTTCTTTGAAGCACATCCAAGATCCATAAATCATTGTTTGTCCTATCATTATAACAAACAATAAATTTCTTGCTTTTAGAATCCCACCTCATTCTTTTTAAATGATTAAAATTCTTTCTCGAAAATGAAATAATTTCCAAAAGAAAAGAATAAATTCTTTTTATATAATCAGACATAATAAAAAATATGAAAACATAATTATAAACTTAACTACTCAATTTATATATATAAATAATTCAATAGTTTTTAGAATAAGCTTAAAATCTTCAATTACTCCTCTCCTTTTCTCATATTTAATATCTGAATCTATCCATTGGGTGAAACTAAACTTTTTATGCCCGCCGTTAACTGCCCAGATAGAAGTTATTCCAGGATAACCTCTAAACCTTTGAATACTATCAGTACTATATTTTTTAACTTCTTCTGCTATTGGTGGTCTAAAACCTACTAGCAACATATTTCCTTTTATCACGTTAAGTAATTGAGGTATTTCGTCTAAATGTGAGTCGCTTAGTAATTTACCAATACTTGTAAATCTAGGGTCATTCTCAATTTTGAATGTTGGACCACTAGAATAATTCATATGTTTATATTTATCTTTCATAACTTCAGCATTCTCAACCATTGTTCTAAATTTATAAATAAAAAACTTTCTCTTATTGTGGCCTAATCTCTCTTGTTTAAATATAACTGGTCCTTTCGAAGTTATCTTAATAAATAAAGTAATCATCATTATAAATGGAGTTAACAAAAATAGAAAGAGCATGGATAAAAGCTTATTAAAAAAAATATAAGGCCAACTAAGATTAATAATTTTACTCATCCATAAAATTAACTGAAATAGTTTAAAAAACTAATGTCTTAAAGGTAAATTACGTTTATACTGCTCTTTTATAAAAGCTAGAGATGCTGAGAATAAAAAGCTAATAACGGTAAAAGCAAGTGTCATCAAAAAAACTGGTGGTGAGGAAAACTTGCTTTCTAATTGAGGATAGCTAATGACTTTAAATCTTCGGCTATTAGCCAAAGCATTCTCAATTTTTATCTGCCTGTCAAATAGTCCGATTATCTGACCTCTATAACTAGCCTGAACCTGAGTTAAAAGCAATATATCTGAAGCACCACCAGATTGAACTGAACTTGAAGAAAGCCTTGAAAGAAGGCTCTTAGCAGACTCAAGTTCTTTTTCAAGATCGCTCTTAAGCTTCTTTGTACCTTCCAGATCTTCTCTATAAACATTCAATGTCCTATTATAAAAAGGCTGAACATAATCTAGAAAATTAGTAAGAATCTCATCATTAACCTCCTTAGAAACCTTCGGACTTGAAGAACTTACTTTGATAGTTAGATAATCTACAGCAAGTTCATCTCTTCCAATACGTTCCTTATAGATCTCAGCACTTAGCTTTTTATCTTTAAACTGTGAGATGGTCAAATTTTTTTCAAGCAAATCATTGTATTTGAGAACTGCAGACTCCAAAACAGCACCGCTTTCAATAATAGATTTAGCTTCAACAGGGCTGAACAAACTGCTAGTTTTTGGATCTACTCCTATAGAAGCTAACTGAACTCTAGATTCAGAAGTATAGGATTTAGGCCAAATCAATATAACAAAGGAGAATATAATCATAAGTATCATAAAAGTTGAAATGATAAAAATAACATTCTTCCTCAAAATATCAATGAGTTCAGCAACATTAATCTCCTCAGAATGCTTACCAACCATGAAAAATAAAAGAAACTCTTTATTTATAATCATTCGTATTCTAAAAATGGATAAACTTAATAAGATTGAACAAGAAAAAGCAAGATGGTATCTAAAAATAAGATTGCTCTTTTTGATCCTAGTATAAATACTGGTAATCTTGGAGACAAGATAATAATAGAAAGTGTAAATAAAACATTAAAGGAAATATTCAGAAATACATTAAAAGTCAGATTTTCAACAAGAGCAAGATTGAATGAAATAAAATTAAAGCAACTTAAAAATTCAGACATTCAGATCGTAGGAGGAACAAACCTTCTTTCATCCCATATGCTTCTCTATAAGCAATGGAAAATAGGGTTAAAAGAGTCTAAACGCATTTCAAATTGCGTTTTACTAGGTGTTGGTTGGTGGCAATACCAATCTTCTCCTGACTTTTATACTAAATTCATTCTAAGAAAGATATTAAGCAAGACTTACCTGCACGCAGTAAGAGATATATACACTCAAGAGAAGCTTAAAGCAATAGGCATAAACAATACTATTCTAACTGGCTGCCCTACAATCTGGAATCTAACAAAACAACACTGTAAAAAAATACCTAAAAAAAAGAGTAAAAAAGTCCTTTTTACTCTAACTGATTATAAAAAAGATGAGCAAAAAGATAAGAAAATTATAGATATACTTTCAAAAAGTTATAATAAGTTATATTTCTGGCCCCAAGGGAGCAAAGACATAAAATACCTAAAAAAGATAAATAGAGATAATAATATAATTGTTCTTAAAAGAACGGTAGCTGCACTTGATAGTATATTGAAAAAAGAGATAGACTATGTAGGAACAAGGCTTCATGCAGGAATAAGAGCACTACAAAATAAGAAAAGAACAATAATCATAAGCATCGATAACCGTACTGAAGAAATGGGTAAAGATTTTAATATTCCTTTTTTAAGAAGAAGTGAATTAGAAAAATTGCCCAAGTTAATCCATCATCCTCTAAAAATAAATATAAAATTGCCTTTAAAAAACATAATAAAATGGAAAAGTCAATTTAAAAAATTAAAATGAATATACTAATAGTCCATAATAAATACAAGTTAAGAGGAGGAGAAGAAAGAGTAGTTGAAAATGAAGAAAAATTGCTTTCTTCACATGGAAATACGGTGCATATATACACTAGAGACAATAGAGAATTGGAAACATATTCAATTATCAAAAAGATTAAGTTATCTCTAGAAATAATATATTCATTTAAAACAATAAAAGACATAAATCATATTTTAAAACATAATAAGATTGATATTATTCATATACATAATCTGTTTCCTATTATAAGTCCTTCAATTTTATACCTAGCAAAAAAGCATAAAATTCCAGTATTATTTACCTTACATAATTTCAGACTGGTAGGAGGAAATCCTTTTTTAATGCGTAAAGGCAAAATAAATGAAGATTCTCTAAGAAATAGAAACCCTTTTAAAGAAGTCAGATACAAGTCTTATAATAACTCCTATATGGCTACATTTTTCCTAGCTCTTTCTCTCTGGATAAATAAAAAAGCTTTTCTTAATTACATTGATAAATATATTGCACTTACTGAATTTGCAAAGAAAAAGTTCATCGAAGGAGGATTCCCAGAAAATAAAATTGAAGTAAGACCTTCTTCACTAGGAGAATTCAAAAAAATAAATGTTAAAAGAAAACTAAAAGCAATTTATGTTGGAAGAATTGCTAAGGAAAAAGGAATTAAAACACTAATAAATGCCTGGAAAGGTTTGAATTATCCTTTAGAAATATATGGAGAAGGTAAAACCAAGGTAAAATCTGAAAGAAACATAAAGATTATGGGTTTAAAACCAATAAATGAAATAAAAAAAGCCATGAGTGAGTCTGCATTTGTAATAATCCCTTCTGAATGGTATGAAAATCTTCCAAATGTATTATTAGAATCATATAGTGCAGGTACTCCCGTACTAACAAGCGACAGTCAAAATTTAAAAAATTTAGTAGAAAAACCAAAAGCAGGTTTAACTTTTAAGATGGGTAATTCGCTAGATTTAACAGAAAAAGCAGTATATCTATTCAAAAATCATAAAATACGAGAAAAAATAGGAAAGAACGCATATAAGGAATACCTAGAAAATTACTCTCCAGAGAAAGGATATTCTAGCTTGATTAACATATATGAAAGATTAGCTAATAAATCTAAAAAATAGATTATATAACTACCTCAATATCGTATTAGGGATAACGAGTATCCTATAGAAGAAGATTAATAACTAAAGCCAACCTTTCTTCTTAACTCCAGAATTGACTATCTGAAATTCCATTTCCTTCTCAGCCAAACTTCTATGCTTTCTCAAATAAGCTACTCTCTTTCCACCAGAATTATTCAATTCAATATGGCACTTGCTCCAATACTTTAATATATCTCCTCCAACCATTCTTTTCTCCTTACCATTATCATCCTCCCAATTATAAACTTGATTTGTAACAATTATAGGTATGTTTCTTTTTCTTGCTATTTCTGCAAGGGTCTTTATCTGCCTAACTAACTCTGAATTTATTTTACCCATACTCCCATTATTCTTCTCCCTAGCTTCTGCAAAATCAAGTCTATAAAGAATAGTCATTCCATCAACAATAATTAAGCTTACTTCTTTCTTCAAAAATTCATTAATCTTCTCAAAAGCCTCTTGCTGTTCTTGAAAGTTAGTAGGATTTAAAAGAAATATATTTTTCAAAACAACGTCACTTTCTTCAAAAGCTAACTGTTTTACTCTATCAACACTAAATCCTCCTTCAGTATCAACATAAATAACTTTATTCCCTTTCTTTGCCTGAGAAACAGCAGCTAAAAGGCAAAAATTAGTCTTCCCACTCCCAGAACCTCCATAAATAACACTGACTATATCTGATTCATAGCCTCCATGTAACCATTTATTCAAGTCATAACTACCAGCAGATACCTTTACCATAACAAATACACAAAAACAATACTATATAAAAATACTTATAAACAATTTACAAAAAATAAAAATAAATATTAAAGATTTATTAACGTCTCTTTTTCTTAGACATCATCTCGTCATGTTCTCCACACATCTTACAGCTTTTGCAAGCAAAAGAGTGTATAAGTAACACAGCGCCTGCAATTACTACAATCCATTGCGACCATGGAGTTACCCAAAGGGCAAATACCACTATCAATATTGCAAGAATAGACTCAGTCATTTTACAATTACAACCCATTATCAATACCTCCTTTCATAACAACTTAAAACAAAAATGCCTTAATAAATATAACGTCTTTACTTCTTCAATCCAGCAACTAAACCATCACATTCCTTCTTAGCAGCATTAACAGCATCTCCAACAATCTTTCTTATATTTCCAGAATTCTTAATTTTCATCAAAACAGGTCTACTAGGGTGTTCTCTTCTCCAAGCCGCAAATTCTACTCCCTGTTCATTCAAATAAACTCTTACTATCTCAGCAACAGTCACATTGTCTATCTTAAGCTCAATTTCATTCTTATCTTCTTTAACAATTTCAATATTCATATTTAAATGCATTAAAGTTCATTTATAAATCTTACTTTTAGTCAATTATCTCTATATCACTACTTGAAGCAGTTAAAGAATTATCAACTTTTTCCCTTGCAGGCCTTATAAAATCTCGGCCATCTTTTCTAAGATTTATTCCTAAATAGCTCTGTATCTTATTAATGAGAACAAAGTCGTTTCTAGGAAGCCTTCCATTTTCAACAATCTTAACTTCTTCTTCACTAACTCCCAGATCAACAGCAAACTGCTTCCTATTTATCTCCTTTTCTTTTCTCCTCTTTAATATTTCCCAGTGAAAATTATCTATCAATTCATTACTAACATCGCTCTCACTTCTCTTTAAAGGTCGTCTATACTCTTCAAAAGCAAGAATTCCCTTATTATGAACTCTACTTGAATCAAATATTCCTCTTCCAGAAAACTCTCTTCTTTTAACTAAATCTGTCTCATTAACTGCCCTAGTTTCTTTATTTTCAACATTACTTCTTCTAAGAATAGGTAACCCTTCTCTCTTTGCATACTCTTCACTCACTCTTACAATCTTACCATCATCAATCGCCTCTACCATTTCCATACTATTATTAAAAAACAGCCTTTTATATTCATTATTGTTCTCAAACATTCATTAATATAATTCTATTAATCTTTTCAAAACTCATAAAATCAGTTATAACTCTCTCTTCATTTAATATAATTGCCGGAAATTCAGTTATATTATATTGACTTAAAGTCAAATCAACAGAAGACAAATTCATATTTGCAGCTATTGGTATTAAAAGAACTTCTTCTCTATTTTCACTCTTAAGTTGAGCAAGAATTCTTGAATAATATTTTTGTTTAGCCTGTTTTTCCACATCTTCGGTTTTATATTCATAAAGATAAGTCACTATATGAAAATCAGAATTACAATTCTTTTTTATCTTTATAGCTTCAAGCCATAAGGTTAATCTTAACAAGTCATATTTCTTATGTAAAACTATGAGTTGATTACTAAAAGTAGAAGCTCCATCATATCGCTCAAGCTCTAGGGCATCTTCATAAACTTTATCTGCGAAATTGAAGATATTTTCTACATTAGCATCACAGCTTATATTGAAGTCTTTTATAGAATTGACGGTAAGTTGCTCATCAAGAAGAGAAATCTCTGAATCTAAAAGGTTACTATTGACATACTTAGCCCTATGATCTTCTATAAAAAAGCCCATCATAATACCAAATCCGAAGACTATAACTGTAAATATTAATGCTTGCCAGAAAGCATTCCTATTTCCAAATTTCTCTACCATGAATATTTTCCAGTAATCAATTTAGTTAATGCAGTTATCATTATAATTGGGTATATCGAGAGATATATTAACATATAAAAGAGGATATTAAAAATGTTCCCTTTTCCAAGTCTTGGTTGATCCATTACTCCTAAACCTATTATTGTGAATATTGCTCCAGCAATAAATAAGATCCCTCCAAGATAATTCAATAAACTAGGAGTAAAAGTTAAATCTTGTAAATACAATAATGGGGCATTGCCCTGTAAAGAGTAATAAGTAGACAAATACCAAAAAGTTAATCTCTTAAATAATAAATAAATGAACAAACCTAAGCCAAATAAGCCCAAGAACATTGAAAGACAAAAGAATGGAATAATAAATGCTCCAAGCATACCTCTCTTAAGAACAAGAGACTTGTACTTCCAAAGTGTCTGAGTACCTCCTATATTCCACCTTATTCTCTGTTTAAACCATTTAGTAAATGACAAAGGAGTAGCAGAATAAACTCTAGTTGAAAGAGACATTCTAGCACCATAACCGTAAGAAAGCATTCGCCATACAATTTCTATATCTTGAGTCATATTCTTAGTATCAAACAAACCAACTTCCAAAAGAATTTTCTTTCTATAAAGTGCGAAAGGGCCAGGAGTAACATAAACGGCTCCAACCAAATCGAGAAGTTTTCTATTCCAAGCAATTATAGCATATTCAATAGACTGGACTCTCTGCATAAAATTTTTAGGAGATTTAGACATAACTGCACAAGTTACTCCTCCAACCCTATCATCCTTCTGTAAAAATCCAATCATTTTCATTAAAGCCTCTCTCTCCGGAGTGGAATCAGCATCAGCAACAGCAATATAATCATATTTGGCAGCTTTCACCCCTATATTTGTAGGTTCAGCAGCACCTCCAGAATTTCTTTTATTAACAATCAATCTAACGTTACTATATCTTTTTATATATTCTTTAATTACCTCTACTGAATTATCTTTAGATTTATCATCTACTATTATAATTTCCATCATATCCTTAGGCCAATCTAATTTCATCAGAGAATCTATAGCTTCTCCTATCTGGTGCCCTTCATTATAACAAGGCATAACTATGCTCACTGGTTCTGGTCTTCCTTTAGGATGATGGAAAAGATTATCTCTATTTGGAAGATATAAAAAAATAAAGAGAACTAACATATACATTCCGACAAACATATAAGTTAAAAAAACGGAATCTACAAAATTTACCATTTATCAATTCTCTGCAAAAGCTTCATCGCCTTTATTTAAATGAAAATACTCATAAAAACTTTCAGATAAAGTCAGTTCAGAAGTATGACCCATCTTCTTCTTATGAACTAAGCCCATATCAACGAATCTCTTTATATGGTCATATCCCTTATTCCCTCTAATTTTTATAAGTACACTTTGCTTCATAGGCTGTTTGTAAGCTATAATTGCAAGCGTTTCCTGTTCAGCTCTTCCAAACTCTGCGTTTCCAGTAGCCAATTTGTTAACCATCCAAGCATACTCTCCAGAAACATCCATCTTCCATAAATCATTTTTACGAACTATTTCTATCCCTTTATTTTTATATAAATCCTGTAAATCACTTAAAATTTTCTTTAACAGGATAGGATTAACATCAGTCAATGCAATAAGTTCCTGTAAAGTTAAAAACTTACCAGATATAAAAAGAGCAGCCTCAACTTTTCTTCTAGACTCAATTTCCAACTCCTCATCAATCTCATCAATCTCCTCTTTACTCATATCCATATTATAGAATATCCATTTAGCATTTTAAATACTTGGTTATTAAGCAAAACCAATCAATAATCCTTCAATAATGGCTGCAATAATGAGTAAGGGTAAAATAACCAGCAAAAAAGCATAAAATGCTTTCTTAACTTGCTCAAATAATCCTCTCTTGCCTTTCTTAGATAAAACATTGAATCCTAGATTCATACCAATTCCTAATGCAATAAATATAGCTGGTAATTCAAAAATTCCGTGAGGTAATATTCTCCAAAAATCACTAAAACCTGACACATTATAGACTTTCTCAAATACAAATCCTAACACCACTCCATTAGTTATTGCATTTATTACGGGTACTATTCCAAATAGTATTCCTAACATCATTCCAAAGAAAGCACTTTGCAAATTGTTTAGAAATATAAAAACCATCAATTCAACAGTTCCCAAACCTTCAGTCTTATCTACAAGATTCTTCAATATTTCATTAATAAAACTCAAACTGTCTGCAAATATAAAACCAAATACTCCACTAACTAAAAATAAGCAAACACTAACATAAATATACTTCCTACTTTCATATATAAAATCCAGAGAACTCTTAAATAAATTAATTTCTTTCTTCATGCTCCTCCTCTCAAAATTCTCTGTAACAACTGTATCTTTTTAGGATATTTAAATCTTAAAAAAGTTCCATAAATTAATCCAACTATTAATCCTCCAAAATGAGCAGTATTACCTATAGGTAAAGGAACAAAAAAGCTTATCACAACCAAGGGAACAATAGCAACTATTGGAGCTAACCACATATCCATTCCTACAGGTACTGCATATTTTCTTCTTTTTGGATTAGAAGAAAACATAAAGAAGATCATAACAAAAGTAAGTATGGAAGCTAATAAACTAACAAAACTACCTATTCCTGCAGGCAGAAAACTTTCAGCAATGAAAGATATTATAATCACTATTATAGGTCCAGCAATTAAATAAACTCTAAATCTAGGAACGATAACTGCAAGCAAACCTAAAAGCCCAAATAAAGCTCCAGAAGCCCCTACGGCAGCAACATCTAAAGTCCCTAATACATTTGCTAATGAAGTAATATGGCTCCCTATAAATGCTCCTAACACATAAAATAAACCTCCTACTAATCCTGCCAACAAATAAAGAGTAATAAACTTCTTCCTCCCTATTATCTGTTCGCTAAAATTACCTAAAAAGAATAGGGTGATCATATTAACAAATAAATGAAATACGCTTCCGTGCATAAAAACGCTTGTAAGAAGTGTCCAAAGATTCTTTCCCTGGATTATATCTTCAGGGTAAAGGAATATTAATCTATCAAAGTTTTTAGTAAAAAATCCTATAAAAAAGAATAGAAAATAAACTATAACATTCAAAGCAATTAATCTATTGCTAAAAGAAACAAGAGAAAATATACTCCCTAAAAAAGACTTATTTTTATTCATTAGAAAACTAGTTAAATTCTCTTTTTAGAGCTTTTCTTCTCAAATTTACCGGACTTCTTCAAAAGCTTCTTACTTTCTTTTAGTTTTAATGCTTTCTTAGCAGCCCTTTCTTTGACTTTATTACTCAATTCAAGTTTTATCCTTCTCACTCTTGCTTTATCATCTTTTTCAGTAAGAACACTTATCTCCAAATCAACTTTAGCTAAAACATCTCTAAGTTTAGCAATATCTTTCTCAAAACCTTTAACTTCCTCAGAAGTATCTTTAACTGCTAAGACTTCACCACATTCAGGACATGAATAATTATGCAATAAAGCATTTTCTTCATTAAATTCCAAGTGGCAATTGTTACAAAGATAGAATCTACCTGCCTTTCTAGCAGTAAGATTCACTTCCAAATCAGCTATGCTCTTTGAAAGAGTCTCTTTAAATTTAGCTAGACTTTTTCCAGAATTAAGAGTCCAAAAGTAAGTATACCACCCTCCCTTTTTACTATCCTTCTTTCTTACAAAACTAACAAGTCCTTGATCTGCAAGCTTATAAAGAATATTTCTAGTTTGATTTATAGTCGCCCCTAATTTTTTTGCTATTAAGAACTCATTTACATTTTTTTTCCCATATAACAAATCAACAATTCCTATTCCGTTGCTTCCAATTATAGAACTAACAATATTTTTTAATAGTATTTTAAAAGAATCGTCTTTCATAAATATGCTTAAAGAAAGCCCGTTAAAAACTTTTCTAATAACTGTTACCATTATATAATTAATATAAACCTATATAAATTATCTGAGAAAATTACTACTATGTTCTGGAATAAAAAATCAAACGAATCAGGTCTTCCCGACCTACCTCAGCCTAACTTTCCAACTATAAGGAGTGAGATACCTCCAATTCATACAGATTCTTTAAGAAATGCTAGACTAGATGAGGATAATGATGAATCTGTGTCTATTGAGAAGCATAATCTTCCTTCCTTTCCAGATTCACCTATAAAAAAAGGTTTCTCACAGACAGCCATTAAAAATGCAGTAGATAGTGAAGATGAAGAAGAAAACTATGAACAAGAAGAAAATGACAATTCAGATATCTTAAAAACCAATCAGCAAGGTAAAACTTTCAAAACTATAGAAGTCGACGTAGATAATAATCAATCTACAAGATTATCTCTTCCTCCTGAAAGAAAGAATTCTAAAATGCCTGAGTCAAATTTCATCTCTCTAGACTCAAAAACAAAGGAAGTATTCGTTAAAATAGATAAGTTTCAATCAGCAAGAAAATCTCTTTCATCAGCAAGAGAAAAAGTACAAGAAATTGAATTAATGCTTAAAAAGATAAGAGACGTTAGAATGCGTGAAGAACAAGAACTAACTGGCTGGGAAAGAGATATAGAATCAGTAAAATTAAGAATAGAAGAAATATCTAAAAATATATTTGAGAAATTATGAGCTACGAATATGTTAAGTTAACTGATTCTGAAGTAACATATGCTAAAAAGCATCTTCTAAATATTGAATTAGAATCATTAACTTCTATAAAAAAACTACAAAACTACCGAGACTTTAGAAATAAAGAACTTACTCTAAAAGTATCTCTTAAATCCTCTCTCTTGAATCTACACGAACAGCTAATTGTACTAGACAAGCTTCTTCCTCACACATCTTGGGATAAAAAAGAGCAGGAAGAAATGCTTCCCTCAATTCATATGTCTGAAGATGTAAAAATAAAAGAAAAGAAAGACTATGATATTGAAAATCAACTAGAAGAAATACGAAGAAAATTAGCCAGATTGCAATAATTTTATATATCTTCTTTATCTGCCCTAATAATGAAAACACGACAGGAATTAATCAAAGCATATCTAGAATTCTTCAAAAGCAAGAAACATCATCACATCCCCTCATCTTCCTTAATACCTGAGAACGACCCCACAGTACTCTTCACAACAGCAGGTATGCACCCTATGGTTCCATTTCTCTTAGGACAGAAGCATCCTCTTGGAAAGCGCATTGTAAATGTCCAAAAATGTATAAGAACAGTAGACATAGAAGAAGTTGGAGATACTACACACCACACTCTTTTTGAAATGTTAGGCAATTGGTCTCTAGGAGATTACTGGAAAGAAGAAGCAATAAAATATACTTTTGAATTCCATACAAAAGTTCTAGGAATATCAACTGAAAGATATGCTGTATCTGTTTTTGCAGGAGATAAAAACGCTCCAAAAGATGAAGAATCAGCTAAAATATGGAAATCCTTAGGAATATCAAAAGATAGAATAGCTTTCTTGCCAAAAGAAGATAATTGGTGGGGACCAGCAGGAGAAACAGGTCCTTGCGGTCCAGATACTGAAATGTTTTATTGGAAGTCTAATAAAAAGAAAGCTCCAAAAGTTTTTGATCCTCAAGATGAAAATTGGGTTGAAATTGGAAATGATGTATTTATGGAATATGAAAAAACAAAAGATGGAAAATATATTCAATCTAAACAAAAAAATATAGACTTTGGCGGTGGAGTGGAAAGAGCATTAACAATACTAAATGGACTTGACGATAATTATCTATCATCTATTTTCCTACCAATAATAAAAGAAATAGAAACGCAATCAAAAAAGAAATATGGAAAAGACGAAAATGAAACAAGAGCAATGAGAATTGTTGCAGATCATATAAAAGCCGCTGTTTTTATTCTTGGAGACCAAAGAGCAATAAAACCTTCCAACGCTGGACAAGGTTATGTATTAAGAAGATTAATTAGAAGAGCTATAAGATATGGAAAGATACTTGGCATAAATTCAAATTTCACACACCTTCTAATAAAACCAATCCTCCAAGTCTATCCTGACTACCAAGAATTAAATAGAAATCATAAATTTATAGAGCAGGAATTAAAAGCCGAAGAAGAAAAATTCAACCTCACTCTTGAAAAAGGTTTAAAAGAATTTAACAAACTTTCAAACAACAAACTAATAACTGGTAAAGAAGCTTTCCTTCTCTTCCAAAGTTATGGCTTTCCAATTGAATTCAC
>ERZ1292625.2452-Hain-H41-01um-R1-2452-length-17148-cov-5_pt1 | contig 17148 bp, 27 predicted proteins | sample MGYA00564400_ERZ1292625 | MGnify/ENA primary metagenome ERZ1292625 (study PRJEB36523, sample SAMEA6512639) | groundwater metagenome | collected 2019-01-08 | study: AquaDiva: Metagenomics assemblies of 32 groundwater samples
CGAGATATTAAAATTATCCCGACACAGTTTGATCCATTTGAATATAATATTACCCAACTAATTTATGGTGATAAACTTGCTTTTGTCGACTACAACACGGAAACAGCCACCATTATAGAGAACCACACTATTGTGCAATTCCAAAAAAAATTATTTCAATTACTTTACTCAAAACTATAAATTAGGATCCCCACTACACCCCATCTCTTCTCCTCTTCTTCTGAATAAAACTCCCTTACTTCACTTAGAAGAGCCTCCTTACTCTCTCCTCCAAAAAGCGCTGGTTCGTGACTTGAAAACAACTCTTCAAATGTAGCGTACCAGAGTAACTCTTTTACGCGTGTTTTTATTTTACGCCTTGGGTGATTATTTGCACTAAACTCGATTTCATCGCCGATTTTAATTTGCCTTCGTTTCTCATCATACAAGCACGACTCAATTACCTTTTTGCTGCGAGCAATTTTATGAAACGCCTCTGATGATAACTTCATTTGATGCTGCATAAAGAGATTCTAGCAAAAAATAAAAACCCCTGATACCGTTGACTTCTGTATGCTATCTCCTAGGATAAGGAAAGAAAATTGATTTTCCTGAAAGGAGGTGCGTTATGGACAATCCTACATCTCACATCGAGCTTGAGGTTGTCAGTCTCAAGGGCAGTATGTACGCTTGTCTCTCTTGCGGTACAGCAAAAATGCGACTCCGTTGGCACCTTCTTCTCACTATCGAAAGCACAGAATACTACATTAGTACTGGCAAAACTATTGAATGCTGTGGAAATAAAATACTGTGCCCTGACATCTATGAAACGGAAGAAGCTGGGCTTGTTGTAGCTCGGCAAATAAACTCTAATATGGACAACGGCCCAGTAAACTTCCACCTCATAAACGCAGAAAGTGGAGTCCCAAGCTCCATCATAGTATCCCCCCAAGCAATCCACTAAAACGCCGAGCTCTCGAACCTGAGAGCTCTTTTTTTAAAAAAAACTAATTAACTAATCTTTTTAGCTATACTATAAAAAGTAATTTACTTATACTGATTTTTGAGTAAATCGAGCGTTGCTTTGGAGCACTTCCTTAATAAGTACTGGCTCGTACCCATTTTGTTCAGCCGCGTACACAATACCACTTACATCTTTTGGTAAACATTTACCACCAAAGCCTCGCTTGTCAGGGAAAACAGCTGTATGCATTCGCTCAACACGGCCATCGAGTAACCACATATCTCGCAACTCGCTATAGATAACCCCAAATGCTTTTGCTATTTCAAAAAACTCATTACAAAAAGTTACTTTCATCGCCGCCCAAGCATTTTCCATATATTTACATAGCTCTGCTGTAGTCGAGTCAGTCTGAATATATTTCGCCTCCGGACCAAGAACACTCACAAAAAATTGCAAAACTTTTTCTGTGACAATGCGATCACCTCCAAAAATTTGAAAATCATGATACTTCATATCTGTAGGATGTGGATATCCGCGATCCTTCCACCATTGCACAACATATTTACCCTCACCAACAAACTCAGGGCTAAACACAATGCTCTTCCCTGTATCTTTAGATAAATTCTGAGTCGTCCCTGGTGGAACAGTACTCTTAATAAGAATCAATGCAGTTTTTATTTCCTTGACTATAGATTCAATAGTAGAAATATCAACACTGCCATCAGTTTTTTTTGGAGTTGGTACACAAATAATAGCGAGATCGGCTGTATTTATACTTGTCCAATCATCACTCTTACATACTCGTTCGTATACGCTTCCGTTGTTAAAAGAATATTCTTTATCTATGTCACGCGCAACAACTTCAAAATTATCTTTAAAAAAATTCGCAACTGTACGCCCTACATACCCATACCCAACAATAGCTATTTTTTTCATATACTTTATAACGCTTAAAGCAGATGAAAAGATACCCTCATAAATCAAAAATGCAGGGCTCTGTAAAGAAAACCCTGCAACATTTTTTATTTTATTAGAGGCGTACCTATTAACTTAGTGAGTTAGTAGCGATTCCGCCACTTATTACTTGCCCGCCGCTGGCTCTCTTTGGCCGTGGGCCCAGATGCCCAGACACTGCGCCTATCACCGCTGATAGTAGTTTTATGATGGTGGCCACCAGTGAACCAGCGTTCGACCCAAGTTGTGTCGCGTTTCGTCCGAGACTGATACTCTTTCTTTGGCATTTTTGTTACCCTCTTTTTTGTTTAAGTGCGTTCTGCTCCCAATGAGCAGAATTCATAGAAACTTTAACTTATACTGCCTTAAGTGTCAAGGTGTAAACTTAAGCGATTTTGTTGGAGATAAAACAAGACTAGGGTTTTCTTTCCACGCGTCTGATACATCAGCGTAAAGTTCAAGCTCATTGCCATCTGGATCAAGCACATAGATACTATGAGTTACGGTGTGGTCACTCGTACCGATAATGGTAACTCCTTTTTCTTCCAATTCTCTAAAAACTTTTTTTAATTCGTCAGTCGAATCAGCTACTTTAAAGCCAATATGGTATAGTCCTGGTTTTGGGGCGTTATTTTGTTGAGGTTCCCCACCAACTTCAATAAGCAGTAATTCGTGATGAGTTCTCCCTGATGAAAATACTGCTACTCCAAACTTCGTACGACCTACTTCTCGAAAACCAAGCGTATCTCTATAAAAATTTGCCACTTTCTCGAGATTAGTAACATAAAGAACCACATGACCCAATTCTTTTATATTCATACATAAATCCTAACACACAAAATTTTCATCTCAATCCTCGTTGCAATGCTTTACCAGACTATATTGGCCTGTACTTTAGAATAAGCTGTAAATAAAAAACACTCATACAACTAGAGCGTTTTTTGCCATTGTCTATTTAGTATTTTATTTAAGCTGCGTCAAACCGCGCTTTGTTATCAACTATCCACTTTCCCATGTCTTCTTTAGTTTTAGTAGAATCTTTCATTACATCTGCATGAGCCTCACCGTAATGAGGTTTTAACGCCTCCATCCACGCTTCAAATGTTTCGCCTTGAGCTACGAATTCGCATAAGTCACATTTTAGTGATTTCATAATTTTTATATACTTAGAAATAATAAGATGATTATAGCATAAAATTTCTAAACTCTACTTATGAGGACAACTACTACGACTACACCCAGAAACCGCCGAAAAAGATTTACTCCAGAAAAAATTTCCATCAACGCCCATACAAACAACGCGCAAAAAGAAACAATGCTCAATATATTTAAAGCATAAGGCGAGACTGGCAATTTAGTCGCGAGGTAACTCACAAACCAAACTATAAGCGGAAAGTTTGGCTTTTGAAGAATAATTATTTTGCCGTCTTTATTTCTCCAAAAACTATTCATTAAACCATCATATCAAACATACTACTTTCTAACAGGTAATTTATATCATCTAAAAATTTTGAATAAAAAAGCGGAGCCAAGTTTTGACTCCGTGCTATCGCAATATTAGTACCGCTAGTGGATTTTACTCCTATCGCCCGGAAGCAGGCCTTGTAGTGCCTTGTCCATCTCAGAAAGCTTAGCTCGCAAAACATTGAATGCGTTGGTAGGATTTTTGCCAAGAGTTGCCCCGACCAATATGTGGCAAAAAAATAAAAACGCCTGCTCGAAAAACTTCAATGTCACCGTTTCATTTTCACCCCCTTCTTCACCTAATTGCTTGAGATATTCACAAACATCAACGGGTGGCTCCCATGTCAAAACCCCAACCGTGTCACTTCTAAATTCTAGCTTCATAAAAAATCCTCCTTTCAAAGTACTTTATATTCTTAACATAAAGAGCACTTTAGTGAAACAAAAAATCCCTATACGAGAAGTTTTTTCGAACTAATACCAATTTTATCCATACTAAATAGTACGAAAATCTATCTAAAAATCAGCTCTATTCCACTTTTTTAACAGCGCTAAAAGCGTCGTACCAATTGAGGTTTCTGGTGATAAACATCACCCCAGAAAGAACAGCGAAAAGAAGAAACGCTCCAGACAAAAGAGCATAAGTCTCAAGGTTAAGCACAACGAGAAGATATGAATAAATGCCAGTAAGCAAAACCGCTATTAAAATACCGCCTTTTTTAGTTTTTAAAACAAAGCGACTATAAAAAGAAATAAGTAAAATGGTCATAGTCGCAGCAATAATATACGCCCAAAAAAATCCAATGTGTTCCATGAGCGCGAGAAGTAAAAGATAAAATTCTGCCAACCCCAACCCCACAAGCAAATACTGTAACGGGTGAAGATTCAACTGGTAAATAGCCTCCGTGATAAAAAATACAAGAAATGTCAGCACTATAAATAAAATTGCATATTTCAATACTCGATCTACAAGACGATATACGCTCACCCCGTTTTCATCAAAGCCCGGCAGTTTCCCATGCATAAGAACTTGGGAAGTATCTCCTGATTGAGCCTCGAGTGCGCCTGTCTGATATGCTATGCGATCATCCACAACTGACCGAACAAAAAGACTAGCCGCAAAACTTATCAAAAGAACAGCTCCAATAGACAGAACCTTTAATGTGAACTTTAAGTTCGTGAGTAATTTTTCCACTTAGGTACTATAACAAAATATACCAAACAAAAGTAACACCTATCTAATATATGATTACCGTGAAAATAAATTTTGGACGTGCAAGCGCGACGGTACTATAACTTTTTTAGAAGCTCTCGTACTTCAACGAAAAGTGGAGAATTTTCATCGATTTGCGTAATACAACTATCAATCTGTTCCTCGCCTCTTTGAGTTAAAAAAGTATATACATAATGAGGGCCATCATATGCAGATGGACATGTTTCGGTAAACAGATGTTTTCTTATTTCAATAAAATTCGTTTCGTTCGCAAGCTTGTATATTCGAAAAATGTCTTCTTTTTTAATGGTACCCATTTTCGGCTCTTTCTCTCCCTCAATCATAGTCCAACCTCCATTGCTCTTTACGATTTTTTCAGAAAAACATCCTCCATATGGGCAAAGTCCTCCATCTTGCGTAACACGCAGAATAACTGTATCTATAGGCATAACAATCTCTGCATTTTCATTTGCACTCGGAAGTGGTGTTAGTGAAGAAGGTTGTACTGGCGGTGGTACAGAGTTTTCCGAAAGTGGCGGAGTTATAATTTCATTTTCTGTCGTTGTTTTAGTTTTTTCATTTTTATAATACCAAGTTCCTCCAACCAATAAAGCAAATGTGATTATTAGTATAATAATGATTGCCATAAATCTTTTTTGATTCATAACTTTATTATTACACAAAAAGTTAGAGCCAAAAAATCCCTACAGGATAGGGATTTTTTGAAGTAATTTTCATCAGGGTCAGCAGCTTAAAGACATTCGAACTTGTTTTGTGAGGGTTTAGGAGTTGCCCAGACCTATCTTCACAGGGACAGATTTAGTTTATTGATTCTACCCTACTTCTCGCCATAGTTTAGTACCGGGTGCGGTGGTGGTATAAGTCTACTTTTATTAAAACCCGAAGCTGATAAAAGCAAGCACTGGAAATAAGGTAATAAGACCAAGTATCACCCATAACCAACTTTTTTCTCGAAAAGCCTTAATAGTACCGAGCACACTTAATATCGTCATAAACGAATAAATAACTAGTAATACCAGGAAAAATTCGAAGGATAAATCCATTCTTAAAACTTCCCATATTGTTAGCACAATAATAAATAAAAGAGGAACGAGAATAATACATTTGTTTATATTGATTGTTTTATTGAGCATACTTATAGCCTAACTATGTCAAAAAATTATATCAAGTTCTATTTGGGGTCGAATCGTGGAGGATTTTAGAACTATCTTTGAACGCAAGAATGATGCAACTATCTATATTCCTACTTTCTGCTCAATATAAACCGCCGAATCTGGAAGATTTTCTATCAACTTTGCTTTTATCTCGGGCGCTCTATCAATCCATGCTTTTGTTAATCGATGCATACCGTCTACCACCAAATCTGTGCCCGTGTACAAAATGGGATAAGTCTCATAATCAGCATGTCGTATTTTTTCTATATGCTCTTGCCATTCGGGGTGTTTTGTAGTTAAGCCATCCCAATCTACCACTCCTTCTAACGCATCAATAATATCTGATGGGCCAATGTCTGCTGAGCCATCTTTTGCATGCCAGTATTTGCCTTCCTTGTTGTTATCAAATGTTGAAGTGGGTACTGCGTGAGATTCTATGGTTTTTGCAAGTTCAATGAGTTTATATACGTCATAGACCTTATCATTTACTTCAGCAAGGTGGGTATTCCCTTCAACTGATTCTGGGGGTAATTTTAGTGTTTCATTCATACTAAAATGTTATCTTTTTATGGCTTTATAAAAAAGTATCTCTGGCAGGTGGTTTGGATTCTTTGCATCAACTGATTCATTCTCATCAATTTCTTTGAGGTCAAAGAGATTAAGAAACGTTGGAGAAAAATAATCGGTAAGCGCATGAGAAAAGAACTCAACGATTACCTTACCCTCATACAGTTCTACTTTAATTTTTCCCTCATCATTGGGCACTAAAGAAGCATCAAAAACTGGATGACTCACAAGTTGTACAAATATGCCGCATGGCTTTAATACTCGCGCAATCTCTTTATATGAATCATCAAGATTTTTGAGATAGTGAAGAGAGAACCTTCCCATAATAATATCGAAAAAGTTGTCTGCAAATGGAATCTTTTCATAGCTACCTTCTTGTATGTTTTCGGGGTCTTTAACCGTTTTTCGAGCAAGCTCAAGCATTGATGAAGATATATCTATCCCATATACTTCAGTTCCCTTTTCTTCGAGCCATAAAACATCGGCTCCTCCTCCACATCCAATATCCAACATCTTCTTCCCCCTTACAGAGTTGAGTGCAGTATGTAGTTTTTCTCGAGACCAATCTTTTCGAACGCTAAAAAACTCCTTTTGGTTAGAAATATATTGCCTACCAATTTGGTCGTATTGCTTGGAAGTATATTCTTCTTCAGTCATATCAAAATACTACCAGGCTAGAACTAAAAAGTCTTTAACCTGGTTAAGAGTTTCGGATGTATTGAGCTAAATTCTCTCTTGGGTCGCGTGTTGGACGAGTTCAGAACCTTGGATTGGTTAAATATCGAGAGAATTAAATAATATAAAAAGTTTTATATAAAAAAGAAAGCCGCCTCAGGGAGACGACTTTCTTGGTCAGTCATTGAGACGGTACTCAACTCGTCATTTGCTCGAGAAGCTCTTGAAGCTTCCTCTGTTTGTCCTCGAAAAGGAAGACCTTCTCGCGCATACGGTCTGCATTTTGCCTTTCCAGCTTGGGGAGTGCATCGGCAGCAAATGAAGACGCGTGCCTATGCACGTCATGACCGTACAACCTGAGAGCTGCAACTTCATCGAGAAGCGAGACTTGCTCACGAAGCAGCTTTAGCACTGCTATCAACTTAGTGTCCATTGGAAACCTCTCCTTCTTTAAGCTGTTTAGCGTACCACTGTCCGAAAAAGACAATACCACAAAAGTATTGCCTTAGTCAAGAAATTGGGTCGGTTGGTAGATTATGTTGGGATTTATTTTAGGCGCGTTCCATCTACCTTTATCACTTAACCTGTGTGCACTATTTCTTTACCATCCCATCAAATCGTATTTTTAGGCAGTCATCCACATCCATTCCATATAATCTATAGATTTGGTTTACAGAACAAATCTTTTTCTTTTTAGGGTCAAGATTTAAGAGTTTGATGGCTTCTTCAATTTCATCCAAATTTTGTGCTTCAATTTCAATAAATGTCGGTATTGATGGCCAGGTATCAATATCAAAGGTTATATTCTCCTTTTGCCAGCGCGAACGCTTTTTTTCTGCTTCATGTTTCTCAATGAAGCCTACTTTCTGTAAAAACATGGCGGCCTTTTCGTAACTATCAACAGAAACTTCTATTTCTTCCATACCCTCATCATTCGTACTACCATCTTGTGAAGTCACGCCTAATCTTTTTTTATAAGCAAGAATCACTTTATCTTCTTCATCTCGAAGGCGTACCCAACTATTATCCTTATCCAACCTATAATCAGGGAAATCAAAAGAAGCGTGCCTATAGAAAAAATCACGAACTTTTGTAGCTCCAATGGCCGTTAGCTTTTTTTCTATCTCATTCTTATTTATGTCGAGAAAAACAACCTCGATCTCTTCATACTTGCTATTCATACTCAAGAGGTTAACATAAAAAGTTCCAACCGTCTCTTAAGTGGTAGAAAAATACCCTTATCTGTAAATGATTTTTTAGTGGGGTCGAATCATGGAGGAAATTAGAACTGTTTTTTAACGCAAGAATAATGCAACTATCTATATTCCTACTTTCTCCCTCACCCCGGAACTCACTATTTCTACACTCTCTTCAAAATGAGAACGAGGGTCAGCGCTTTCGCCAACCCTCGTTTTACGACGAGGCTAGATGCCCCTCTCCCTGGGGTGTCGCTCACCCGAGAGCATGTTTCCGCTCTCCCGTTGTTGACCGCAAAAAGAACTGCGGGGCTTGGACTGAACACCTGCGGTTGATGAGTTTTGTTGTGGAAACAAAACTCACGAGTCAACGACAAGCTGGACGCTGCAGCGAATACAACGGCAAAATCGCTGTAGTGGGAGGCTGAGAGGAAGCGCATTCGTACCCGCCTGTAACCCCACCAGAGCCTTTCTGTTTTGGAGCAGAAAGGACAGCCCGCGATACGCCTATTTCACAGGATGACTGCCGTTTCGAGCGCCATCATAGGCATCACCACCCCCTTTCTTTATTTGTTATATCACAAAAAGTTCGAATACCGTTAGTGGCCGAATTAGAATATCATTGTAGATTAAAGAGAAAATTGTTTGGGTCGTTCTCCGTTGGATATTATAACTTTGTTTTCGGATAGGGATTTTATGGGGATGGTTGGGGAAAAATTAAAGCAAATTAAAGCTATTTGTCCAACAATCCTAGAATTGTCTCGTTGATCTTTTTAATTTCTTCCGTGTTATGACGATAATCATGCCCAATACCCTTTACTACAAGAAACTTCTTAGGGTCATTGGCTTTATCAAAAATAAGCTGCATATCTCTAGCTGGTACTACATCATCTAGCTCTCCCGCAACTAAGATAAGTGGCTTATGAAGTTTCTGAATATCATTAAGAACATTATACTGTCGAGCATCAGTTTGATGAGAGTATGGAACATGAAACTCTTTTTCTTCATGGCTCCCAGGCAAATTACGCCTCGAAACCTTAATGCCGGCCCTTTCCCATGTCTTCAGTTTTTCACTATCAATTGTTTTTATAAGGGTAGACGGAGACATAATAGCTAAAACTATGGATACTCGGGCATCTTGTATGGCATACAGCATCGAGACCATTCCGCCCTTGCTGTGGCCGCCGAGAAGAATATACTTAAAATCTTCTTTTTGGAGTATGTAATCTATGACAGAGCGAATATCTTTCAGATATTGAGAAGTTGTGTATTCTGCAATAGTACCTTCGCTTCCCCAAGTTCCGAGTGGGTCAAAACGAACTGCTGTATAGCCTTCATTTGTTAAAGTATCAGCGAGGCCAATGATATGGTCGTAATCCTTTGTGTCTAAGTATCCTGGGCAAAGAATGGCAAGCTTATCAGTCACCTTGTCTGAGTGGTGAATTGCGGCTGCCAATTTCTTTCCATTTGAGGTCGGAATGCTGATTTTTTCCGTCATTTTGATTCAAGATTTATGGGTAGATACGTCTCGCCTCTTTTTATCAACCTATAAAAAGCGTATTGGGTTTCTCCCTTTTCATCTGGTGCCGCGACAGCAAAAATAAATGGCTTATCGGGCGTAAGCGTTCCGTTTCTATATGCTTCAGCTATTGATTCTACATCTCCTTCGGACGGTATCGTACCAACTATACCCTCGCGTTCTTCAGGTTTTATAGGATGTGTATGAATATCTCCAATCAAATGAAAGTCCCTGTATTCTGCATGGGCTTGTTGTATTCCTTCTACCATTCTCTGAATCGCTGGAAGATTTATATTTTCAACAACCTCAGTTGATTCGTCGTAATATCCATGCTCGTGTTCCTCCGCTTGAAGTATGCCTTTAATGAGGATCTTCGCTTCTTCGGTGCTAATTGTTTCTGTGGTACCCAACAACACTCCATATTTTTCTTTCTTTGTTCGCAATTCCTCCTCGGTAACTTCAGGTAAAAATTGAAGGGCCTCTAAATCTATCTCAAAAATAACTCGAAATCTCTCATTGAGATAATCTATTGCTGGAATTGATTCATATGAGTTTTCCATACCAAAATCCTAGCACAAAAAGTTCGATTCCCGTCAGTGTCGAACGGAAATACCATTGGAAAATAAGGCTGAAAATGTGTGGGTGGCTATCGGGATTCGAACCCGGACTAAAAGCTCCACAAGCTTCTGTGCTGCCGTTACACCATAGCCACCATATTTTTATTTTTGCTTTTTTGTTTTTACAAAAATATTTTTTGAGCGAACAAAAAGCGAAGTCATATTATCATGATTTTTGATACTACACAAGATTTGTTACTTCTGCCCCTGGCTCTACAGGATCAGATACTTTTACTCCTACCTCCATACCTTCTGCTGCTTCAGAAACATCTTTGTGATCCACTTGTATTTCAACCACCGCCTGTTTTATCTCTCGACCGCCCGAGCGAAACTTAATTAAATCACCAAGGCGAACTTTGCCAGTAAGTTGCACTACCGCGACACCAATCTTGCCATAATAATGCGTAACCGTACCAATAAGTCTTTTCATATATAATACATAACTCCGCTAAACGACCTTTGAGTATATTGTGCCATAAAAAGGCTCTTACATATATAGAAAAAGGCTCGCCTATTGGCGAGCCTCACGAAGCAAAGAAAGAAGGGCCATGCGAGCTATCCACCCATTGAATACTTGCTGACGGTAAACGATTCGTTCGTCATCGAGCGGAGGATATTTGCCGGGGATTTCTCTACCGCGCGGAAGTGGATGCATAATGATCGATCCTTTCGCAATCTTCGAGAGAAATCGATCATTTACCCCATACGCTTCCACATACCGTCTTTCAAACTCTTGATCGGGCTCCGCCGCTTTGCGCTCACGCTGCAACCGGGTGAAATACCACACATCAACTTCATCGACAATCGCCTCCCAGCTCTCTACCTTTTTGACTTCGAGTCCTTCTGCTGAACCCTTACACGAACGCAGAATTTTTCGAGGAAGATCATTGTCGTGCGATGAAACTGTGTAGACGCGGCCACCAAATTTACGAAGCGCGATGATGTTTGAATGAATCGTACGCGAATCAGCGATGTCGCCTACGAATGCATATGTAAGCTCGCCGCACTCCATACGATCACCAAAAAGTCTCCACGCCGTATACAAATCAAGAATCATTTGCGTCGGGTGTTCAATGTTTCCTTCGCCCGCACTAATGACTGATGCCTTGTGTCCATACGCTTCGATGGTATCTGCGGCGCGCTTCATGGCGTGAGGTTCACGCCCATCATGTCTGATGATCAAAAAATCACTACCGTAAGCGGCCGCCATATCGACCGTGTCTTCCCAGCTTTCACCCTTTGCCACCGATGAAGTCACTCGCATATCGGTATCTGTACGCCACTTTGCGCCGAGCGTATCGCACGCTTCACGAAACGATCGCATAGTACGCGTACTCGGTTCATCAAACATGATCTCTGCTCGTAGTGGCACACCGTCACGCCTCAACACGCCCGAAAGCTCATGCCGACCAAGTGATGTTGTAAGTTTTTGAGCGATTTCATCTGAACGAGCAAATACTGCAAGCAGATCATCGCGACTAAAGTGCCTCGCAGAAATGATGTGTCTTTGCTTGTAGAACACTTTTGCGCCTCCTTTGTTGTTGGTTTAAATCAACGAACAAACCTGCCCTATACTACCTGCCCCGCTACTTTTCAGCAAGATATCAACCGCGCATCAAGTGCGACACTATAATCGTCACAAGTACGATGAGAAATGCTATAGCTTTTTTCCACGCGAGTTTTTCTTTTAAAAATACTACAGCGGCAAAGTATACCAACAACGGTTCAATGGAAAAAAGAAGTGTCGTATATACAATACCTGAGCGTTTATAACTTATGATAAACAGTACCCAGGAAGTCATGGTTAAAAGATTGGTAAGAAAAAAATACCCATACGCGCTCACCGGCGCCCGACGCATTGCACCTGAAAACAGAAACCAGAAAAAAATAGCTACGGCGCCATCACGTACAAATAAAAACGCGATAGGATCCCACACCGCAAGGAGCGGCTTCAGCATAGCGATGCTCAACGGCGCCACACCGATCGTCCACAATAAGAATGTAAAAGTACGCCGAGCTATTTTAAAGTGACGCCCATCCCAATGTGCCCAAATAACAACAGTAGTCGCGATAATAGCTGAAACTATAAATACTGGATTACGCTCGTCTACAAAAAGAATTGAAGAAAATAAAATAATCGGAATATTTTTCAAAAGATCAATCGCCTGTAATTCTACAAGGTGGTCACTCGCAAGCGCTCGGTAATAAATAACATTCGAAAGAATTGTAGAAATAATAGAAAGGGCAAGAAGCCATGCATAATACCCAGTAAAAAGTTCGGGTGGAAGCGGTGGGCGAAAAATTAAAAAAAGAACGAGGCTCGAAAACCATAGCATTGAAAAACTAACGCCCAAATATGATTTATACCCAACGCGACGAATCGAAAGAATAACTTTATCAAGCGTAAAAGATCCCGCCTGCAAAACTGCCGCCAAGATTGGAATAAATGCATTCATAACTACTCTTGCTAGTATAACAAAAACAGCGCGGTATGGCGCGCTGTTTTTGTTATACATCTAGAGTATCTCGCGATGAGACGGGAGCCAATCCATCAACTTCTTGCGATGCTTGTCAATTGACCACTCATCGCCATGCTTAAAAAGTATCGGATGCATTACTTGAAATTGTTTTAGATCTTTCGGAGAAGCATGAGGAAAAGTTACGGGAATACTTTTATTGTACGAATCTAAAAAAGTTAATAGAGGTGTTGCTGTTTGATTAATCTTTAATTCGTCATCTTTTTTCCCTCTCATCACATTTTTAACTATATCACATATTATCTAAAAATACAAGCGGTTCACAATCCCCACACAAATAGCGTATAATAAGCTATAAAGGTCTCGAAAAATTAATTATTACTTGTATTAATAACAATGTCTAAAAATAAAAATATTATAATTGGGATCATAATTGTTTTAGTTTTAGGATTTGGGATTTATTATTTTTCATCAAAAAATTCCGACCGGGTAAGCATTACCCCTTCCGGAGAAGATCTCGACGGATATGTACAAGATACAAATGCTGGATATTTTGATGCCTCGGGAGCCGAAATAAACTCAGGATCTGGGAGCTCAGGTAAAATTAAAATTATTTCACCTAACGGAAATGAAACATGGGTTCGAGGAAAACAGTACAATGTAAAATGGGAAACAAGCCTAGAGTCAACAATACCCGTAAATGTGGTTCTTATTAAAACGAATAGTATTATCAACGATCCCTATGCAGTAAGGCCCACTCGTATAACTGGATATGAGATTTTTGTACCTTCGAATTATCCACAAGGCCTTCCTACGGAGGGCTCTTATACATATAAAGTACCTGACACAATCCCAACTGGATCCTATCAACTTTTAGTTTGGGTAGGTAAAGATTGCAGTGTTACCTTACCTAAGCAACGTTGCGACTTTGATTTGAGCAGTCAACTCTTCACAATTAAATAAATATTTATCCCGATCTACAAAGGAACTAAAAAAACCATAGGCGTATGACCTGTGGTTTTTTAGTTTGCACTCAGAGATTAAATTAAAAAATAGTATTTTTATCTTAATTTTTATTTCTATCAACCCACCACTTATCATCCTTGCTCCCAAACCACCATCTATCTGAGTCAGTTATAATTATTTTTTCTGCCAATTTTTTTGCTTCTTCTGTTTTTAATCTTTGTACTGCAGATGGTAACCATGAACTTGCCCTTTCATTCCCAATATCTTTTTGCTCTTTTAGCGATAAAATGAGTTCTAAGTTATCAGAATCTTTTGCAAGATGAGATTCCTTACTTTCTCTCTTTTCATACTCATCAATAATATCTTGTATTTTCTGCCCAAAAGATAAATTCGCGACCAAATCTCCTATAGCTTTATGCTCAAAGCGCTCTGTGTACTTCTGATGAACATAATTAAGATCCGATACGCGCGCTTCTGCAAAATCATGAAACATACACATCTGTATTACCTTTGACACATCAACATCGCCCGCCATTTGAGCAAGTGTAAACCCTATGTATGTTGCTCTATTAAGATGTTCTGCGACACTCTGTTTTCCACTACCTAAAAAGAAGAAGCCGCTTCGAGGGGTTTTTGCCAACATCCCTGCTTCATACAGAAAGTCGACAATTGAATCTAACTCATTTTTCTCCATAAAGTAGTAGTATTAATAATTTATCTTAATCGTTAAAATACCGTTGTTTGATGATATTTATTATGCGAGAACCAACCATGACAACCACAAACGCGACCGCAAACCACAATGCAACGACAGGAATATAAATCACCAACGCCAATATTACATCAAACGAACCCGCAAGCGCCCCGAGCATGCTATACAATGCGAACTTCGCAGAAACCAATGGTCGCCACCTAAAACCAAAAACTTTTGCGTCAGCCTCTTCGGTCAATGAAATAGTAATAAGAGACATATCTGTTTCATCCGAAAGATATTGTAACTGCCCCTCAACTTGCTCAATGCGACCTCGCACATCATAAAGGCGCGATGCAACCGAGAGTGTATTTTCAATAGTTACTGCTCGCTTCATAATTTCTTGGTACTGACTTTCTTCGGCGCGAAGGTTTTTAAGTCTCGCCTCAAGATCGATAAACTGCTCTGTTACATCGCGCGCATCACTACTTTCGCGCTGTACCTCAACGGCGATCTTTTTTAATTCGGCTACCGTTTCGTCAAAATATAAAGACGGCACTCGAATTGTAATCGAGCCAGACTTAGAGCCAGAAACTCCTTCGTACACATTTGAGCTCTGTACAAAGCCTTCGCTTTGTTCGGCAATACTTGCGACAACACTAGCTGCATCTTCAACTTTTTTTACTAAAAGAGACAGCGAACCATTCTTAACAATCTTGCGATCACTAACTTGAGTTTCAGGTAACCCCTGACTCTTGCCGCCAAAGTCTCTTACCGCAGAGTCTTCGCTATATGACGGTGCCCCTTGCCCCGCCAACAGAAGTAACTCCCATCGACTTATTGCGCGCCGTATTAAGACTCGCTAAAAAGACTGAAGCAAATAAGGCAAATGCAAAAAATACTCCAAAAAAAACAAAAGCTTTTTTTATTAAAATTTGATTGTTCATTTGCTTATTGTATCAATTACCATACATCCTATCATACAACAAAAAAAGAAACCACCCGTAGTCTAGTGACCGTAGGCGGAAAAAATCAATATTTTTTATTGTAATAAAAATATAAACCCGTTTTGTAAAAAAGCCCCGCGAGCGATGTGCTCTGCGGGGCGGGCTATGATATATCTATCTCTTCTCCAAAAATAAGCTTGCCAAAACTCACGAACTTGTCAAAACCCCAAGTTTTTTGATTCCCGTATATAAGCACCATACCCGTTTTTTGGCGAGACCAGTTAAAACCCCAAACTTCCTGGCATTGGAGTCTTCTCATATTTTGGATGAGTCTAAAAAAACCATTGTCACCCGTTATGAGACACATATGATCTGGCAACGGCGGACGCCTACCTTTTCGTACCCCTTTTACTGCTTTATGGAATTCGATATCTGCAGCGTTAGGTTGCGTACTCCTCGTAAGATAGACGTGATATCCATATTCGAGAAGTAATAAGGAAAATTGCGGAGGAAGCTTACGGTTTGCAAAAACCAAATGCCATTCCATGACTGGAGCAAACCCAAAGCCCTGCATATATTTGGGGAGAGCTTCAAGAATTAACCTTGCTGTAGCGAGTTTCTTTTCAAGAACAATTAACCCCGTATTTTCGTCACGGTGGTATACAAAATTTTCAATGTCCCAAAAAACTCCGAAGGTCTTAACGGAAGTCATCAGCGCCACCTCCTTTCTCCTAGCTGCAAGCTTATTCTCTAAGGAATTCTTAGCTTATTATAAGGTAGATAGTCAATGTGGAAAATTTTTAATCAGAACTAAAAAACTAACAAACTTTATAGTTTACTTACTAAATTTTTGCTTAGTGCAAAGGAGTGGATGAAGTTGGAACTTATTTTGCTAAACAATAGTTTGGTTACAGCACTTGCTGATACTGCCGTACTTTGTTAGGGTAATAATACAACTAAATACACATCAAGAGTGTGGAGATAGTAAGGGATTTGGCCCGATGCTCCACCCGCAACCATCCTGGATAGGCCAGGAAACGGTGCGAATTCCAACCCTTCACGAAGGGAGAGATGTTCCGAGAACAAATCAACCGCGTGTAGGCGGTTGTTTTTTGTTCGTTAACAATTCAGGGGAGGACAATATGCAAAACTTCATCCTCATGGAGCACGGCAATAAAGCATCTCTTCTCTCAGATAATTTAGAAATACAACTCGAGAAAAAAGGTCAAGACATAATAATAAGAAAAATAGAAGATGGACACGAAACAAATACAAAAAAGGTTCATGAGATCGATAGCTTATCTGGTATAGCGTACAACTCGCTTGGAGGTGCTGGAGGTCAATCATTATTTCATTGTTTTTACTTGGCGTTTAAATACCGGGATGGATTCTATGAAGAAATTACTGCATTTTCAGCTAAACACCCCGATAAACCCAATATAAATACGCAGTTAAGCTTTTATGGAAGCAAGAAGCTGCCAAATTAGCAAAAATAAGCGGTGAGATAACATCAAGCCGCTTTTTCTTTAATACCGACAGAGGACAGGACTCGGACCAGTTTTTGCTAAGTTCGAACCTCCCCCAAAACTAAAATTCCAAGCCTAAAGCTTGGAATTCGCTGATTCTGTAACATCGTCCTGGCCTGTGCAAAGGAGTGGGCGAAGTTGGAACTTATTTAATGAAAGATTACTTGGTTTCCTTAGCTCGTCTACCGTAAGTCCTCTGATCTACAATTCTGTTTTTT
>ERZ1292625.2454-Hain-H41-01um-R1-2454-length-17138-cov-25_pt1 | contig 17138 bp, 38 predicted proteins | sample MGYA00564400_ERZ1292625 | MGnify/ENA primary metagenome ERZ1292625 (study PRJEB36523, sample SAMEA6512639) | groundwater metagenome | collected 2019-01-08 | study: AquaDiva: Metagenomics assemblies of 32 groundwater samples
CCGGAAGGCTGGAGGCCGGAATGGGCTAACCTTACCGGATGCACCGGACTCACCACCCTGCCGGAAGGCTGGAGGCCGGAATGGGCTAACCTTACCGGATGCACCGGACTCACCAGCCTGCCGGAAAGGTGGAATCCAAAGGTGGCTAACCTTACCGGATGCACCGGACTCACCAGCCTGCCGGAAGGCTGGAGGCCGGAAGGGGCTTACCTTACCGGATGCACCGGACTCACCAGCCTGCCGGAAGGGTGGAATCCAAAAGTGGCGGATACTGTAAAAAGATTATTGCAATAAAAAACAATTAAGCCCCCTGGCGCGTGCCGGGGGATCGGGTTTTGGAAAAGGGAAAAGGGGGAGAAAAAGCATGAAGATCGGGTTTTTATCGGATATAAGGGCAAAATACAAGGTTACATACGAGGTAATAGAGCGCATGCGGGTTGCGACTGTAATAGTTGCGGAAAGTTGGAGGAAAACAATATACGAAGGAGCATCGAAGTTGGACGAAGACGGCTTCCATTGTTTATCTCAACATAAAAAATCCGAAGTAGTCGAGGCAGAAATGGAGGCGCTGTTTGTGTATCTATTAGAACGATCACTGCTGGCCGAATCGGACAGGCAGGCACTTATAGAAAAAGAAATGCGGGAAGAAATAGAGAGTAGGGAAATGTGGACAAAAATTTTGTTAGGGACTCGGGGTTAGAATAGATAGGGGGGTTTAGGTGATTGAAAGGGAAAGGGAAAGGGGGAGAAAATGGAAAGATATGTAGCTTTTGCAGGCGTACAAGGAGCGGGAAATTTAGCACGATTTTGTACACTTAAAAACGCAAAAGAATTTATCAGTGTAACAGAGGATGCTTGTTTAATAAACGCGCAAGATTTGCGCTCTAAGAAATTTAGGGCAAATGAGGATGAAGGGCATCGGTATTGCGAATGCGACGAAACACATTGCTAGTAGAAGGGATCGAGTATACGCCCCCTCGGCGTGCGCCGGGGGTTCGGGGATTGAAAAGGAATAAGTGGGTGAAAAGATGATAATCAAACTAATTAGAAAGGAACGAAACAATGTTTAAAACATCAATTTTGGTATTATCCTTGCTTGCGGCTGGGACGGCTCAGGCGAAGACGGTAACGATGAACGCCTCACAGTATTGCGCATGTTATAAATGCACAGGCAAGCGTCCTGGCGATGCCGGTTACGGGATTACGGCATCGGGGGTAAAAGTGCGCTTGGGTATCGTAGCAGTAGATAAGAGATTTATCAAGCTTGGTACGAAAATAAAAATACATGGGATGAAAGGGACTTATCTGGCGGCGGATACCGGATCAGCGATCAAGGGCAAACGTATCGACATCTATAATCCGTCTCATAATTCAGCGTTGCAATTTGGGCGTAAATCGGTAATGGTTACAATTTTAAGAAGGGGAAAGGTATGAAATGTGAAGGAAAAAGCAACATTGAAAAAATTGCTGGAATAGAGGTGGAAATGATACTTTTACACGCGGAATTAGCCAGAACACAAAAGATAATAGATACAAAACGACTAGAACTTGACATGCTTATGTCTGTTGAGCGCGAAAGTTACCAAAAAGAAAGGGCAAAGGGATGAAGATTACTGGGAGACGAAAAACGGAATTAACAAGGAAAATTAAACAGCTATTATTTTATGGCTAAATCTGAGGTATGTCAATATTTTAGGAAGGGGTAAAAGGCATGAGCGAAGCGGATAAAATCAGGCTGTTTTTTGCGGTAAAAAAAAGGGACATGGCATTAAACTTAGTGAGAGAAATAAAAGGACTCTTTAGTAATGCAATAGAAAATTACAACGAATGCGTCGAGGAACATAATGAGGTGGTTGCGTCGGTGCGTTTTAATATTACAAAAAGTAATTAAAAAGGAATTTTTTGAATGAAGAAAGTAGGTGGATCAATATGAAACTGTATTTGATATCTCAAAGGTGGTAGCGGCTGAATCTGAAAGCGATGCAAGGACAATACACCCATCCGACATGCCTTTTGATAACGATACTCGAAGCTGGGTGGCTTTCGAAAGCATTGCACATATATCAGTGGAGTATCTTGGAGAGACGAAAAAGGAAAGAGGCGTTATTTGTGCATCATTTAATGCCGGATAAACTATAATTTAGTTATTATGGCTTGCACCATTTTGTTAACGCCAGCAAAATGGTGCAAGCTACCCTCTCTTGATGGTGATATAAATCACCACACACCGGTTCAATCTGATTTGTCCAAAAATCTCCGAGGGTTGTGTTTTCGACACAGCCGCATTTGCAACATTTGAAAAGTGGCATAAGCTAGCTTATCGCCTCCGTTGTCCTTTCAACATTTTCGTTAAAAGCCACTATTCTTTCCGACAATATCCTGGTATACCACCTCATAGCTTCGAGTTGCTCAAGCAAACGCATCCTTTCAACTTTGCTAAGTATTTCATTACACCGAATGAACCCATCCAATTTCTCGATTTTTATATCAAGGTCTTTTTTCTCTTCCATAACTTTTTTTTGAAAATCTTGCATGTTAAATCTCCTTTTCGAATCTCATTAGTTTTAAAATCAAACGAAAAATATCAAGATATATTATCCCCAGGTTTTTGACATTGCGCTTGCTATTCCCGCATACGTTTTAGCCCTCAATCTTGCCCTCTCAGGACTCGGCGCAAGCTTGTTTTGCCCTGAAGGTGTCTGATTACTCCATCTCCCACTGGCTGGCGTATCAAGCACGTTGGTGGGTGTTAGTAATGGCAATCCCTTCAACCACAGACACGTCTTCTTGCTTTCTGTGTGACCAAATTGGTACGGCTGAATTATCTGATCAGGCTTTCGGTATATTGTGGACATTATTCCCACTGAATTTTCTATTGCAATCCTATCACATTTTGCCCTGGTAAATGCCATAAAAAAGTCTATTGCTTGTTGCTGCCTTCCGTCTTCCCTTTTCGCTTTAAAATATCGCGCCCCGCTTACGCATAAGTGACAACACGGTGGAAATGCGACGATTAAGTCCCAATTTTTCTCAAGTAGTGGCATTACATCGCTTTGTATGTGCCATTCTATATGATTTCCGCTTGCAGGTAGGACATCACACGAATAAGCCTCGTGGCCACGTCGCCGGAAGGCATCGCAAACGACCTGACTCTCTTCGCAAGCAACTAACACTTTCATCTTGCTCATGTCAAGAGATCCTTTCCCCGCTTCCCAAAAATTTTTATCAAGACCACTGATCCGCCATTCCGTTTGCAATCCATGCATATTGTGATAGATCGTATTACCAGTCTATCACAATATGCCACCAGACGAAGCATATCCGTAAAAATCTTCCGCCATGGAAGACAATTCCAAGCGTTTTATTACCGCAAAGCTTTCTCGCATACAACCATGTGATTTTAACCATTGTTTTTCCCAAGTATATTTGATATTTCTTTATAGTTATAGTTATAGTTGCTGTAATAATCTTCCCATGTTCGTGAATTGTACTCCGCCTTATGGTTTACCCATCGCGCAAAAGCTCTTTGTATGCCTGTAGCTTTTGTGCCGATATTATCAATGTACGGCTGCGCAAAAGGGTCAACATTTATACCCTTCAAAAACTTAACCCGTTCCAGGGCGTCCGGAACATCTCTGATTAAGCAATAACAGAAATATCTCCGTGGCACAACATTGTGCCACCTCAAAAGCTGCACCGCTTTGCTGATATGCGGAATCATCATTGCATGGTCACATGCAAGACGTAGCGGACTCCGCCACTTTAACTTGCTCAAAAGTCGCGCTATCCCATCATCAATCAATCTCGCATCCAGCCCCTGATTGAAATCAACTTTCACGCCTAGCTTTGCAATCTTTTCAATTTGCATGACACCGTGTGGACTTGCAAGGACATTGTTGTCGAGGATCACAACGTCTTTATGCCTCAAAAACTCTTCGATATCCGCATGTGATCTTATGTCTCCCTCTTTGGAAGGAACCACGCAATAATCGCACTTACGTATACATCCGCGAGTTAAAAAACCCATGCTGAAATCTTGCAAATACAAGTCGTAGTCGGGGCAAATATGCTCAATATCGTCTGGAAGGTTTGTAATGAGTCCGTAACCAGTGCCGCCCCTTATAGCGCTCCGCGGTAGATACCTATCGTCTCGATTATAAGTAAAAACGATAGAAGAATATATTTTATCATACGTCTCAAGCGGCATAAAAAGAGATACATCGTCCCCACGCGCCTTATGCCACGCGCTGAGTTTCATCAATGCTAGATTAGGGAACCCTGTTTGGTCTCCATGCAATCCTATCTTGCTCATGTCAAAAACTCCTTTTCCCATCCCCGGTATTATGAGGGCTACAAGCCTCGCAAAACCACTTGCATTTCTTTTCGCCAGCTTTGTACGCCCCGTCGTAGCAAAATCGTGTGGCGGACTTCTTATACACGCTACAATGCCTCTTTCTATTTACATCGCAATCGCCTTCTGCGATTATCTGATTTAATGACATTGACACAATCCGCCATTGTGTGCGTAACAACCATTGTGCCCAGGTGGGTCATCGGGACTGTAATGTTGGCCAGGGATACCATACCATGTATCGCCGTTTCCACAACAATCGCAAACGCAAACGTCATGCGGTGTGGTTTGCGAAGCAATCCACACCGGAACCGATACCGTCAAATCATCAGACCCAAGCTCCCCGTCTGGTATCTGCCACAAATTTTTAAACCCAGTTCCTTTGCACACATTACAATTCATATATAACCTTCTGTTTAAAGTTTACGCAATTCCAGTCACCGCCAAGATTCTGGGGATATCCGTCTCGTACCATGCAGTTATAGCAGTGTGCTGGCTGTGCGTAAAACATCTGCTTAAACACTGTGCAATTAAACCGTATGGCATTCTTGTACGTTTGTTTTTGCGTTTCAAACACGGTAAAACATACAGAGTTAAATCTACCATCAACACCCTCGAGTTCGATGTGAACGTTCGTATGCCGCGAATGCGCTCCGACTTTTGATACTGTGTATATTTCGCCAATCATAAGTTTGCTATGATTGGCGAAACTACCCAATTTTTGTTGTGCTTCGCTGCAACTATTAAATTTGACATTGTCGCCCCTCTTCATCCGCCATTCCCCTTTCTTTTTTCAAGTATATTTGATATTTCGTTAAAGCGATTTATCCCCGCCGGAGCAGTTAACGACTTGTTATTGCTTTTTTCTATCTTTTCCATTCCATCGTTTTTACCACCTATATGTGCAGTAGTATATCTCCCACCGTTGGCCTCTAAAAAGCCAGCCACGTAGCCAGCTTCAGGCTCTGTCTTGCATTGCTTGTAATACGACTCATACAAACCAACAAACTCTTTGTGCATCCAGGTGTCGGCATCACGATCCGACACTTTCAGCCAGCCGCCCATTGCGCGTATACACTGCGGGATAACAACATCATCAAAAACAACAGAATTGTAATATCCATAATCTCGTTTCGCCTTAAGTAACTGCAACCACGCGGTGTTGGCCTTATCTGTTTTATTCAGAGCAGGCTTGAGTCGCTCTATAATTTCAGCCGGTTTTGGAAAAAACTTGCTTTCTCGGATATGGTCTGACATTGCCTTGCTAATGTCTTTGTATTCAAAGTCTTTAAGTGATTCGATGTACAATAACACAGCACCTGGAGGTAAATTTGTACCATACAGTCCCGCTGTTGCTATCAACACATTACTTAGATTCTTCATCTCTGACTTGCCCATCGTCATTGTATTTTTTCTCCAAAAATGCCATAGCCTCTTTACCCGACTGAATGTTATAGTCCATCAAAGCCTGAGCTTTGTTAACAAATACAGGACGATTAGTCCCGTTAGTCTCGTTTTTCCGTTCCCAGTTCAAAATTGTGTGATAATGCGATTTATACTTTGCGCCTTTCGACATGATATAATCGTTCAAATTCTGTATGCGTTGATTTGTTCCTTCGATTCCGAATGACTCGGTTAATTTCGAAAATTCATCTTTTGTCAATTTCACACATTCGCTGTATGTTTCTTTATATATTTCTTTTTTTACAGATACAGATACATCTTTAGTTCTATCTATATCTACAGCTATAGCTACATGGGCTGATTCTGCTGACGCCTGCTTACTATTGCTTACTACCCGCTTACTATTACTTACTAATCTCTGGTTTTTAGCGCGAAACCTTGACTGCGCAAGTCGGTTTTGTTCTCTTCTTTCTTCCTCGTTTTTGATGGATGCATATTTGAGATAATTAACAATTCTCCACCCCCAATTTCTATGTTCATCAATCCTCTCAAGTCTTCTGCCTTCAAGGTCTTGTGACCTTGATTCAGAGTCGGGTGATTCCAGTTCTATTATTGATTCATTAACGGCATTTATTGACAATCCAGTCTCCTCTGATATCACCCTAACAGTTCGATCAACGTAACCATCCTTATCCGAGTTAACTAGCATATTAGTCCATACCAAAAGCACGTTTGGCTTTCCACGCATCGTACCCTCAAACATGGATTTGAAGATTTTACCGTACATAATCACCTCGTAAAAAACGTAATCGACTATATATTACTATTGCTTACCGTCAGCATTTACGCTTATTGTAATAACATGCTGGGTGTATGTCAACACACAAATAACTCTTGGATTTCACTTTTTACGTTATACTTTGCAAAATACTCCCATGTGCCTTGTACTACTTGCCCACAATGAGGACATACAGCCTCTTCGGTATAGTCTGTTTCGTGTAATGTTTCATCCTTTACAGTCATTCTTTATCCCACATCACTTCGGTTGGCACACTTTGTCGGTTTGCTTCCGCTTTCCGTATTTCGGCGACACAAGGGTGTAAGGGTGTATCGTTTGCGATAATATCCGCCAGATGACGCAACGCTATTACCAGTTCCGCCGCACCGAATGGGTATTTAATTTTTACTGCATGATTTCGGCCATTGCTGAATCTTACTACTACTTCTCCACCTGTATCAAAATACGCACATTCTTTTTCTGTATTAAAATACAAGCTAGTCGCTTTAATATTCATTTTGCGCCGACCCTTTTCCGAAAAACTTTACCCATGTGGTTTAATAGCGTCTCGAAACAAAACCGAATAATCATCTGGATTCTCTCTCGCGTAATCCCCATCGCTGTACTCCTCCAAATCCTCTATGGATGCTGTATACGTTAGCGGGCAATCGGTCGGTAAGCAAAGCCCTTTCTCCTGTTTGATTTTGCTCCTCGACAGGCAAATGTGTTCCCAATTTTCACCTGAGATATGCAATTCACACGCAGCCGAAAATGTGAAGAAATCAACGATTATCGGCGGGTTAACTTTTCTGTATCCCATTTTATTTTCCAGTTGATTTCCAAAATTTAGGGTAAATAACATCCACATAAAACTGCTTTCCGTCAACTTCTAAATCCGTCACGAATCCCGACCAAGCCGGTGTGTTATTGTCGCCTACGTAGTAATGCCAGTAGGCGTCCTCCACGATAGTGCCGGTTAGCGTTTTTATTATTATCTTCTTGCCGTCCCGCGGCGCCGACGATATCGGTTGCCAATTTTCCATTTTCCAGCCCTCCTTGCTTCAGAATCTCATTCTGAATTTTCTGTCAGTAATATCGTCGGTATTTTACCACTAAACAATCGCATCCAAGCAAAGAGGTCTCCCACCTTCATCTCAGACGTAATAATTCTTGTTATAATTTCTAAATCACAACTTTCCGGGCCTGTCTGAGGCCACGTCCTTATGGTTGCAATGTATTGTTTACATAGAGTCTTCTCACACATCTATACCTCCTTGCTTCATATTAACCCCAAAAACCAAAAATAAATGTACATAGCCTCTACGAACCAGGCCAACTGGATATACTCCCATGCCGCGTTTCCGCGCTTGCTCAAAATAGCTCTCATGCTGGCTCTTTCTTAAGAATCTTTAACGAAAACTCTTTGAAAGCATTAAGCCCTTTCAGCGCACTTGTATGATTGAGTGAGCCAACCAAGCATTTCGATTCCTTCTCAAGCTTTTCGTGTTCATTTATTGCCTTGTCTATGTTTTTTAGTATAGTATTCATATCGTCCCTCCAAAAAACCGATTTACTTTTACAGCCAACAACCCTACACCCACCCCGGCAAGCCCAAATAAAAACATCATGCCAAGAAATATTGCGAAAAATTCCAAGTACATTTTTCACTCATTCCAAAAATGGTAAAACCTCGAACATTTTCCCACGTGCTGAACAGTATAAAGGGTTGCGTTTTGAGTGCCTACCCATTGAATCGTGTTGCAATTTATATTCGCACGGCGCACAACGGCGATTGGCTTTATCAGTGCTTTTGAACTTTTTATCACACATCAAGCATACCCGCTCCGCTCGGTGTTCAGTGTTAAGTTTCAGACTACCAGTATTTTTGGCACGCTCATCTCTCATACAGGCGTGGCACACGTGCCGAGTCCTACCTATTCGGTACGGTAATACATGTATCCTCTTACATCCCTCACAGAACCAACAAGCATCTCCTGCCACTCCATTCGCTGAATATCCTCTAAACTTCATATATCACCCTATTACTCCTTTCTATTTTTCGGCTTACGCGGCGTATTCCAATAAGGCGAATGGCATTCCTTTCTGGCGCACACGGTTATTTTCAACTTCTTGGTGTACCACTCATGCCCGCATCTCAGGCACTTCTTATGATTTCTTTTTTCGGTAATCACCTTCTCTGTTTTTTCCATTTTACCTCAATCCTATAAATTTATCTACTCTCACAAATTTGAATCTTAACCCCCAACGGTTCGCCATAATGTTTTTCCGCTACACATCTAACAATCTGACTGTCATCCTTGTAGGCTATGCCTTTAAGGGAATCTTTAACCGCCTTAACGAGATTATCCAAATCAGGCTTTTTTACATGATGTACAACCTTCTTTGGCAAAGATTTCGGCCTCTTGAGCGAGAAAACCACTCTCATATCAAGCGCACCACCCAGCATGGGAACTTTGTTTTCAATCGCCTGCCACTTGATTGTCTCCTTCCAGCTTTTAGAGGTGGCCGGATCGTAGCAACCGACAAAGCTTCCTCTTCTGAAGAATTTTGGCCGTCCCTGGGCTATTGGATTTCCATGAACAAAAAAATTAACCTCTGACACTTCCAACCTCCTCAGTGAAATTATTTATGCTCTCATAGAAAAAACCACTCGTATTCCTCTTGCACTCGACCACCTCCTTCAAGGACATGGCATAGCCTGTTTATTGGAACTCCTTTTGGGAGAAAGTCACTATAGTGCGGCTTTTTCACAAATACCGCAACGAAATATTCTCCATACTGACATTTATTCCTCCGTAACTGCCATGTTCATTATTTTTTCCAACCTTTCTTTTGCTAAATCCAATTCGCTTTGGGCGTTTCTTACATGCATTAAAGTATTATGGAGTATGACGGCTTTTACTTCTATTATGGATTCTCTAAAAATATTATCTCGTGCTGCAAGCACTACGTATTTGTCAGTGACTTTTTTAACTTCACAGTCCACTATCATTCCAGATATATATCCACTATGCGCGCAATTAGAACAATCTTTTTCTTGCAACCATTTCGTTATACGTTCTAAAAATTTCTTAATCTTTTTAACCATTCAAACCCGCCTTTCTACGGGTAGGTTCCTTGTCAAGCTGACATTGTGGGTGTATTACGTCCAAACGCGACGGGCAAAGACCTGGGAATATAGTACAGTATGCCTCTATGAGTAATCGGCTATCGCTGATGTGCGGACAATTACGACACTTAATTACCCTTATCCACCGTTCTTCAGTTTTATCGTCTACTTGTGTTGTTTTCTTCTCACAACATGTTTTCTTTTTTTCTTTTGCGTTTTCCAAAAGTTTTCTTAAGTCGCCCAGAAACTCCCCTATCATGTTGAATTTTGCCGGATTGCTAGTTCCGCGCTCAAGGATTTCGTACTTAACGATTTTTTCTTGTATCTTGTCAATCATTTTCCTCTTCCTCCCTCCTCCATCGGTGTTACCGATAACTTATTGCCACAAAAGCAACAATACTCCATCCCACCGTGGTGTATAAAATTTGTGTTAGAAACAAAATTCTTACAAGTTGTTTCCCATCGGTCTTCCTTATAATGTTTCCACAAACAGTCTTTTCTCACAAGTACATCCTGCTTCTGATAAAACTCGATCAGCTTGGCCGCATACATAGCCATAATATCGTTGTTTTTTAGGCGTAAAAAACTGACTATTTTTTTATTCATCTCTTCTGTCAAATAAAAATCATTACTATTTATAATTCTGTCTTCATCCTCTTTTTCACACATATAAACTCCTTCCGCTACACACATTTTCCATCCGTTTCGTGGCAAGATTTTTTAGAAACCGCGACATCCGGTGTATATTCTACCGTGACGTAAAATATTTTTTCACATTTCTCACACTTTTATCAAGCGTCCCATCCGCTCACGATCTGGTACTTCTGCGGGTTTCTTCCCGCACGCTTCGCACATTTTCTTCACATTCTGCCCCCTTTTTGTCAAGAACCTAGCTAGATTCCTCTGCCACATCTATTTTAAATGCAAGCAATTACAGCAATAAAACTCTTTCTCAGTTCTGACGAACCCGCTGTCGTTGCAAGAGACATTTATTTCAATTGTTTCCTGGCCAGCTGCAATTTCGTTAATGCAAAAATCACACAAGTACGCTCTTCTAAGCCCAAAAACAATCGGCCAGTTTGTGTGTCTAAATATCGTGTAAATAACGTCATCAATTTCTTCGCAGAAGATAACCTCTTGTGTTTTCATCTGAAATCAATCCTCTAAAAAATGGCGCAAACGCGGACGGCTGAAAGGGGAAAGCGGAAAAGTACCGTCCGCGCCGCGCCTTGTTTGGTAAAAATAATGGGACACGGCAAGATTCGAACTTGCTCCTGCCGGTGATGCAATATCACCGGATATGCTGCCAATTACACCACGTGTCCCATTATTATTTTGAATATTTACTCGTTTTTTGGTTCTTGCCCAGCCTCGTATAGGCGTTGCAAAATAATATGTATATCGTTTAACAACATCCAACCATTCAAGCATCTAAGAATTGCATCGTCCGGTTTATCACATAACAATGTTGCAATATTTTTCTTTATAAGATCATAAGCCTCTTCTATTATTTTCGTCATATAGCCTCTCCCTTCTTTGCTCCCAACGCTTTTACCACTTCTAAAAGCTCCGTTGCCGTGTTGATTCTAACCTGGCAATTGTTTGCCTCAATCCAATCCTGCCTTGTAGAGGCAAAATCCAACTTTCTGAGAGCGTTGGAAATATTCTGTTCGAAAACCGCCATTATCAGCGGTATCTTGTCGGTGCTTCTCCCCATTTTCTACCCCTTTCCTGATATCCATTTTCCGTCTAAAGACATAACTTGCACGGGAAAATATCCTAAATCTTCATCTGCGAATACTTCCTCTATTCGCGCATTCTTCCGACCACTACAGCCATTATTGAGCTTATTTAGCATATCTCTTAGTAAACCCTCAGTGGGAAACGCCATCAAAATAGTTTTTTTCCCAGTAATACTTACCGTCTGCCCACAGCAGCCTGATGCCCCATCATCTCTGTAAATACAGTAAAACATTTTAAATACCTTTCACACTACAATAGTTTTCCCTCTGATAACCAAGCCTGGGCAAGACTTAACGCTCATGGCCTTTACCCACGCAGCAAGCTCCCGTTGCTTTTCACAGATAACCGTTATCGGTACGCGCCCCGCGGCTATTTCCCCGCAAAGCAATTTGATATCAACGACGATTACCTCTATGCCTTCCCGCTGAGTTATGTTCCCTGCTTCAGTTTTGATCGTTTTTGCAATTTCTCTCGGTACAATAACCGGCTCAACGTAAACATTTTCCGCTTGCTCAAGTAATGCCTCTTGAGTGCTTTCTTTTTTCGCCACAGCCGCACGCTCCAGCAACGCTTGCCGCTCCTTTTCCGCCGCCGCCCTCGCCGCAGCTTCGGCCTTCGCCTGTGCAACCCGCCGTTCTTCAGCCATCTTCGTCGCGTAAGAATTAAGGGCATTCCCAACTATCGTGATTGCTTTCTCGTAAGGCTCACACGTCTTTCTTTTCTCGTTCAACACCTCATCGTATGTTGCTTTTGCCCGTATCCGCAATGGTTCAAACTTCTCAACCCACGACTCATATTCATTCTTTAATTCTTTCTTCAAGGCCGCCGCCGCCTCGTAAGTTGCTTGATCACTAACCGCCAGTCCCTTCACCCGCTCAATAATCGCCGGCGTGTTTGTCGTTTCTGTTACCGTTCCGTTTCCCATGCTCATTTCCCTTTCCAATGATGAATTAAAACTTCCAATTCCCGTTTTCTCTTATTATAATCCAATAATTTTCTAAAAATCCCCCAGGCGTGCTTGTGATGCGCGTTAACAAGCTTCGTCTCGCCCTCCATGTCTATCTCTAAAACAAATTCCTGCATAGGTGGGAAGGCTGGCAACATCCCCCGGTACGCCGCCAGCCGTACAGGATCAACGATACGGTTATACTTCCGTGTTTTGTAGTCCACGATAGCTACACACTTAACGTGTAGGTCTAGAGTCCCAGCATACTTCAGTTTAGGATGATATAATCTCTCCTCTGAGCAACACCCCGCATGATATTCTTTGTCCAAAAAAAGCGGGTCAGTATCATACCACTTTTGGAATCCCTCTAAAGGTTTAATCAATCCCTCATCCAGCGTATCTTCGTCATGCGTACCTTTAAGATATTGCTCAATGACTGAGTGTACATTCGTCCCAAACTCGCACGCTCTCGCCATCATGGCTTTATCGACCATCGTATAGTCAACAAGCGGTTCAATGATTTCCGATACGCTCGGTATGCTCTCTACAGTGCCATCCTGATAAACGAGTGTGTATTCGTGTTTTACCGGCTCAAACTCAAGCCGTGGGTTGCCCTGTGCCATCCGCGACCTCCTTTGCGCCAGGCTCAATAAGGTCGATCATTTCCACCGTCTTCGCCGCGTCAGTTTTGTAGGTGATCAGCACTTCCAGACCACCTTCCTTCGCGCTCTTACAAAGAGTTACAAAACCTTCATCCGTTGCTGTGTATACGCCGCCGTCTTTGTCTGTAAGCCTATACACCACAGACTCTACGCCGCTCTTGCTCTTAATCGTCGCTTTTCCCATAGTGATGATGTTGGTTTTTATCTGCACCGATTCTATGGCTTTTGGTACAGGGGCTTTCGTGGCAGGCTTTGTGCTGTCTTTAGCCATTCCATCTGATCCATGCTTTAGGTTCATGTCCTCAATGTCTTGGGTAAAGATATCAGACGCGCCAGTAGCTGCCAACATACCATCAACATATGCTCTTTTCTTTCCCATCTTTAAAACTGTGTTCCAGGTGTCGGCCAAATCCGGGTTCTCAGCCTTCGCGCCAAAGGAACAAATCTGCCATTCTTTTTCCTGTTTACCGGTGTCTACCTTCCCGGCGCAAAAACCATCACCACCAAGCAAGGCATTGGCCTCATAAATCTTGCCAGCCTTCTTGAGATTCCAATATTCTTTTGGGACTGCTACTCCCGTGCCAACTTTTTCCCCGCCACGGTAACGATGTTTTGATTCTTTCGTTGAGGCGGAACCAACACCTGTCGCCAACTCCACCCCGTCAGCATTTATGATATGGCAATACACAACGACGTTGATATGGTCGCCTTCTAGTTTCTCGATTTTAATATCTCTCTCAGGGTCGATAATCGGTCTGAGACGAAATGTTAACGATAACTTTTCCGCTCCTGGCTTGAGTAGTGACGGCTTTGCGCCACATCCAGGTATTACCATATAATGCATGCCGTCTTTCATGGCTTCTTTCATTATCTGTTGGATTAAATTAGCTTGCCCCACAACCTCGCTGGCGCTCATCATATTACTCTGTACCACCAATTCCTGCGTCATAACACTACACCCCTTTCTTTTTCAATTTCTTTATTTTCGTCGGGCTCAATAACCCGACTTATATATACAAAAGCCTTTTCCAATCCCCGCTTAAACTCGTTAAAGCTGTGCGCGTCGTTGTATCTTTTCGATGCAAGCGACTCGATTACAGCTCTATCTGTTGCCGCTATCTCTTCATGTATCCATGAAGCCGCGTGTTCAACCTGCTTTTTATAAAGCAACATCTTATTGTTCCTGGCCATAACCCTCACCTTTTCCTAATTTTAACGAATAATGGTTTAATCTCGAATCACCCACAAATTATTAAAGCTGGCCACAAGCAGGCTTCGATACCTGCATGATAAGCTCCCACTTATCTCTTTGCGTCTACTTTCGCTTTATCGGACTTATACCAGTGTCCTCTTGCGCTTCCGCCATTGCAGCCAGCAATAACCCTCGGTTTTATCCATAAATTTTTTATTATGGAACGGTGAACCGGGAACGAGTTTAGTTAGCAACTTTCTTTTGTCCGCAGCGTGTGCATGTATTGCGGCATTTACAAGCCAATATGCGCCTGCACGCTCTAAATTGGCGTCCCTCGCAGGAATCGAACCTGCCCTTCTCTGTGCGCGACACAGATTATGCACCTTACATCTTCAGGACACAATTATTTACATGTAATAAAAAACAATACACCAAAAGTATATCACTTATTGTAATATAGTCAAGATAAAAATAAATTATTTTGCGTAGAAACAAAAAAACCCCATCACGGAAACCGGGTAAGGAACCGTGACGGGGTACTCTGTTCTGCACGCCTCACATGAGGCGGACTTAATATAACAACTTACTCGATCATTAACAAGCTTTATTTTTTGATAAAGTACGCTACGATTGCAGCAACTACCGTTGACATTATAGTTGCTCCGAGAACACTTACTGCGCCAACCTTTACTCCCTGCATGGCCTGTTCAATTCGAAGCCGTACGATAGATTCTTCCAGTTTTCCACATTCCTTGTCTCTCAAGTCTTGCCACTTATCAATAGACTCAAACTGATTCAGAATTTGTTCTTTGATGTTGTCCAGTACAGATTCTATCCGAGATAGTTTTATGTTTAATGCAAAATCTTCTTTTCTGCGCTCAACGTCTTCCTCGTGTTCCGCGCTCATATATATCGTCCTTTAAACACCTGTAAAGTCTTTGCTTAGTTTACTTTAACGTAAAAAAGTAAACTAAGCGATTTATAAGTTTACTTTCAATTCGTTTTCGGGTCTATTTTCTGAGCAGGATTTAGAAATCCACATCCTGAAATAAATAATGCCGACAACAATAAGCACGAAACAAATAATTTCTTCAATGTTTTCCTCCTTAAAAAAATTACTCCGAATCCGCAGCTTTTATTTTATCAATTTTCGACTGCAAAAGCCCGTGTATACCCGCTAGCGCAGCGATCGCAGAAATAAGCAGGGCATATAGTTCTATTTTGTGAACCGTATCTAATGTGTCGGAGAAAATCAAATATCCGACATAATTAAGACTCATCATGCCTACCAGAGTTGTTACTAATTTTTTACTTACCATACTTTCTCCTTACAAGCCCTTGCCGGGAACAGTTATGAAAAACCCGCCTTCTTTTCTTGTAGCTTGCTCTGCTGCTTCTCTCAAAATATTTTCTTTAAATTGAGGGAAAGCAGCAGCAACTTTTTCCCAGAACTCCTGTGCTGCCTTATCAAGGGTTACATTCTCAATCTCCACCTTGCCGTCGAAATGTATTATAATCCGACCATCTCCAGCTTTAATAACTAGGGATTCCGGTGCGCTGGGAGGCATTATAATACCAAACTGCATCGACTCAATCGACTCCCTGGAAGGCATTAAACAAGCCGATATCGACTTATTTAGTTTATAACCTGCCAACTAAACTTCCACGTCGCGGTTGTAGCCGCATTGACTGTTATCGTTCCTACTCCGCTTCCGACTGAATATTTCCAAGCTGTTGCCGCAACATCGGTATCTAGTGGTGTAATATGTAATAAGGATGTCGTGGCAATATTGCTGTTAGTGAGCGTCATACTTGTCGATGCAGCAGCAATTGCCGATTTGCCTGAAACGGTATTAAGTGTTGCATTTCCCGGCGCACCTGTCGAATCCCCTACTGTTCCATGAAAACTTTTTCCATTCGCATCCACAGCAAACACATCAGTCCCAGTATCTACTCCGGACGTATTAAGCCGGAATTTTGCACTCACATTACTTGACAATCCTACTACTACATCACCAGGTTTCGTTGCATGACTATTAGCGTATAAAACAATAGAGCCTCCAAAATTCGCCGAACCGCCACCGGCTTGGAAAATTAACCTTCCTGTTCCAACGTTACTCTCATCGGTGATTATATATCTAGTTGCTGCGGTGCCTCCTTTAAACTCTATATTGCCGTTTAAATTAAATTTACTACCTGTCGTTGTAGTCCCAACACAAAGAGACCCATCGCTATACCAGATACCACCCGGAAAACTAATATTTCCCCCTAATGTAGGGGATGTATCGAATACAGACATACCTGAGCCCGTCTCGTTTGTTAATGCTGTACTAAGATTTGCAGATGTAAAAGAGCCTAGCACAGCAGCATTACCAACAGAAGTCACATGTCCTGTTAAATTTGCATTAGTTGTAACCGTAGCCGCGTTACCTGTTGTGCTTTGATTTAACGTAGGAAAATCACCCGCCACTGCAATTGACGGCACGCCCGTTCCTGTATTATTTTTAACTATTCCATCCGCCAGCCCCGACATCAACGTCCCATTAATACCAACAACAGTAGTAGACGTGCCTCCAAGCACATCCCCTGTATGTACGGCATTACTTATTAATCCGCTGTACTGAGAATTCGTAGCATTATCTCCCGTGTTTGTGCCGCTCGTGTTTCCGATAATTGTAGACTGAGCATCGGTGACGTAGTTTTTATCAGTGCTTGCCGCTATGTCCGCCGTGGTAGCCGATGTGCCAACCGTAACCAAGCCTTTCGCGTCATACGTAATCTTTGTATTTGTCGCGCCAACAATAGCTCCGTTTGGAGCAATAGGCGCCGTCGAAAACGACGTACCGTCCGCCATTTCAACCGTGGTAAATTTTCCAGAAGGACTCATCATATCCTTTAATCCCTGTATTACCTCTGTAGAATTCACAGCGAC
>ERZ1292625.2458-Hain-H41-01um-R1-2458-length-17132-cov-8_pt1 | contig 17132 bp, 12 predicted proteins | sample MGYA00564400_ERZ1292625 | MGnify/ENA primary metagenome ERZ1292625 (study PRJEB36523, sample SAMEA6512639) | groundwater metagenome | collected 2019-01-08 | study: AquaDiva: Metagenomics assemblies of 32 groundwater samples
CTGCCAAAGAAATCTTTGGCTCGAACCTCCTCCTCCAAAACAAATTAGTGCGCGCAAGCGCGCCAAAAATTCAGGATTTTGCGGGGGGAAATCAGTGGGACGCGCTTCGCGCGTCCCACCAAAAAGTTGGTCTTTTGTCTGAAACTCGGATTCTGGAGCCGCCTGTCAGGCTTGAACTGACGACCTGCCGTTTACAAAACGGCTGCTCTACCAACTGAGCTAAGGCGGCAAATACGACGTTTGCTAGGCACTATTTTAACAAAAATTATTGTTTTGTACTAGTTGCTTTACCTGCTTCTTTGAGGCGAGCGGCGTCTATTTTTTTGAGTTCTGGCAAAAGAGTCTTCATTTCATCCAAAGACCTAAAGCCATAATAGAGGCGGTCGTTCAGGAGAATGGCAGGCAAGTCTTTCTCTATACCATAAATATTTATAAGCGTGGCAAGCGCCCCAAGATCTAGGTTGTAATCAAAAGAATACACTCTAAACTCTGGGTATTCTTCTCTAAGTCTAGTGAGTACAAAGCCTTCTTTTTCGCAATCATCGCATTCGCCGTCTTCGTTGGAATAGAAATAAATAATGGGGGAGAGTACTCCTTTGGGCACTCCACATCTTTGTTTTACTTTTTGGTATAGAAGAAAATCTTTTATTTGCAAAAGAGAATAGTATCTTTTTAGATTCAAAACTTCCAAATCATCCGACCCTCTGTTTTCTTCTGTGTACGAAAGCTTTTCTCCAAGCTCGTTTAGTTCTTTGGAGAGAAAGGTATTGCCTATATCACCACAAGAAAGTTCTTCTAGTAGGGCAAACTGGGTTTCGCTCGCTAGTATATCTATGGCGATGCGACTCTCTATGTTTTTTATTTCATTGAGCCTCTTCTGGCTAAAATAGTTGCTCAAAAATATGGCTGTTATAAAAATAGCTGTAGTGATGAAAAAGGCATAAATGTATTTTTTGAAACCAGTAGTCATTTTGCTTCCGTTTATCTCCATTTTGTCTCTCTTGCAAATACTGCATTGAAGATGGCTCTGCTCATCCAAAACGGAGCTATGATCGTATAGAGAATAATAAACAATAGGCTGTCTAAACCAAACTTGCCTTTTTCTCCCGCAAGTTTTCTAGAGGTGGCGATAATATAAAGCGTCCCAAGTATAGTTGTAAGAGAGATAAATAATATGATGCTGGTATCAAAATAGAAAAGATCTAGATTCAAGTCTCCAAAATACAGACCGACTGTATATATTTCTTTTATTTTTGTAAACAAAGAAGAGCCGAGATCTATAATATTGGAGCCAAATATATACATGGTGGATACAATAGAGAAACCAGCCGCAGGCAGTATAGCTACACCTAAATGTCCATATTGAGGTTTAAAGAACATATCTTTGTAATCAAAAGCATTTCTTATAAATCCGTACACCCATCTTAAGCGCTGTTTATAAAGAGCTCTGATAGAAGAAGGTGTGCTGGTATATACATAGGCATCGTGAGCATTGCCGATCTTCATACCATTTTTCTGCATCCTCATACCTATTTCCATATCTTCAGTGTTGTGGGCATGTCTATATTCTCCTATTTGATTGAAAACGGAGCGTCTGAAGATAGAGAAGGGGCCAGGTGTAATATATATGGCACCAAGATGCGAAAATACTCTGCGTAAGAAAATACCAAACATATATTCCGCTTTCTGCATCATTTGAAGTATACCTTTTGGTTCAAAAACTATGATAGAGGGAGTGACGGCCATCATTTCCTCTTCTTTAAAGTGGGGAGTTATTTTTAGAAGAGCATTTTTGCTGACGTAAGAATCGGCGTCCAAACAGCCCACCAGATCAGAGTTTATAAATTCTAAGGCGTAGTTTAAAGCGCTGTGTTTGCCACCATTTTGTTTGCTAAGAAGCTTTATCCGGCTATCCATAGCAAATCCTTGCAACACCTGCCATGTATTATCGGTAGAACCATCATCTACCACCAAAATAGAAAGTTTATCTTTTGGATAATCTAGGTTGAGCAAAGAAAATATGGTCTTGCTAACTGTCCGCTCTTCGTTCCACACAGGCACTATAATAGAAACAGATGGGAAAAAATCGGGAGCGATTTTGGCTTTATCGCCATTACCTACTTCCAATTTATTCTCATTATCCACCAACTCAAAATAATTTATAAGCAAAAACACCTCAAAATAAAGTGCGATAAACAAAAATATGTAAGTCATTATCTCTGTCACTGTTTTATTATAATATAATTATATAAAAAATCAATCTACATTACCTCAAAGCTACGTCAAAGAGTTCTTTTGCCTTACTCTCTAGCTTAGAGTGGAGTAGGTCCACTTCTGTACCAAGCAGGGTCCGCTCCAAAGAACGATAGACTATACGGAAGGTAAAGCTCTTTTTGCTCTCGCCGAATTTTTGATCATCTTCATACTGATCCAAAAGTTTGACCTCTTCCATTATATCATCTCCAGCTACTTCGCGTATTAGGTCAAAAAAGTCGTTGGGAGAAAAATCTTTGTTGCTAATGAAAGATATATCGCGAATTATAGAAGGGTATTTGCTTACTTCTTTGTATTTCTGACCAAGGTGAAGCTGTTTCAACACCCTTTCATCCTTAGACCACAAAAGACGAATATCTGGTAGCGACATAGAGGCGATGGCGAGCCTCTCCAAGCCAAAACCGAAAGCCCACCCATGATAGTTTTCTAAACCCAAATTTGAAAGAACACTCTTTCTTGCCATGCCAGAGCCCAGCATTTCTACCCATTCGCCGTTTATAAAAGCTTCCATCTCAAAACTTGGGTCAGTATAAGGGAAATTGTGGTCGTAAAATCTAAATTCTGTATCCTTACCGAAAATACTCACGGCAACATCTGTCAGAGCTGTTTTTAGATCGTCCGGGGTAATTGTTTGTTCAAAGTCTGGGGCTATAAGGAGTCCGCCGAATTGGTGAAAGACATTCATATGCCTCGCGTCTATCTCATCTTTACGGTACACCTTGCCATAACACAGACAGCCAAGAGTCTCTTTGTTTTCTATTCTCTTTTTTATATCTGGGTGGTTGAGGTAGTAATACCAAAAAACAGTGTCGTGCGTACGTAATACATTTTGAGAATCTACATAGTAAGTATCGGACTTACCGCGAGCAGGATGACCCTCAGGCATATTGAACAAGTCAAAAAGGATATCGGTCGGCACTATTTCTGGGATCTTTATTACATCAAATCCTTCTAAACTTTTGGTCTTTGAGGCTCTGTCTACAATCTCCTTCAAAGGACTGCCCTCCGTTCTAGAAAGATCCGGCATAGAGAGATAGCGCTTGATCCGAAGACTTTCGGTGTCCTGCTTTTCTTCTAGGCTTTTTATAAGCTCTTTTTCTTTGTCTGTGGGGATAATAAATTCGGCCATTGGTCTTTTTTGACTTTATTTAATGCTTTCTTTTGAGATTCCAATTTGCTATAATAATAGGTAATCATAGCAAAATATGGATAAAAAGAAAAACAAAGAAGGCTCCTACGGGGCCGATTCTATAACAGTTTTGGAAGGGCTGGAGCCGGTGCGCAAGAGGCCTGGTATGTATATAGGCACCACGGGGCCTGATGGCTTGCATCATCTGATTTGGGAAATATTTGACAACTCTCGTGACGAAGCGATGGGTGATTTCGCCAATGACATAGAGATAGTTCTGTTGCCAAACAACAGGGTACGCGTAGCGGATAATGGCAGAGGCATACCGGTAGATACGCACAAACAAACCAAAGTTTCTGCTCTGGAAACCATACTTACCACCCTTCATGCTGGAGGTAAATTTGGTGGGGAAGGTTACAAAGTATCTGGAGGTCTGCATGGCGTCGGGGCTTCGGTGGTAAACGCTCTCTCGGTGTATATGAAGGCAGAAGTCCATCGTGATGGAGGGGCATATATGCAGGAGTATTCAAAAGGCAAAAGAAAAGCCGCTGTAAAAAAGATTGGTTCATCCAAACTAAACGGCACCATCATTACCTTTGAGCCCGATATAGAGATCTTCAAAGAAATACAATTGGATTTTGAACGCATCGTGCATCATATGCGACAACAAGCTTATTTGGTAAAAGGTTTGCGTATTTCTGTCTTGGATTTGCGAAAAGTGGAAAATAAAATAAATGAGGATGTTTTCTATATGCGAGAAAACTCCTATGATGCACCCAGTATGACTTTCTATTTTGAGGGTGGACTTATGTCTTTGATCCGTTTCTACAACCATACCCAAAAGCCTATACACAAAAACATTTTTTATGTAGAAAAACAAAACGATAATTTCGAATCCGTGGAGGTGGCTTTGCAGTATGTGGACGACATATCAGCTAGGCTGATGCCCTTCGCCAACAACATCTACAACAGCGAGGGTGGTACCCATACCACTGGCTTCAAGACGGCTCTCACCAGAACCCTCAATAGTTACGGCAAGAAAAATAACCTCATAAAAGATGGGGACGACAGCTTCACTGGGGACGATGTACTAGAAGGCCTGACTGCGGTTGTCTCCATAAAACTGCGTGAAATTCAGTTTGAGGGGCAGACCAAAGCCAAGCTCGGGAGCGTAGAGGCAAGAAGCATGGTGGAAGAAGTGTTTGGCAATGCTTTTAGCGAATTTTTAGAGGAAAACCCCGACGACGCAAGAGCCATAATAAACAAAGTGGTGCTAGCTCTTAGAGCTCGCAAAGCGGCTAAAGCAGCTAAAGATTCTATTTTAAGAAAGGGAGCTCTGGAAGGAATGACTTTACCGGGTAAATTGGCAGATTGTCAAAGCAAATCCGCCGAAGAATCTGAATTATTTATTGTGGAAGGAGATTCTGCTGGTGGTACCGCTAAAACTGGTAGAGACAGGCGAACTCAAGCTATCCTGCCATTAAGAGGAAAAATTTTAAATATAGAGAGAGCTCGGCTTGATAGAATGCTCGCTTCAGAACAGATAAAAAATTTGGTCGTGGCGCTAGGAACAGCAATAGGAGACACTTTTGATATAACTAAACTTCGCTATCATAAGGTTATAATAGCGACTGATGCCGATGTAGATGGTGCCCATATTCGAACTCTTATTTTGACTTTATTGTATAGATATTTTAGACCACTCATTGATGGTGGATTCATCTATATTGCTCAACCACCACTTTATAAAATAAAAAGGGGGAAAGAGATACATTATGCCTACACCGATGAAGATAAAGCTAAAGTACTCGGCCCCTCCGCCGCTGAAGCTATGGAGGACGAAGAAAGATTTGACGATAATGAAGAAGGATCAGATTCAAAAATCGAAACCCGTACTCCGAAGATATCCGTCCAACGCTACAAAGGCTTGGGAGAAATGAACTCTGAAGAGCTCTGGGAGACCACTATGGACCCTAAACGGCGTATATTGAAACAAGTTACGGTAGTGGAAGCAGGGGAGGCAGATCGCATCTTTGATATTCTCATGGGTACCGATGTCCCGGCTCGTAAATCTTTTATCCAATCCAATGCTAAATTGGCTACTATTGATATTTAATTTCTCTCTTTAATTTCTTTTTGAATTTTTTCTAAGAATTTTTCTAGTTTTTGAGAACCTTCGTTACCTTGGCGAGATTCGACAGTTACTTGGTTTGACTCAACTTCCTTATCGCCAATGACCAAAAGATAAGGAATTTTCATTAGTTTGGCGTCCCGGATTTTCTTGCCCAAAGTTTCGTTATCTTGATCTATTTCTGTTCTTATCCCATTTTCTATCAAGTTATCGTAAACTTTTTTTGCATAATCATTATGCTTCTCGCTTATCGGCAGTAATCTCACTTGCACCGGCGAAAGCCAAGTGGGCAAAACGCCTTCAAAATGTTCAAGTAGTACAGCTGTACATCGCTCCAGAGAGCCTGTGATAGCAGAGTGTATCATTACTATTCTCTCTTTTTCTCCTTTTTCGTTTATACATACTAAGTCGAAACGATCTGGCAGATTCATATCAAGCTGTATGGTGGCTACTTGCCACTCCCGACCAGCAGAATTTTTGGCCATAAAATCGAGTTTAGGACCATACAGAGCTGCCTCTCCCTGTCCCTCAAAAAAGTCTGCTCTTCGTTCCTCTGCTATTTCCGTAAGTTCCTTTTCGGCCTTATCCCAAATTTCTTTTGTACCCAAATATTTTTGTGGCTCTTTAGGATCTCTAAATGAAAGTCTGACTCGCAAAGTAAACCCAAATATTTTGTAGAATGAATCCACCACATCCCATATGATCATAAATTCTTCTTTTATCTGGCTGGTTCTGCAAAAAACATGGGAATCATCTTGGGTTATAGAAAGCACGCGAGTAAGCCCACCAAGTTCACCAGATTGTTCGTCGCGATATACCATTGTAGTTTCGGCATATCTCTGAGGCATCTCTCTGTAGGAATGAGGTTTTCTGGCAAATATTTGGGTGTGATGGGGACAATTCATTGGCTTGAGAGCCATTTCTCTTCCTTCCCGCGAAGTTATTCTGAAAAGTTCTTCAGAAAATTTGTCCCAATGACCACTAGTCTCATATAAATCCTTTTTTGTAATGTGGGGGATAGTGACCCTGCCATATTCGTGTTTTGACCTAAGTTCCCATACAAATTTATCTAGCTCTTCCCTAACTATTGTCCCCTTAGGGGTCCAGAGGGGGAGACCGCTACCAACTAAATCACTAAAAGTAAAAAGGTCCAACTCTCGCCCAATTTCTCTGTGATCGTTTTTATTCAATTCACTCATAAATTTATATTACAACTTCTTGGCTTTTTCGGCAATTAAACTCTTTTCGCCATTGCGTATAGATACTTTAGCTTTTACAGCAACACATTGATCAGGAAGAAAAATATCTTTAAATTCTTCTAGGGTTCGCGGGAAAACCACAAGCTCTATTTCCCCGGTAAGATCGGTAAATTTGATGAAAAGCATTTTTTCGGATGTTTTAGTCATCACATCTCTCACTTCAGATATAAGCCCACCTACAACCACTATATCATTCTCTTTGGAATTTTCTTTTATAAGATTGAGGTTTGTTTTTTGGTTTTCAAGCTTGTCTTTGAAACGGTCCATAGGATGCCCAGAAATATAAAGCCCGAGCAGTTCTTTCTCCCAAGAAAGTTTCTCCTCTAAAGGCGCCGGAGAAACGATCTGGAGGCTTAGAGGTGAATAGCCATTTTGACTCTCGGATGAGAAAAGTGAATCTTGTGTCTTATTGTCCATAGATTCTTTATTGTATTCCAAAAGATTTTCCATATTAGCAAGCATCTGACCTCTTTCTCCAAACCTGTCCATAGCACCACTTTTTATAAGCGCTTCCAAAGACTTCTTGTTGAGATTGCGATCATGAATACGAGAAAGAAAATCTTCTAGATTTTTGAACGAACCATTTTGTTTGCGCTCTTGAGTGATCACCCCAGCGATACCTTCACCAAAATTCTTTATCGTCGTCAGTCCAAAACGGATAGTGGCCGGGTCCGAGCCCGGCACTAAAGTAAAGTCGCTAAAACTTTCGTTGATATCTGGCGGGAGAACTTCAAGACCGATTCTTTTGCACTCCTTTACAGATTCGGCTACTTTTTCAGTATCTCCAGATTCAGAAGAAAGTACGGCTCTCATATATTCACCGGGGAAATTGGCTTTGAGATAAGCTGTCTGGTAGGCTACTCTACCATAAGAAACAGAGTGCGCTTTATTGAAACCATAAGCCGCAAACGGCTCTATCCATTGCCATATCTCACTGGATTTTTTTTCTGTCCAAAGAGAATGCTCCATACAACCTTTTATAAATTTCTGCTTTTGTTCAGCCATCTCTGCGGGGATCTTTTTACCCACGGCTTTGCGAAATTTATCCACTTCTCCCCAAGAATAGCCGGCTAGATCGTGAGCCATTATAAGCAGATCATCTTGATAAACCAAAATGCCATAAGTTTTTTTCAGAATTGGCTCAAGTTTGGCATCAAGATAGGAAATCTTTTTGGGATTATGTTTGCGTTCTATATATTGAGGAATAAACTGCATAGGGCCCGGGCGATAAAGAGCCACCATAGCGTTTATATCGTGAATGCTGGATGGTTTGAGCTCTACTAGAAACCTGGTCATGCCGTCACCATTGAGCTGAAAGGTGTCTGCTGTTTCGCCTCGAGCAAGCATTTCAAAAGTTCGCTTATCATCTATTGGAATATTTTGGATATCTATTTCTAAATTTCGCAGTTTTTTGACCAGCTCTAGAGTCTTTGCGATTATTGATAAATTTTTCAAACCCAAAAAATCAAATTTCAAAAGACCCGCTTCTTCTATAGAATACATGTCGTATTGAGTGATGACTTTGTTGTGCCCACTTTCATTTGAACTGTCGGATTTTGGATCAAATTGCAGGGCAGTATAATCAGTCAAAGGTCCAGGAGAAATAACCACTCCCGCCGCATGCACAGAGATATGCCTAGCACATCCTTCTATTTTTCTTGCCATATCTATTATTTTCTTGCTATCTGCATCTTCTCCATAAAGCTTTTTCAATTCTGGAGTAATCTCTATGGCTCTGTCTATGCTCATAGGAAAACCTTGACTACCGAAAGGTATGAGCTTGGCTATCCTATCTCCAACCGTATAAGGGAAACCCATAGCCCTAGCCGTGTCTCTCACGCTACCACGAGCCATCATGGTGCCGAAAGTACCGATCTGGGCAACACGATCACTACCATATTTTTGGCGAGCATACTCAATTATTTCGTCTCTACGATCATCGGCAAAATCCATATCTATATCCGGCGCCGACGGTCTATCGGGATTTAGAAATCTCTCAAAAGGTATTTCATACTCTAAGGGGTTTATATTTGTAATACCCGCAGTATAAGTGACCAGAGAACCAGATACAGAGCCTCTAATATTGGAGAGAATACCGTGTTCATGAGCATATTTTAGAAGATCGGCCACCACCAAAAAATAAGGCGAGAAGCCTTTGTTTTTTATAATCTCCAGTTCATATTCCAATCTTTTTAGCACTTCCTCATTTTCTGTAAGACCGCTTTTTCGTATCCCGTTAAATGCGAGATGGCGCAACTCTTCATCTGCATTTCTACCAGATGCTATCTTCAAAGGCGGGAAAACCCACTGCCCAAGATCTAATTCTAGGTTACAGATACCCACAATCTTTCTATTATTGAATAGTGCTTCAGGTTCATTTATAAAGCTCTCTTCTACCTCTTTTGCAGGCAAAAAAGAAAAATCTTTTTCACCTTCACCCTGCCACGTATTATCTGGTATATGGCCTTGCATGACAGCCATAAGAGTATCTCTCGCTTCACGATCTTCTTTGTTTATATAGTAAACATCATGCGACGCTACTGTCGGTATTTCATTATTTTTTGCAAATTTGGCAAGTTCTACCATATGCTCGTTGTGGCCCGATATCTCTGGATGTTTGGTGATCTCTATATAAAAATCGCTATTATTTTCTTTAGCAAAAATATTTTTGTAAAAATCTATAAGTTCTTTGGCTTTCTCTTTGTTATGGCCACGCAAAAAAGTAGAAATATCCCCACTCCACGAACTTGAAATGGCTAGGAGTCCTTCTGCATATTTTTCTAGTGTCTCGTGATCAATCCTAGGTTTATAATAAAATCCTTCTAGGTAAGATACGGACACGAGCTTCAATAAATTTTTATAGCCTACTCCGTCTTTTGCAAGCAAAATCAATCTGTGTCTTTCTTTATCTATACTCGCTTGTTTGTCGTGTCTAGTTCTACTAGCGAGATAGAAATCTACTCCTATAATTGGTTTTATACCTGCTTTTTTGCATTCTTTATAAAATTCTATAGCTCCATAAAGATTACCATTATCTGTAAGCGCCAAAGCTTCCATACCATCCTTTTTTGCCGCCTCTACCAGCTCTGGAATCTTGGGCAAAGCTTGAAGCAGGGAATAATGGCTATGGGTATGTAGGTGGGCAAATTTCATAACCGCATTATAATACAAAGTATGAAATTGATAATAGGGGTGGATGAGGCGGGGAGAGGACCACTTGCAGGGCCAGTAACGGTCGGAGCTTTTGTTGCAGGAAAAAGGGCAGGCAACTCCATACTTAAAAACATTTTTGGTGATAAGTTGAGAGATTCAAAAAAGCTCACTCCAAATAAAAGAGAAGAAATTTACAAAAAGTTTTTGGAATTACAAAAAGCAAAAAAGATTGGGTTCTCTGTGTCCCACATCTCAAACAAAGTTATAGACAAACAGGGTATCTCAAAGGCAATTCAGCTCGGAGTCAACAGATCCCTCAACAAATTACATCACACATTTTTGGGGGAGGGTGACCCTCCACAGTTTCGGTTGGATGGGTTGCTCAAAGCGCCGCCAAAATATAAAAATCAGAAGACCATAATAAAAGGGGATGAAAAAGATGTTTTTATTGCCTGCGCTTCTATAGTGGCCAAAGTCTCCCGCGATGCCCTTATGTGCCGCCTAGCCAGCAAATATCCTCAATACGGCTTTGCCATCCACAAAGGCTACGGCACAGCCTTGCACCGAAAGCTGATCAAAAAATTGGGGACCTGCCCACTCCATCGGTTTACTTTTTGCAAAAAAATTAAAATATAGTATGATGTTTATATGGTAGTAAGAATGCGACATACGAGAAGTCAGAGGGGAAATACTAGGAGCCATCATGCTCTGGAGGTTTCTCTTACCACTTTGTGCAAAGACTGTGGTTCACCAAAAGCTCCACATGCTATTTGTATGGTCTGCGGTAAGTACAAAGGTAGGCAAGTTGTAGACGTACATGCTAAATTGGCGAAAAAAGAAAAGAAAGCTAAAGCCAAGGCCATTGAAAAATAGCTTGTACTTTACATTTTTGATATGATATCGATAGGGTTTGGAATACGTATTAAGAGTTGTGGCCTCCCGTAATACTTAATACTTACCCCATTCCCCTCCTACAAAATGGCAAACAGGCACCTTGCAAGATCTATAGTTCTACAAACACTCTACGAGTGGGATTTTGGAGATCTAAAGGAAGACTCAGAAACAATACTAGCTCGCAACATAGAAGAATACGCACCCGGAGCAAAAGATGATCGTTTTATGAAAAATCTTATGGCTGGTGTAGTGAGTAAGAAAAAGGATTTGGACGACATAATATCAAAAGCAGCTCCAGAGTGGCCTATAGATAAAATAAGTATAATGGATCGTAATATATTGCGATTGGGGCTGTGTGAACTCCTTTTTGCAGATAGAGAGCAGGTACCTCCCAAGGTGGCTATCAACGAAGCCATAGAGCTTGCCAAAAACTATGGTGGAGAAACAAGTGGCAAGTTTATAAACGGAGTCTTAGGAGCGATCTATAAAGAAATGGGTGAGCCAGGCAAAGACGATAAAGCCAAAGATCCTAAAACAGTGCCTCTAGAAGCTCTTTCTGGTGCTGTTATTTTTGCCAAAAAAGACAATGATGTTTACTTGTGTTTGGTCCACGATGTCTTCGGCCATTGGACACTCTCTAAAGGCCACATAGATTTAAATAAAAAAATAGAAGACGAACTGAAAAAAGCTATAAAAGAAGAACTTGGGATAAAAGATCTAAAAGTGACAGATCATTTGGGACACACCGAGTACGGTACTTTCGATCCAGATAAAGGCAAAATAAAAAAACGAGTAGAATACTACTTGGCCGAGACAAAGTATGAAGACGTAAAGCTTCAAAAATCTGGCGGCTTGGATGAGGTAAGATGGTTCAAACTTTCAGAGATTCTTGACCTTAATTTTTATGATGATATATTGCCTATTGTTACCAAGGCTATCAACTTATTAATAAAGTAATAATTGAAAAATTGAAAGAAGGAAAGATTGATTTTTCAATAGAAGATTTATGAAAGAAACAGATTTCGGAAAATTTGAAGAAAAAATAGGTGTAAACTTTATAAACAAAGATCTACTGAAGCAAGCTCTAACCCACCGATCCTACCTAAACGAAAACAGGAATATAAAAAACGGCCATAATGAAAGGTTGGAATTCTTGGGAGATGCCGTACTTGAACTCGTTATTACTCATTACCTTTACGATAAATATCCCGATAAAAATGAAGGGGATCTAACTTCCATAAGAAGTGCACTTGTCAATGCTCAGACATGTTCTCAGGTGGCCAGCGAACTGGAAGTCAACGGGTTTTTGTTGCTTTCGCGCGGAGAAGCCAAAGATACTGGTAGAGCTAGGCAGTACATACTGGCAAATGTTTTGGAGGCTATAATCGGAGCTATATACTTGGATCAAGGATACGATGCAACTAAGGATTTTATAATGCGATACGTCGCTCCACTGACGGACAAAATAGTAGAAGAAGAGCTTTGGGTAGATGCAAAAAGCAGATTCCAAGAAAAGGCTCAAGATAAAGTAGGTATCACCCCTTCTTACAAAACAACAAGAGAAGAAGGGCCAGACCATGACAAAAAATTTACAGTCGGTGTGTACCTCGGCAATACCCTTGTCTCCGAAGGCGAGGGAGAGAGCAAGCAAGACGCAGAGCAAGCGGCGGCTCGCCACGCTCTCAAAGAAAAAGGATGGTAAACATTCTTTAGTATCTGCTATAATTTATAAATGCTAAAAAGTTTAGAGATAAGCGGTTTCAAATCTTTTGGTAAAAAAGTAAATCTTGATTTCAAATCAAAAGTTACAGCCATAGTTGGACCAAATGGTAGCGGTAAAAGCAACGTAGCAGAGGCATTTCGCTTCGCTCTTGGAGAACAAAGTATAAAGTCGCTCCGCGGTAAACGAGGAGAGGATCTTATATGGAATGGTTCTCAAGAAATACCCAGATCCAACAGAGCTCAAGTAAAGCTTGTTTTTGATAACAAACAAAAGCTTTTTTCTTTGGATTTTGATGAAGTGAGTATAGAAAGAGCGGTCAGTAGAGATGGGGAAAATGAATATTCTATAAACGGTACAAAAGTTAGGCTCAAAGACGTAGTAGAGCTTCTAGCGCAGGCACATATAGGGAATACTGGGCATCAGATAATATCGCAAGGTGAAGCAGACAGAATACTTAGAGCTTCAATAAAAGAACGCCGGGAGATGGTAGAAGATGCTTTGGGACTAAAAATATACCTGTATAAAAGAGAAGAAAGTCAAAAAAAATTAGTAAAGACAGAAGAGAATATAAAACAAGTAGAAAGCTTGCGTAGGGAGATAGCGCCTCATATAAAATTCTTAAAAAAACAAGTAGAAAAGTTTGAAAGAGCTGAAGAGTTGCGCCAAAAACTTGTTATCTTTTATAAAGAATATCTAAAAAGAGAGAAATACTATATAGAAAATGAGGAAAAAAAGATCGATCAAGATAAAAAACCATTAGAAAATCGTTTATCTGAATTGGAAAAATTGATGTTAGGTACCAAAGAAGTATTGCAATACTCTAGTAGCAAAGATGACAAAAGCGAAAATCTCCTTAAAATAGAGGACAGAATAGAAAATACACGCAAAGAAAAAGATTTATTGGAAAGAGAGCTAGGCCAGATAGAAGGAGAGATGACTTCAAATCAAAAGTCTCTAAACAAGACATTGGAGCTTGCAAAATCCGAAGAAAATAGAACGATCAAAGTAAAAGAGGTTGAAAGATTGGCAGAAGATATATTCATCCTTACCGATATAGCGATTATATTCCAAAAAATAAAAGATTTTTTGGATAAGTTTAAAGACCATGTGGACATAGAGCTAGTAGAAGAAATAAAAAGAAGAAACAAAGAGCTCGGAGTGCTGAAAACAGAAAAAGAGCTAGCGCTAAAAAGAAAGGAGGTCGAGCTACGGAAGGCTTTGGACGATTATACGGAGATTAAAAGGTCTATAGAAAAAGAAAAAGAATCGGGCCGAGAAGCCGAGAAGACGATCTTTCGTATAAACATGGAGCAAAATGAAGTAAAAATAAAACTTCAGGCTCTAGGGGAACGAGAAAGAAAGCTAGAATCTGAAAAAGATAATCTCTACAACCAAATCAAAGAAGGTGGAGCCTTGCTCGGTGAACAGATGGTCGGATTTGAAAACTTAGAGATCGGTGTACTAGACGAAGATAGAAAAATAAATGAAGACAGGAAAAAAGAATTGGAAAAAATGAAAATACGATTTGAAGAACTTGGTGGAGCTGGGGGATTGGAGATAATAAAAGAATACAAAGAAGTAAGTGAGAGAGATGCCTTTCTGGCACACGAGATAGAGGACCTACATAAGTCCGCCGACTCTCTGAAAATATTAATCAGTGATCTAGAAGAAAAGTTAAATGTGGAATTTAAGGAGGGGATAGAAAAAATAAATATTTCATTCCAAAAATTCTTTGAAACTATGTTCGATGGAGGATCGGCAAAATTGAAAATTGAAAAGATGAAAATTAAAAGATTCTCTGATTTAGAAGAAAGTTTAGTACAGGAATCGGAACAAAATGAAGAAGAAACAAAAGAAGGTTTAGACATAGAAGTTTCTCTGCCAAGAAAGAGAACAAAAGGACTAGAGATGCTCTCTGGAGGAGAAAGGGCCCTTACCTCAATCGCTTTACTTTTTGCCATCTCTCAAGTCAATCCGCCTCCATTTATCATATTGGACGAGACAGACGCAGCATTAGACGAAGCCAATTCAAAAAGATACGGCGATATGATCGAATCACTCGCACGCGTCTCTCAGCTCATCCTGATTACTCATAATCGCGAGACTATGAGTAGGGCAGGGGTGATTTATGGAGTAACCATGGGTCGAGACAGCATATCCCGCCTCCTCTCCATCGCCTTTGATGAAGCGGTGGTTGTTGCAAAATAATACTTAACATCTAGCGCGGTCGCGCTAGATGTTAAGTATTCAAACCACTAATTTAAAATCCAAAGTTTTGCGATCTAGGTCGGCGGTTACTAATTTGGTTTTGACTTTGTCTCCGAGTGAATACTTCTTTTTAGTTTTTTGACCTATGACGCAATAATTTTTTTCATCTAATGCAAAATAATCATCAGTCATGTCCTTCAAGCGAATCAGCCCCTCTGACTTCGTCTCGGGGTCTTCGACATACATGCCCCACTCTGTCACTCCTGAAATAGTACATTCAAATTCTTGACCTATCTTGCTTTGCATATATTCCACTTGTTTGTATTTTATACTTTCTCTTTCTGCTTCAGCTATTACTATCTCTTTTTCACTGACCTCTAGAGCTATCTTTGAAAAGCTTTCAAACTCATCCTTTGAAGTGGGGCCATTGTTCAAATGATTCTCTAAAATACGATGAATGATGAGATCAGCATAACGACGAATAGGCGAGGTAAAGTGAGTGTAATATTCAAAAGCTAGCCCGAAATGACCGATATTCTTAGTAGAATAGACGGCTTTGGCCATACTTCTTACGGCAGCTGTTTTTATGAGAGATTCTGATGCATGACCTTCTATACTACTAAGCATGACATTCATGTCTTTCGCACTGATACTACCATTCTTTATATTGAGCTCATGGCCAAGGGCTCTTACAAATATCGCCAAATCTTCCAGTTTCTCCATTTTGGGCAAATCGTGAATACGAAACAAAGAGGCGCCACTACCACGCTTTTTTAATCTCTGACTTATGAAATAAGCAACCTCCCTATTCGCAAGTAACATCCACTCTTCTATCATTTTCATAGTATCTAATCTTGCTTTTTTATATATTTTTATCGGCTTACCCTGACTATCCAATTCAAATTTTACTTCTTCTGTTTCAAATTCTATGGCCCCATTTTTCTTGTTCTCCTCACGATAAATATTCGCTAATCTGTTAAGCTCTTCTAATTCTTTTCCGTAATTTCCTTTCCATAATTCATAATTCTTATCCCTTAATTCTAACGTTTCTTGCGCTTCTTCGTAACTAAACCTTTTGTTTGAATTGATAATCGTCTTACCAAACCATTTATCTAAAATTTTACCTGTACTTTTATCAATATCAAATACAGCGCCGAAAGCCAGCCTGTCTACATTTGGCTTTAGACTACAGAGATCGTTTGAGAGCACCTCCGGAAGCATGGGTATGGTCCTGTCTACCAAATAAGTTGAAAACGCTCTTTTGCGTGCTTCTCGATCAAGCGCGGTACCCAATCTTACAAAATGCGATACGTCTGCAATGTGTACTCCTACCCTTAACACATCACCCCTCAAATCTTCATAAGAAAGGGCATCATCAAAATCTTTGGCATCCACTGGATCTATAGTGAAAGTGGTAATGCCACGGAAATCTCGCCTAGCCGAAAAATATTCTGAAGAATATTTTTCGGCTTCTTGCATAGCTTCTTTTTCAACTTCAATTGGAAAATCATAAACAATACCTTTATCCAAAAGTATGGATTGCATTTCTGTCTCGTGTACCCCTTTCTCACCGATTATTTTGATTATCTCGCCTTTGGGATTGAGGTTCTGGTTAGCCCACTCCTTTATTTCAACCAAAGCTTTCAGTCCTGCACGCGCTTCTTTTGGGAGAACGCTTAGATCTACATTTTTATAAAAACGCCAATCATCTGGTGCAAACATGAGTCCGTTACCATATTTTTCTAAAGTACCGACAAATCTTGTTTTATATCTTTTTATTATTTTAATAACCTTACCTTTTTTTCTGTCTCGGTCTTTACCGATCACTTCTACCTCTACTTCATCTTTATCCAGACTACAATTTAGGTTTTCCTCAAAGATAACGACTTCTTCCTCATCGTTCAACACCAAAAACCCCATCGGTTTACTAGATATTCTTATAATCCCAGCTACTGTTTTATGGCTATTTTGTTTAGATTTTTGATTTTTGAAAAACGGTTTCTTTTTGGATTGTACCTTGTCCATAGAAAAGCATATTAGCATACTTGACGATATATTTCTCTCGTATATAATAGACAGGCTCGTTGAAAATGAAATATCTCCATGCCTAGCAAATGGTATGGAGAAAGAGAATGTAAATCCCGCTTAGCGGGATAGATGTGCAATTTCAAGTTTATATAGTGATTTCGTAAAACTGACTTGGATCAAATGTTGAACAAAATTTTGTTTTGTTTCGTTGCCCCGTAAAAGCGCTTCGCGCTCACGGGGTCGCGTGGTGAACTTCGTTCACTTTACGCGATGAATTATTTTTAGAGTTTGATCCTAGCTCAGGATGAACGCTGGCGGCGTGGATAAGGCATG
>ERZ1292625.1072-Hain-H41-01um-R1-1072-length-35649-cov-12_pt3 | contig 17108 bp, 16 predicted proteins | sample MGYA00564400_ERZ1292625 | MGnify/ENA primary metagenome ERZ1292625 (study PRJEB36523, sample SAMEA6512639) | groundwater metagenome | collected 2019-01-08 | study: AquaDiva: Metagenomics assemblies of 32 groundwater samples
AGCTATCAGCTATCAGCTATCAGCTATCAGCTATCAGCTATCAGCTATCAGCTATATACCTCCTATATATTTTATAACAACCCTGCGAGCCATACCTTCTCCTGTTGACTCTGTTTTTAGGTCAATTTCTTCAGATAAAAATTCATGTATAATTCGTCGTTCAAAAGCCGGCATTGGGTCAACTTCTATGTTTGATTTAAAATATCTTGCGCGTTCCGCCATCATGTGCGCCGTGGCTCGCAACCCTTCTATTCTCTTTTTTTGAAAACCATTTATATCAACCATAATATTCAAGTCTTCATCGCTATCTGAATCTCTTTTGGCTTCAATTATTTTACGAGCAAGATGATTTAGCGCAAAAAGAGCTTCGCCTCCACGCCCCAGAAAAAAATGCGGTTCAGAAACTTCCACGGAAAAGCAAGTAGTTTTTGACCCATCTTCTAAAATTAAGACCTCTTTAACCGGTATGGTGGTTTTTTCAACCAATTCTTTTATTAAATTTTGCATTTCACTTTTATTCATAAAAATTTATTTTATTGCAACAATTGCTGTATTTTTCTTTTTTGCATAAATTTGCTGTCCTATGGCAAACACATTGCTTGTAATCCAATACAACGCAATTGCTCCGGAAACACTATATGCGATAAAGGCAACGACAAAAGGAAATACATATTTCATTTGTGTTTGCATGCTTCTTGAAAAATTTTCCTGAAAAGAGCTTTTATTTACCGCATTGCTTGTTGCTGGTTTAGGCATAAAATAAGCTTGAAAATACTGTGAAATTCCAGCTAAAACTGCAAAAAACCATAAACCCTTTCCGCTAATATCAACAAGTCCTAAAAAGTTCATATTTATTTTTTCTGGAATATGAACGAATGAATATAAATTACCGCCATCAAAATTTATTCCTTTTAAAAAAACATAATAGAGCGCAAAAATAATTGGAATTTGAATTAAAACCAAAAGACAGCCTGAAAATGGATTAGTTTTGTGTTTTTTATAAAGCTCAAATGTTTGTTTGGCTTGTTCTTCTTTGTTTGCGCCGTTATCTTTAATTTTTTTAAGTTCCGGGGTAAGTAAATTCATTTTCGCCTGACTTTCAATAGAACGCTGAGAAAGAGGGAATAATACCACTTTAACAAAAAGAGTAAGGGCGATAACTGCAACCCCAACGTCTCCGCCGGGAACAATAGAAACTAAAAAAGCCAGCGCGTTTAAGAGTGGATTATATAAAACTATATCCCAAATGTTTCCAAGCATTCTTTAATCTTATATTAAAACAAGAAAAAAACCAACTTTTTTATCGGTTTTTTAAAAATAGCTCTATAAAACAAAGTTATTTTATTGGGTCTATGTGATTTTTTTGCCAAGGATGACAACGCAGTACTCGAAAAAAGCCAAGACGAAAACCTTTACAAATACCATATTTTTCTATAGCTTCTTTGGTATATTCCGAACAGGATGGATAAAAAACACAGCTTGGTTTTTTAAAAATAGAAATATGTTTCTGATAAAAACTAATAAATTTTATTAAGTATGATTTTAATTTCATTTTCAAGTGTTAAAATATTATTTTGATATTTTTTAAAAATAAATACGCCTAAAAATCCATTTGGTATTTTATTAAAATATTTTTTTAAAATTATATATCCGCATCTTCTTAAATAATTTCTTCTGACTGCTTTTTTTTCAATGGTTTTAGGCACGATAAAGGATATTTGCGGGGGAGTAGCGTTATTTTCTAAAATATATTTAAGATTTAAATTATTAGAATCAATAAAAATACCGTCTTTAAAGATTTTTTCCACTGCCTTTTTACCGGCCCTGTTCTTTTTAGGAAGCATAATAATAAATCTATAAAAAAGTATTAAACTGACAGTTTAGCGCGTCCTTTTTTTCTCCTTCGCGCTAAAACCTGTTTGCCGTTTTTACTTTTTGATCTAACTAAAAATCCGTGGGCTTTTGCTCTCTTTCTTTTTTTAGGTTGATAGGTTTGTGACATAAAAGTATTCTATATTAAAAATTTGAATTAGGCAATCTCTTGTTCTAGCTAGCGCCTAAAGCCTACGCCTAGTGCCTGTTTTTATCAACAGTTTATCAACAGAGTTACCAAGTTTTTAGCAGTATTATTTAAAAAGTAAGTAGTATAATGTGAGGCAATGGATCCCGTACGAAGTCCTACAGTTAATTAAGATTACAGAAAATATTGTACCAAATAAGTTTTTATAGTCGTTATTAGCAAGCTAACTACGAAAATCTAAAGATTTTCTACTTCATACGGGATGGATACAAAACAACTTTGGGAAAACTGTTTAATTGAGATAGAAACCAGTGTTTCAAAGGCAAATTTTAGTACTTGGTTTAAAAACACCTGTATTTTAAAAGAAGAAGTGGGTATTGTTTATGTTGGCGTTCCTAATGAATTTGTCCGTGATTGGTTAAAAAATAAGTATCATAAGCTTATTACTAAAACTATTGCTGATGCGTATGAAAATATGCGCGCTGTTGAATATATAATAACTAAAATTGAAACAAATAAACAGGAAATATTAAAAACAAATGAATCCTATATAAATAAAGAATTGCCGCTGGCGGACTTATATATAAATCCAGAAGATAATTTAAACCCCAGATATCGTTTTAATTCTTTTATTGTAGGACCTTTTAATGAACTAGCCTATGCCGCATCTCAAGCAATAATAGAAAATCCCGGCACAAAATATAATCCATTTTTTGTTTATGGGTGCACTGGTCTTGGTAAAACACATTTAATTCAAGCAGTAGGAAACTCTATAAAAGAAAAATATCCGAATAAAAAAGTAAATTATATAACATTGGAAAAGTTTGCCACTGATTTTATAAACTCACTGCAAAACAATAAAGCTAATTCTTTTAAAGAAAAATATAGAAAATATGATTTATTAATTATTGATGACATCCAATTTATCGGGAAAATGGAAAAAATTCAAGAAGAATTGTTTCATACGTTTAATACTTTTTATGAAAACAATAAACAAATTATATTTTCCTCGGATAAGCATCCAAATTATATTCCCGAACTAGCAGACCGATTAAAGTCGCGTTTTGCAGCTGGTATGATTGTTGATATTTCTGAACCAGAGTATGAATCCAGGTTGGCAATTTTAAAAGTAAAACTACAGGAACACGGCATTGATTTAAATCAGGAAATTATTGAATATTTAGCTTCAGCTATAAGAGGAAACATTCGCGAACTTGAAGGGAGTTTAAACACTATCGTTTGCCAGTATCGCTTAAAAAATAAGTCTCTTTCTTTATCTGAGGTAAAAAATTTACTAAAAAATAACATAAAACCAAGGAAAAATGTTGCCATAAAGGATGTGGTAAAAATTATCAGTGAATATTATAATTTAGAAGAGTCGTCTATTTATGAAAAAACAAGGAGAAAAGAAATTGTTAAAGCTCGACAAATTGTTATGTATTTATTAAGAGAAGATTTTAATGTTTCCTATCCTTTAATTGGACAAAAATTAGGGGGAAAAGACCACACGACGGTAATACACTCTTATTTAAAAATAAAAGAGGATTTAAAAAACGACCCACAGCTTATGCAAGAGCTGGAACAGATACGAATTATGTTTAAATAGCTGTTAATAAGCGGTTGAAATGAGAAGAATTATCAATAAATAAACTGTTAATAATAAAAGTTAAAAAAAATAAAATAAAAGATAATAAAAAATAATTAATTAGTAATAAAAAGTTATTAGATAATAATCAAAAATAATTTATAAAAATAATCATATAAAATAGCATTAAAAGTTAATTATACACTTATCAACAGAACTAATAGTATTAATAAATTAAATATATAATATATAAACATACATGTCCCGTTAGAAGTTAACTATCGGGAACCGATTATAAAAAATTAATTAAAGTTTCTTAATACTATTTAGTTAAAGTATTATTAGGATAACTTCTTATGGGATGAAACTAGAATGTGAAATAGAAAAAATTAAAAATGCAATTTTTCAAACAGAAAGGATTACCGGAAAAAACTTAACGCTTCCGGTTTTAAATTCCATACTTTTTATTGCAGTAGGAAAATCATTAAAATTACGCGCCACGAACCTAAGCCTTGGCATTGAAATAGAAATCCCGGCTAAAATTGAAAAAGAGGGGATTGTGGCTATTTCCGGGTCCGTTTTGGTTGGAATTTTTTCCAATATTTATCAAAATGAAAATGTTTTAATTGAAGAAAAAGATGGAAACTTGTTAATTAAGACAAAAAAGACTCAAATAAAATTAAAAGGCCAGCCTCATGAAGATTTTCCAACAATTCCAAAAGTTGATGGTGCAACTTTTATAATTGAATCAAAAAAATTAATAGATGGAATTAAATCAGTTTATTATAGTTCCTCTCTCTCTGATATAAAACCTGAAATTTCCAGTGTTTATATGTATACAAATGAAGATAATTTAGTTTTTGTTTCCACAGACTCTTTTAGATTGGCTGAGAAAAAAATAAAAATAAAGGGAATTGAAAAAATTATAGGTATACTTATTCCATTTAAAAATATTCCTGAAATATTGAGAGTTTTTGGAGAATTTTCCGGTGAAATGAAGGTCTGTTTTAATAAAAATCAAATTTCTTTTTCTTCTAATAATAGTTATTTAACTTCCAGAATTATAGATGGTATTTTTCCAGACTATTGTCAAATAATTCCTAAAGAATTTACTACAGATGTTGTTGTGCTTAAGCAAGACCTACTAAATGCTTTAAAACTATCAAATATTTTTTCGGATAAATTTAATCAAGTAAATCTTTTAATTAAACCAAAAGATAAAATTTTTGAACTATCCTCCCAAAACAACGATATTGGAGAAAATAAGACATATTTAGATGCCGTAATGTCCGGGGAAAATGTTGAATTGAGTTTTAATTATAAATACTTTTTTGATTGTTTCCAGTCTATAAACACAGATAGTGTTTCTATTAAGTTAAATCAATCTTCAAAACCCTTAGTTGTTCAGGGTGTAGCTGATAATTCATTTACTTATTTAATAATGCCGATGAACAGGTAATGATTACCTGTCCCGTACTAAATTTTTGATTAAATTTTATAAAAATAAGAATAATTAGAAAGAAAAAATATATGATACTTATTAATAAAAATTTAAAATTTTAGTATTGGGATGATTAAAATAAAGGATTTACTTTTCAAATTTAGCAATCTTCTTGTTTCAGAGCAGATTAAAAAAGAATCTATTTGTGAAGTTGTGTTTAAGGTTATTGGAATTAAGTTAGATTCCAAAGATATAAAGATAAAAAATAATATAATTTACTTGAATATCAAGCCAATATATAAGAATGAAATTTTTTTTAAGAAAGATATTATTGCTTTAAAATTAAAAGAATCTCTGGGTAAAAGAGCGCCAATAGATTTAAGATAATTATTGAATAACAGTAAAGGCGGAAATAGTTTCTGCGCGATTATAAGCGGTATCATAGAAGATTAGTTTTATTTCATTTTTATTTCTAAGATTTTCCAAGTCCGATGGAATAAAGGAAAAATTAAATGGAGAACTAACCGAGCTTAAAAACACGTCATTAATAAAAATATCTATTTTTTGAAGAGGAAAACGACCTAAACTGGCAATTTTTAATTGTATTTTTTGGTCTGGAAAATAACTTGTGTTGGTGTTTGGTTCAATTATTAAAACATTTGGCTTGGACTCGCTTGTATGCACGTCATCTATTTCCGTTGGAGCATCCGACCAACTGGTTATAGCATATTTATTTTTGTTTTGAGCCCACCAGTTTTGAACTGGAATTTCCCAGTGATTGAATTGTTGATTGTCGTATGGATTTTTTGGCGGCGCCCCCAAAATATCATTTCTATCTACCCAATAAAGTATTGAATGAACGTTTGTTATGATTTTTTCTATCATAGTTTCTTTTGGCGTAAATTCTCCCGCCAACTTCCCGGAAATTTTATCAATAAAAAAATGTTCGTTTCCCTGCCAAAAACCTCTCAAGACAGGTTTTACATTTATTGGGTCAATTTCTAAATTTGGTTTCTCAAATTTTTCATTTGGAAGATTTTTTAACGCTTCTGTCATAAATTTATTCCAAATAGGTCCAGCGACGGCAGACCCACCTTTCTTCATCGGCTTATTATCATTATTGCCGGCCCAAACACCAACTGCAATAGACGGAGTATAACCAATAGTCCAAGCATCTTTATTATTATTTGTCGTTCCGGTTTTTACCGCTACTTCTCTCCCTGAAATTTCCAATACTGAATGCGCTCCAAATGTCGGGATACGAGCATTATTGTCAGATAAAATATTTGAAATAGTCAAGGCTGTATTTTTAGGCAAAGATTCTCTTGTATTTTGCATGAATTCTTCTAAAACTCTTCCTGAATTATCTTCAATTTTTAAAATTCCGGTATATTTATTTTTTAGACCATTATTGGCAAAAACTCCATAAGCGGAAGTCATGTCAATCAGAGATACTTCTCCGCCTCCAATAACTAAAGTGAGTCCGTAGCGATTTGGGTCTCTTAATGTAGTGATTCCCATATCTTGCGCAGTCTTAAATGCGTCTTTTAAACCAACTAAATAAAGAAGCTTTACCGCCGGAATGTTTATAGATTGAGCTAAAGCGTCTTTTAATTTAATTGGTCCGCGAAATTTACCGTCATAGTTATCTGGCATATAACAGTCTGATTGATTGTATCCAGACAGCGCCTTGCCATATTCATTACAGGTTGTTTGAAATTCTGTTGATAGGTCAAATAGCACAGTGTCAGGCGTAAACCCCTTATTGAACGCTGTGGCGTAAATAAAAGGCTTAAAAGACGAGCCTGGCTGTCTTATTGCGGTTGCTATATTGTAATTTCCATCAATTCCTTTGTCAAAATAATCTCTTGAACCAACCATTGTTAAAATTTGCCCGGTTTTTGGGTCTATGGCCACTAGTCCGGCATTAGAGCCATTCCAACTTTTTTCATTTTCTAAAGCGCCATTTTTGGTAATTTCTTCACCTTTCTGTTGTAGATTATAGTCAAGAGTAGTGGTAACCTTTAACCCGCCTTTTTCAACAGCATCTATTCCATATTTTTGTTCCAAATAATCTTTAATAAAAAATACAAAATGTGGCGCTCTGATGCCCATTATTGCCTGTGGCTGGAAAGTTACAATTTCATTTTTTGCTTTATCGTATTCTTCTTTTGAAATAAATTTCAGGTCTAGCATTCTTGATAGAACAAAATTTTTTCTATCATCTAATTTGCTTTTATTTTTACCATAAGGCGACAAGAATGTGGGGGATTGAGGTATTGATGCAAGATAAGCGGCTTCCGCGAGACCTAAGTCTTGCGCTTTTTTGCCAAAATATGTTTTAGCCGCTTCTTCTATTCCATAAATACTTCCACCATAAGGAGCTTCATTTAAGTAATATTCAAGAATTTTTTCTTTAGGTATTGACCTATCTATTTTTACCGCTAAAATCCACTCTTTTATTTTTCTGGCAATCGTTTTTTTAGAAGTTAGCAAAGTATTTTTTACTAATTGTTGCGTGATAGTTGAGCCGCCACCGCCAATACCAATATCAAAAATATTTGAAAGGACAGCTCGAATAGTGGAGGTTATTCTTACGCCGCTATGGTTGTAAAAATCAGCATCTTCAACTGCTATAGTCGCATTCTTTATATTTGCCCCCATTTCCTCGAAACGAATATCAGTCCTTTTTACGTTTTGATGAATGTCAAAAAGCAAAATCTCGCCGGTTCGGTCATAAAGCTTGGTGGAATTTGTTATTTTTCTGTCACTAAAGGAACGAAAATCAGGAATTCTTATTGAAGATATCCAAATAATTCCTATACTTGCTATAAAAACAAAAATTCCAGCACAAAGGAGTACTAAATTTTTTGAAGATGCTCTATTTTTATATTTTTTTAGCATTATGTTAATCATAACAGATTGTGTGTTATATGGAATACCATATAACAATAACACTCGGACATTAAACAACAAACTTGTTTATGCTCCTCGTTTATTGTTATAATCCAGAGAATGAAGGTTATAACAGATGAAAAGACAATAAATGAGCTTTTAAGTCGCGGGGTTGAGGAAATTATTGAAAAAGAACATCTTATTAAAATACTTAAAACCGGAAAACAAATTCGGGTAAAATTAGGCATTGACCCGACTGCGCCGGATCTTCATCTTGGACATGGCGTTCCGCTTAGGAAATTACGCCAATTTCAAAACCTGGGGCATAAGGCGGTTCTAATTATAGGAGATGCGACCGCAATGGTTGGCGATCCTTCAGGCAGATCTGAAACAAGAAAGATAATCAGCGCTTCAGAGATTAAAAAAAATATGAAAAATTATCTAAAACACGCAGGCAAAATTTTAGATATTAAAAAAACAGAAGTTCGTTATAATAGCGACTGGCTGGATAAAAATATGACGACCATACTTGAACTTTCAAAAGCCGGCACAATACAACAAGTTTTACATCGCGCTGATTTTAAAAAAAGAATTGAAAATAATCAAGACATCACAATTCTCGAAGTTCTCTATCCATTGCTTCAAGGATATGATTCTGTGGCAATAAAAGCCGACCTTGAAATTGGCGGAGCAGATCAAAAATTTAATTTATTAATGGGACGTCGCGTTCAGCGTTTTTATCAAATGCCAGAACAAGATATTTTGACATTGCCGCTTCTTGAAGGAATTGACGGCATTAAAAAAATGAGTAAAAGTTTCGGCAATTATATTTCCTTAGACGAAAAACCAAATGATATGTTCGGCAAACTTATGTCTATACCTGACAATCTAATTACAAAATATATGAGACTTTGCACCGACATTTCTTTTTCTGAAATAGAGCAGATTGAAAATAATATAAAAAAACAATTAATAAACCCAAGAGATGCAAAAGTTAAACTTGCTTTAAATATAGTAAGGACTTATCACGGAGAGAAAAAGGCAAAAGAGGCGGAAGAAAATTTTGTAAAAACTTTTCAAAAAAAAGGGATTCCGGACAGTATGGAAGAAGTAGTTTGTGAAATTGGGGAATTACTTTGTGACGCTTTAGTAAAGAATAAAATTCTAGCTTCAAAAGGAGAGTGGAGAAGGCTTGTTTTAGGGAACGCAGTGCATGATTTAATAAAAAATCAAAATATAACGGATCAAAATATAAAAATTTTAAATAATTTAACGCTTAAGATAGGTAAAAAAAGATTTATAAAATTATTAATAAAATAATCCCGCCGGTAGCGGGATTATTTTATTAATAATTTTCTTTGTCTGCAAATTTTTCTTCACCCTCTTCAGCTTCCTCGCCTTTACCGAAACTAACGCCTTCATCCGCTCCTGGTTCTAGCGGTTCACCTAGGTCGTCATACAATCCATCTTCATCATTGCCGCTTATTTTGAAACTTCTTTCTTCTATTGATTCGTCATCCCCATAGTTCATAAAATTTTCAAAAATTTTTTTAAATTTTAAAAACGACCGACTAATAAAGCTACTTTCTAAATTTTCTTATTTTGTACCAAAATATAAATGATTTGGCAATGAAAAGTGTGGATAACTCCCAAATTTTAAGAAACATAGTGACTATAAAATTTGAGGACCCCGCCAATGGCGGGGTGGATTCTAACATTTGAGATGCGCAAAGGCAGTCAGAGCAATGGCGATAGCATCTAATTCATCATCCGATTCTTTAGAATTGTCCATTTTAACCAGTATTTTTACCATTTTTATAACTTGTTTTTTATCTGCTTTTCCATAACCGGTTGTGGCAATTTTAATTTGCAAAGGAGACGTTTCAAAGATTTTTAAACCGGCTTTTACGCATTCGTACATTACAACACCGCGCGCTTCAGCCACATGCATTGCTGTTTTTTGATTGGTAGTGAAAAAGAGCGTTTCAATTGAAAGAATTTCCGGTTTATATTTTTTAATTATTTTTTCAATTTCTTTCCCGATTAATAATAATCTTTCAGGAAATGCTAATTTAGCGGAAGTTTTAAAACATTCGGAAAATAAAATTTTTTCTTTCTTGTCGCTTTTATTTTTTTCAAGTATTGCGATCCCAAGTCTTTCAAACCCCGGATCTATTCCTAAAATTTTCATAATAATTTTTTTTGTTTTTATTTCGGCAAATTTAGAAAAATTTTTTCGGGTCCTCGGTCTGGGCCCAGACCAGCTCAAAAATTTTCTAAATTTGCCTTCATTGTCAATTATAAAAGTTTGCTTTGCCCGCCCGAACGACTATTTGGTCGGGCGGGCAAATTTTTAGGTATGTCAAAACCAAGATGATTATACGCTTTTTCCGTAGCCACTCGTCCTCGGAGAGTTCGTTCAAGCAATCCCAGTTGTATTAAATATGGTTCTACCACTTCTTCCAGCGTTGCTTCTTCTTCCGACAGAGCGGCCGCCATTGTTTTTAGTCCAACCGGTCCGCCTTTAAATTTTTCAATCAAAACTTCCAAGAATTTTCTATCCGAATTGTTTAATCCCATTTCATCGATTGAAAGCATATTCAGCGCGCCTTTTACTGTTTCTTTGTCCAGCTTCTTTTTGTGCACTTGCGCGTAATCACGGCATCTTTTTAAAAAATAATTTGCAGTACGAGGAGTAAAACGGCTTCTTTTGGCAATTTCATCCAAACCTTCTTTTTCTAATTCTATTTCAAGCAACTTGCTTGACCTTTTTACTATTTCTTCAATTTCTTTATTTGAATAAAATTCCAATCTAAAAACTCCGCCGGAAAATCTGGAACGCAATGGGGAAGACACAAGAGCGACGCGAGTTGTGGCTGCTATTAATGTAAACGGGGGAAGGTCAAGTTGAATTGTGCGAGCAGAAGGACCCTTGCCGATAATAATATCTAAAACTCCAGATTCCATCGCCGGGTAAAGTATTTCTTCAACCATTTTATTAAGCCTATGAATTTCATCTATGAAAATTATGTCACCTGGGGATAGGTTTGTCAGAATAGAAGCCAAATCCCCGACTTTTTCTATTGCCGGACCGGAAGTTATCTTCATTTGCCGTCCGGTTTCATGGGCTATAAGATGAGCTAAAGTGGTTTTTCCAAGTCCCGGAGGGCCATAAAATAAAAGATGCTCGGGAATATGGCCGCGTTCTTCGGCTGCCCTTAGAAGTATTTTAACGTTGTCTTTTATGTGTTTTTGACCAATATACTCATCCCATTTAGTAGGGCGAAGAGTTTGGTCCAAGAAAGAATCACCCAAATTGTTATTATTTTCAGCAGTCCCTTCATTTGTTTTTTTATTTTTATCGCTTGACATTTTTTTATAGTATGCTATACTCTAGGCAGTTAATTATGCACATCGTATCCACCACGCTATCCACATTATAGCATTTGATGTATGTTCTTTATAGTATAATTATTTTATAGGAGATTAGGCTTTTTATTTTTTAAGAGAGCATTAATCTCTAAGCAATCAGCCATCGGTTATATAATTTTGCGTAGGACGTTTTGGTACTTTTTAAGTTTCTGGAACTATCCTTCAAAAATTTGTTACTTTTGGGGCTAAGCCCTAAAAGGATTGTTTAGAGATTAATGCTTTTTTTATTGGATAATAAAGAATAAGATTTTTGCCCTTAAAAATCTTTTCTTTATTATTTAATTATTCCTCATTTAGGTCAACAACACTTTGCACTTCTTCAAAAGAAGTAATTCCATTTATTATTTTTACCATTCCATCTTGGCGCATAGAAAGTATGCCTTGTTTTTTTGCCACCATTTTTATTTCTCTCTCGCTTGGATTTTCAGGCATTATTTTTTCAATAGCTTCATCTGTCAAAATAGCTTCAAAAATTCCTATTCTTCCTTTATATCCTGTCAGATTGCATTTTTCGCACCCTGGAGCTGAATATATTTTAAACGGCGCATTTATGTCTATATTATAATTAGAAAGATTTTTTCCTTCCTCTTTTATGCTGTCTAAAACAATTTTCATTGACCTTTTTTCTTCTTCAGTCGGAGTTTTTTCCTTTTTACAATAGACGCATAGTTTACGAACTAAGCGCTGAGCGATTGAAAGAGATAAGGCTGAGACCATAATTTTTGGGTTGACTTCAAGGTCAATAAGTCGGGGAATAACGCCGGCGGCATTATTAGTGTGCAGTGTTGAGAAAACCATGTGACCAGTTAAAGCGGATTCTATGGCAATTTTTGCCGTTTCAGAATCTCTTATTTCACCAACCATCACTACGTCTGGGTCTTGTCGCAAGCCTGAACGTAAACCCTCTAAAAATGTATATCCCTTGCTTTCATTTGTTTGGGTTTGAGTTATGCCATCTAGATGGTATTCTATCGGGTCTTCAATGGTGATTATTTTTATTTCCGGAGAATATATTCTTCGCAAGAAGGCATAAAGCGTTGTAGTTTTACCCGAGCCAGTCGGTCCTGTGACTAATATTAAGCCATTCGGTTTTGCTATTTCTTTTTGAACCACTGAAAAAAGAAATGGCTCGATTCCAATATCTTCAAGATTTTCCCTGATAGATTTTGGATCCAAAATACGCATAACGATTGATTCTCCATAAGCTCCGGGAATAAGCGAGGTACGAATATTAATTTCTTCTTCGCTTTCTTCTATGCTAAAACGTCCGTCCTGCGCAGTATTTGAAGTTAGTTTTATTCCGGAAAGAAGTTTTATTCTTGAATTAAGTAATTTGTATATACTCATTTCAAAAAAGAATACATCTTGTAATACTCCATCAAGACGGAGTCGCAGTCTTGCCCTGTCCTTTTCCGGTTCAATATGTATATCCGATGCCTTAATTGCTATAGCTCCTGCAAGGATTATTTCAAGAATATGTGAAAGTTTGTGAATCTGGTTTCCTTCCATTGCTTCTTTTATATATTTTTCAATATCCTGCATTTTTTCTATATTTTTTGCGGTATTTTTTAAAACTTCTGCGGAAATATCAAGTCCGCCAATTTTTGAACTTTCAGCCAGAGAAATTTCTACATATCTGTCCCACACTTTATTTAAACTGGCAAAAGATGCCATGTAAAAAGCCGGCACTAATGACTGCCTTTCCATTTGTTCTTTCAGCTTGCTTAATAAGTCTTTGGACGGAGAACGTATAGCGATAAAAATGTTTTTTCCGGAAAGCTTGAAAGGAGCTACGTTCATTTCACGCCCTTCTTTTTCGGAAATCGTTCTTAGCGCTTCATTGTCTATTCCTATTCGAGACAAGTTAACATAAGGAAGATTGTATTTTGATTTTGCCAATATTTCCACTAGTTCTTCTTCTTCCAGTTTATGCAAATCATCCAATTGTTTTTTTTGTTTTTCTTCGTCAAAATCTGTCATTTAATATGAATTATATACTATTTTGACTTTAAACCAAAGAGCATGGTAATCCCGTAGTAGATTTTGGAAAAGCTCCGACTTAAGTCGGAGCGCGCTTTGCGCATTTCCAAAATTCACTACCGGGTGGTAATATCTAAAAATGGATATAATCTCAAAAAACACAAAACCTGCCCGACTGAATATTGTCAGTCGTTCGGTCGGGGAAACAGAGAAAATAGCAAGGTTATTTTTAACCAAACTAAATCCTATTAAAACAAAAGCTACTATTGTCGGATTATATGGTGATTTAGGAACGGGTAAAACTAATTTTACTCAAGCTGTAGCAAAATATTTTGGCATAAAAAGAAAAGTAAATAGCCCAACTTTCGTAATTATAAAAAAATATGAGCTTCCTAAAAAGGACGGTCATGAATCTTTTCTGGTGGACAAAACGAAGCCAGTGCCCACAGGCGAAAACTTTTATGAACGCTCTGCTTTTAAATATCTTTTTCATATAGACGCTTATAGATTAAAAAATGAAAAAGAATTAATTCATCTCGGTTGGGAAGAAATCATTTCAAATCCAAAACATTTAATTTTTATAGAATGGCCAGCTAATATTATAAAAGCCATGCCTAAAAAACATCACAAGATTTTTATTTCTCATACCCCAAAAGGGCATAGAAGCTTTAAAATAAAAACTATATAAAATAAGGATAAAATATATAAAAGCTTGCCTTTTTATATTATTTATGATATAATGCAACAAAGGTAAGAAACCATTCCGTCTTTATCTTTAGATATAGAAAAATGGCTCAAAATGTTCTTTGAATTTTAAAAAATTAAAAAAAAATGAGAACAAAAACTCTCGAGCAGAACACGGCGCAAGATTTCGCTGGACTGCAAGTTGACCAACTACAAAAACTTCGTAATGGCAACATGACCTTTGAACAGGTGAAATGGTTTAATAACCTTACGTTCGAGCAACGCGAAGCGTTGATGGGCAAGCAACCCGAAACGGTGCTATATCTCAAACTCCTTTCCGGAGCCGAAACGCTGATGCTTGATGTTCTCGACGGCAAAGAGACATTGGCAACCGCTAAGGAAGTTTTTCCATCGGGCATTGATGGCGACTTCAAAAACTGGGGTATCAACAAGGCCGGCATCATCACCAAAGAGACTGTGGTAGATGTTCATGAACTGGTGAAGGATGGCACCTTTGCACAAATGTTCGGCTCCCTCGGGACCGATCTGGACAAGTTGTGTCTGACACAGCACCAGATAAAAAACTTTTGCAAAAAGCATCCCAACTGGTTACGTAAAGACGGATATGTGACTTTCTTCCTGTTTAAGGTTGAAGATCAATTCTTTGTTGCTTGCGTGGGCGTGAACTCTGACGGCTTGCACGTGGACGTGGATCGGTTTGAGAGCGACTACGTTTGGGATGCCGAGTTCTCCCTTTGTGTAGTGGTTCCGAAACTGACTGCTTAGTACCTTGTTCTAATGACTCTTATTTTCTTAATCCCTTTGATTCTTTTGAATTAAAGGGATTTTTTTGTATAATACCTATGCAGTGGTGCAATATGTTGTGGTTATGGCTACAAGATCACGATTGCTTAAAACTATCATCGAGAATTTTGCCGGCTACGGCTTTCAAAAGAGTGGTAATGTTTTTTCAAATTAAAAAATAATTTAGTTGATGATTAATAAAAAAGACATAAAAACATTAGTTCTGCTTGATTCGCATGCGATAATACATCGCGCCTATCACGCGTTGCCAGAATTCTTGTCGTCAAAAGGCGAGCCAACGGGAGCTCTTTATGGCCTATCAAGCATGTTGATGAAAATAATTACTGACTTAAAACCGGATTATATTGTGGCTTGTTATGACTTGCCGCAGAAAACTTTTAGGCATGAAGCTTATGAAGCGTATAAAGCAGGCAGGGCAAAAGCAGATGAATCTCTTGTAACTCAGCTCATAAATTCTCGAAAAATTTTTGAAGCATTTAATATACCAATCTATGACTCCCCTGGTTTTGAAGCTGATGATGTCTTGGGTACGATAGTTGAAAAATTAAAAAATGAAAAAGATATAAAAATAATTATTGCATCAGGCGATATGGACACGATGCAATTAGTTGATGATAAAAAAGTGCAGGTTTATACGCTCAAGAAGGGGATTAACGACACTATTTTATACGACGAAGACGCGGTTATTGCGCGATTTGGCTTTAAACCGAAACTTTTGCCGGATTATAAGGGACTTCGTGGCGATCCTTCTGATAACATTATCGGAATTAAAGGGATTGGGGAAAAAACAGCTACGAATTTGATTGTAAATTCTGGAACCATTGAAGAAATTTATAAAAAAATTAAAAAGGACCCGGAGAGTATTTTAAAGTCGGGTATTTCTCCAAGAATTTTGGAATTAATTAAAAATAACGAAGAAGAGGCCTTGTTTTCAAAAACTTTGGCGAAAATAAGATTTGATGCGCCAATAAATTTTTCCTTGCCAACAAAAACTTTTTGGGAAAATGCGGATTTAAAAAAAGTTGAAGAAGTTTTTAGTGAGTTTGAATTCAGAAGCTTGCTCGCGCGCATAAAATTTTTTTTTAAAAATAGTAATTTTGATTTAAAAGGACAATCCTTGGAGAATTCTGAAAGGACTGTCCTTAAAGTTGATAAGGAAAAATTAACGGAAGTTTGTATTGCTCTTTGGCTTATAAATTCAGACATAACAAACCCTACGCTTGAAGATGTTTTGCTTTTTGCAAAAACTCCTGCCCGCCATGATTTCAGCACAGCTTATACAGGCGGGAGTTCTTTTGAAACGGCTTATGAATATGTTTTCAAAAAACTAAAAGAAGAAAAACTAAACAAAGTATTTGAAGAAATAGAAAAACCGATTATACCAATAGTAAAAGAAATGGAAGATTATGGAATATTAATAGATAAAAAATATTTTGAAAAATTATCAGACGAGTATCACAAAGAATTGGATAAACTTACCAAAAAAATATACAAAATGACAGGAACTGAGTTCAATATAAATTCTCCGAAGCAACTAGGCGAGGTTCTTTTTGGTAAAATGGGAATAAAATCAGGCAAAAAGAAAAATGCGAGCGGGTCTTTTTCCACAAAAGTTTCAATTTTAGAAGAACTTGAAGAGGAAAATCCAATTATAAAAGAAATACTTTCTTATCGAGAATTACAAAAATTACTTTCTACTTATATTGATGTAATTCCTAAAATGACAGCAAGCGACGGCAGACTGCATGCAAAATTCTTGCAAAATGGCACAACAACAGGAAGGTTTTCTTCACAAGACCCCAACTTGCAAAATTTACCCATAAAATCGGAATTAGGCAAGAGAATTCGAGGCGGATTTACCGCTTCAAAAGGAAACAAATTAGTCGCATTTGATTATAGTCAAATTGAACTTCGCGTTGCGGCAATGTTGTCCGGAGATAAAAAAATGACGCAAATTTTTCGAGACAAAAAAGATATTCATAGCGGTGTGGCTTCTTTTGTATTTGGCGTACCAATGGAAAAAGTAGACAATGAAATGCGACGAAAAGCCAAAGTAATAAATTTTGGCATTATTTACGGCATGGGAGTTTCCGCTTTAAGAAAAAATCTTGGCGGTACGCGAGAAGAAGCTCAAAAATTTTATGACAATTATTTTCATCAATTCTCCGGCGTACGAGATTATTTGGAAAAAGTGAAAGAATTTGCAACAAAAAATTTGTACGCGCTAACTTTATTTGGCAGACGCA
>ERZ1292625.2061-Hain-H41-01um-R1-2061-length-20060-cov-18_pt1 | contig 17106 bp, 26 predicted proteins | sample MGYA00564400_ERZ1292625 | MGnify/ENA primary metagenome ERZ1292625 (study PRJEB36523, sample SAMEA6512639) | groundwater metagenome | collected 2019-01-08 | study: AquaDiva: Metagenomics assemblies of 32 groundwater samples
GCATATCTTCCAAGTATTTTATCTTGTTCTCCATCTTGCTTACTGCGTCTGGGTCATCTCTAAATATTGTTGCTCCAACACCTTCTGGTCTTTGTGGTACTGGTATTGCCCTGTTTCTACTTTCAATTTCTTTGTATAATTCTTCATTAGTTTCATTTCTATACCAATCTTTCCAGTTAGCACTACCGCCTTTAATTCCTTTAACTAGATCTTTTTCACTTTTACCAGCATGTTTACTTCCACCACCACTCGTAAATTGTCCATTACTTGAATCATGGTTTGGATTTCCTTCTTCATTTGCATAATCTGCCATGGCTTCATGGAATTGATTCTTATGTTTAACTAAATTATCTACTGCTTCACCGCAAAATTCGCAATTCATTGAGTGTCATTCCCAGAGAATAGTGCGAGTTCTTGTTTTTCTGATTCTGTACATTCAGAGTATTTTTTCTGAAAGAATGTATTTGCTATATTATCATTAACACTTACTTCTACACTATTTACTTTGGAAATTGCGTCTTCATATGAAACGCCATATGTAATTCTTAATTCATTTGCTATAGATTCTGCTTGGTAGCCTTGCATTTTTCTATCAATAATTTGTGATTCAACTATTTCGTTGTCTGATTCCTTTGCACCGAATTTCTCATATTCTTCATTTACTTCTGCTATAACATCTGTATAATATGTTTTTTGTGTGCCTTCTGTTGCTTTGGTTGGGTAATAATTAAAATCTATTGCTTCTTCACTAAAGTCTATTCCTTCCAATGATTCAATGTTATTTGGTTCCCTATCTTGTCCTACCATACTAATGTCAGATAGTCCTTCTTTATCATAAACTACATCAGTTCCGCGACCTTGGTAATCACTTTTTAATTGCTTGAAATCGTCATCCCAATCATCATTGTTTTTGGTTTGTGGATAATTATCTGCTTCGCCTGTATGCTGGTATTGTTTTTTAATATCTTCAAAGTCTTCCTCCCAATTAACATCGCCTTGTTTCTGTGGATAGTTGTCTGCTTCTACACCATCATCTGTACCTACAAAGTAGTGATCTGTTTTATTTCTACCTTCAAATTCTTTGTTTGGATTTCCATGTACATTATAATCTTGTCCACATCTTCTACAAATACCATCACTGGTTTCATTTGCTATTGCTTCCAACGCAACTCTGTCTTTGCTTGTTCCATCTTTAAATTTCTTTGTATCATAAAGTCCTTCGTTTGGATTGTCGTTATAACCTACCGTGGTTTTTCCATATATGTCTGGTATATACTTATCTAAATGTGATAGTGCTTTCTTTGCTTCTTGTATTGAATATCTGTTGACTTCTGGGTTCATAGAAAATTCAAAACTCTCTTCTGCTTCTGCAACAAATTCACTACTATCTCCATGGTCTACTTCACCATGTAAAACAAAATCTTCTTCATCCATAAATGATTCATCACAACGATCGCATTCATGCCATACTTCCTTGTTAATTGCAAATTCCTGTCCAATACCTCTATAGACCGAAGGATCTGGCAACTCCCCATTATTAATTAAAGTCTCTGTAATGGTAGCCTTTACTACATCTGGTAGAGAATCATAATGTGTTTCCACGATCTGATTAATTTTTGCCTCATAATCCTGCTGGTATGCATTTTCGGTTGCGGAATAAGTTCCTATGTCTTTAATATCCAAATTTTCTAAAATACTTGATTTCTGTGTAGAGTCTGCGTTATTCCACCAATCCCTCTCAACTGCTGTGGTTCTACGATTCTGACTCTTGACAAATGTAAGTGTATCACTAAATGAGGAATCGGACATTATATTTAGTTATAAATTGTGCTTTATAAGCATATTAGTCGACACTCATACCTAGATACTTTTTATAGGTTGGTATCATTTCTTTAGTTGCATAGCCTAAAATTTCTGGAGCGAACATCTTGTATAATGTATTCTTTAACCCTTCTCCTTCTTCTTCCTCAATATCACGCTTCATTTCTGGTACAAGTTGTCCTAAATCACTGAGATCTCCTTTAAGTAAACCTTTTTCTTTAAGATGTTGTATGGTTTTTAAACAGCGTGCTTCGGTACGGTAATTATCTTTTAATTCTTGGAACTTGTTGGTTCTATTTGGGTTCTCTTCATGGTTCTTTTCCTTGAAAGAGTCGTTTACTATCTTGATACATTTCCAATGTCCTTCATAATGTGGATATCGGTTTATATCATAGAATTTTGCATAATTCTTTACCACAAATCCTTCTATTCTATCAAATCCCGCGCCATGACCTAAGCAACTCTGTCTTTTAAGTAATTCATCCCTGAATGCCTCATTCAATTTACCATCAATACTTATTTCACTACCATTACCTTCCCACAAAATTGGTACTATTTCCATACCATGTTCTTTTGCAAATAATTCCTTCTGTGAACGATTGAGGTAAAGTGTATCACGTTTTACATCAAATATGATTAAGTTGTGTAATGGTACTTTACCATATGGAATACTGTTTTGCTTTACACTGCTAAGGTATTCACAAAATACCGTGATATCTTCACTCGGTTTATAATTGGCAAAAATATGTTGTGCATTCTCGATCCCAAGTTTGAACATAGAATCTACTATAATTCCATCTTGGTGATGAGAACCACAAGTTATTGTTCCATCCTGCTTTATCTCAATTCTAAACTGAGACCCATCTATTTTTTCCTCAATGACCACATGACCATCAAATATATCTGCTACCTCTTCTTTGTAAGCCTGTTGTATTTTCTGGTAATACTCCATTAGATTGGGTGACTCCCTAACCGTATTTTAATGTTTGTATTCCTATAACCACATTGATCACAAAAGTGGTAATACGAGTCCTTCCAGACAGTCTTGTGTTCTATATTGCATATGTGCCACCAATAATTTTGTCTAAAGGGAAGTTTTGTTGAACTCATTGAATTCTCTCCATAATGCTTTCAACTGTTTACCATATTCTGGATCCCCACCGCTTGACTTGAGTAGTTTTTCCAAATCCCCGAATCTTCTTTCAAAAGAAACACGTGGGTGGAGTTTAGTCAATTTCTATTTCCACTCCCGCGTCTTTTGCTACTTCCAATGCCATGTCAAGATCAGATCTGCTCTTAAATGGGTAATAGTTAGTGTCTATACGACCACTTTTGTCAACAACACCTTCCATTACTAATGTGAATATACCATCTGCTGGATGAGCCGTTAAAAAATAGGCTTTCAAAAGAATTCTCCTGTTTTGTAAATTGTTTGTTTCATGATATACCCTAGAGTATAGTATATATAAACCTATCCCCATCTGACTGTCATATAAGAATTTCTTGCATTGAACTTGCTTTTTCTACCATTCTCCAAAAATGTTGGTCTACCACTAATTCGTTTATACACAACATTATTTTCAATCGGGTCAAAATATTTTGCACATATGCTATTTGCTGGTACAATCATTAGAATTGTGATTCCAAATTTTTCCCATTGTTCCTGCGCTTTTAAAACAAATTCCTTGTTCTTACTATGTGGTGGATTACACCAAACAATTACATGTCGTCGACTTCCAGTATACATGCTAAAATCCCGTTTCCAATAACAACCATATGGTCTTATTATCCAATCAACATTAAGTGCATCTAATTTTCTATCAATCCACCAATAACACTTGCTGGAATTTTTGGTTGCACATACATCCAATAATGGAATTAGGTTTTCTTTTTTACAAAGTGCTTCAAACCAAGCAGTTTCTGTCCAGTAATTATCATTCTTACTACTATCACTTCTTATTCTTTGATGTAGTTGTGTAGTCAAAACGGAATTCGATAAAGTCAAACATTAATTCTAATTAATTGTGTAATATAAACTAAACCCATTAATGGTATAAAATATATTATATTTCATTTACTTCCCTTCTCCATTTCTGATCTTCTATCAAGTCCAATAATGGTTGTATAAATTGTTCCTTGTCTTCTACAAATGGTACAACTGTGCCATCTTCTGCACTGATTAGAATAACTATCTGGTCTATCTTCTCCTTAGTTAGTTCCTCATACATTAGTGCATAGCATGTTGCTTGCAAGTAGTATGCTTTGATTAGGCTTTTTGTTTTTTTCTTACTTGCACTCTTAAAATCTATTACACTTAATACTCCACCCCACTCACCAATACAATCCACCCTGCCAGCAACACCTAGGTTGGTTGAATATAACTGTACTTCCTGTGCTTTAATATTGTTTATTTTATTTAATTCTGGCTTGGCTTGTTCAAATAATTTTAGACTCACTTCATTTTTAAACCCAATTATTGGTTTATTATCCAAATAATTTTCAATTATTAAGTGCAGTTCATTTCCATTTGTAATTGCTCTATTACTAACTCTATTTGCTTCTACTTCACCAACACGTGCCTTCCAAGCCTTGATACCAGCTTCACTTATTACACTTAGTAAGTTAGTTACACTTGGTAGTTTTATGTTTTTATCAAGTATACTACCAAGTGGATCACGATAATATCTTTTACCATCAATTTGTACTTGTTCAAGTTTAGGTGGATTATTGAAAAATACGTGTCTGAAAAACATTAAATTCTCTGTACTTTGTATAATTGTTTGGTATTTAATCTTTCCAGTATGGTTGATAACACTATATTTGCTCCTTCCGCGGTACCTTCTACAGTAGTAAATGGTATTGCTCTGTCATTTAATAAGTCAAGTACCTTGGTATCAATTTTAGTTGCTTCATCACGATTTTCCTTTCTTCCGTGCTGTATATATTTAGTAGGTCTTTTCATGTAAAAATTAATATTATCATATTTATTATATTCCCTCATAACAAGTGCATCCATAAGTGGATCCGAACTTCTATAAACAGAACTTAATAGTAGTGGGCTGTCTGAAACAATACAATCTACTTTACCATTAAGTCTGAATTGTCTATTATGTTGTTCACCAAATATCTTCATATCGTTTATTTTTAAATCCAATCGTCCTTCCCATGCCAAATCTTTTGCATATTCCGCAGTATATTCACTTGTAATACCATGTAATTTTAAAAATCCATGCAGTATGCTTGCAATAGTACTTTTTCTTGCTCCAGCACCAGCATAGAAATTAACACACATTGTCTTGCCCATTTTACCTACCAGAGTTTGTGGAGAATAGTTTGGATTTAATTTTTGTTTTGACAACAATAACCAATCATAATACCCAAATATAAACCAATGTAAAATAAAAAAAATAAATAGGTCTAGGTTAATCACTAGACTTGTGATATAGTGCTCCAGCCCACACGAGTGTGACTATACTTGGTACAAACCATACCAAGAGGAACACATCTAATGTTGCAATCATTTCCGTAGCAACTGCTACGATCGTAACAATAGTGTTTGTGAGTAATGCCGTTAATACTATGGCAAAATTGAATTCTCGCATGATAACACCGAATTTTTACCCTATATTAAGGTAGTGGATTTCCAAAATCATCCACTGGATAAATCTTTCTTACAGTTGGTAATAACTCATGATGATTGTTTTTATACAGTCTATTGATACATTCCCTTAATTTATTATAAAGATCAATAAAGTCTTCTTTATCAGTTACATCTATAGGCTCAAAATGTATTCTATATCTTACCATGAACCGCTGGTTTTTAGCCCTAATTTAAGTTTACCTTTATCATTTTGTCTTTGTGTATGATTTTACCCTGTACTGCGAGATTACCCATTAAGGTTTGACATGCACCTCGGTTTGCAAAACAACCATAACTTAATGCCCTGTTTATTACCTCATCTTCAAATGCATATCCATTTTCATCTTTATGATGATCATATGCGTTTTGAATTGCAGTATATCTACCATCAACTGTTGTCTTTAATGTTGTGTTGTTTATGTCTTCACCTTCATCCAAATGTAATCCAAATGTCTCTAATGCACTATCATATAATTTTAATGCCTCTTCAACATGGATTGCAGTTACTTTATCAGACATGTGCCATTTTGCCAATGCTATTGCAAATTTAATAATCGCATTCTCTGTACGGGTTTCTGTTCCACCATCCTGACCTTTTGCTTTGTTTTTCTTTTCCATTTCTGCAAAGTAGTTATTTGCAGTTTCTAATGCACTGTTTGTGAGTGTTGGATGCAATCTTTTTACATGGTTAATAAACAGTTTTATTTCTTGATCTGATAGTAATCCTTCTGGTTTTCTACCTTCCAATAAGTCACATTCCTTTAATCTTGCTCTAATTGCTAGACTGTCCCAATCTTTTGATTTTTTACTAAAACAGAAAATAATATCAAACCTTGTAATAAGTGGTTTTTTCAATGATTTTAGATTATCATAAATTGTTTTGGTTGTATCATATGTTCCTTCACTTGGGTTCATAGAAGCCAATACACCAGTTTCTGCTATTCCATTAAAATCTTCTCCAGCAACATGTTTACTTACTCTTCCATCCACCATTGGTGCTTTTAGATCTGCATAGATTGATTCATCCTTAAAGTCTCCAAACTCATCCAAAAATACTACACCGTGGTTATAGGTTGGTAGTAATCCAGCCATTATACTGAAACTACCATCATCCATTTTTACCGCGATTGCCTTAATTCCTGCATTGCTTACAGTTGTTGCGTCTGCCAATACACAATTATCATATACATTAAGTATGTATTTCATGATCGTGCTTTTATATGTATCTGGGTCTCCAACAAATAATATGTGTACCATTGGTGGAATTCCACCAGTTCTTTTACCAACCCATTCACTTCCAATAAGACTACATATTACTGCTTTCTTTTCCATTCTTTTCTTGTAAATATTGAATGCAAACCCATCTATTACTGCGTCAACTAATTTGTCTTCTTTCTCTAAATTAACAAATTTCTGCATTAATTCTTCGTCTGGATATTCTGTTCTTTGTACATCTATGTTTTGTATATTTATAACCTGTATTGTTGGTATGAATTCCTTGCTCAGTTTTCCATCTTGGTTTTTGAGTGGAAGACTTCTAAACATACCAGTAACCATTACTTTGTCAGATAATTGTGCCTCCTGTACGGTTCTACCATAAATATCAGCAGTGATTGTTGCTGGAAGTTTACCGTCAGAATAATCATCTATTATTTCCCGCAACTGTATTCTTCTAGTATCTTCACTTTTATTTGGTTTGTAAAACTCATATAAAACCTTACAACTTTCACACCTTTCAATCATTTTAGGCTTGAACACCCTGCTTATAATATCACCACAGTTTGGACATTGGTAGTCAGCCTTTATGGTAATTGATCTTATCTTGCTCCATACCGCTACTTTTGCTGGAAATGTAACCATTGCTCCTTCATGATCATTAGAACTTAATTCCTTTATATCAACTGTTTGTGGTATTGATAAATTTATATTTATTTTATTTCTTATTTCCCTGTCTTTTTTAGCCCAAATATACTTTCTACTCCTATCAAAGTTAACCATCAATATTGCAAGTGTTACAGCATCACGTAATATGTTTCTAAAACCGATTTTATCATTAGTTGATTCTTCCAGAATTATTCCAAGTATTGGGTTTTCATCTATGTCAATAGAAAAATAAAGTGATGTTAGTGCTTCAAGTACGTCATCTGTTCTGAACTGAATGAAATACTCAGTCAGTTCCTTACTCGGATCTTGAAACTTTAAATCATCGAATACACCATCAACATTGCAGACAGGATGTGTATCATCAGAAGGAAAACTCATAATTTAATATCTCTCTTCCTTGCCTCACGTATAATAAGGTTTCTAAAATCTGATATCATTTTTACCAGATCATATAACTCTCCATCAGAGTAGGCATTTAACTTATCCTTTACAACCATTGGTGGCATTTCATACATATCTAATCTTGGCACACCCTCTTTCTTTTTTGGGTTCTTCATCACAGTTGCATAATTTCTGTTGAAATCGTCAACTATTGCATGATTTGCGTACCCATTGAATGAACTGAATCCCTTTGCAGTGACGAATTTTTGAAAATCATCCCAACGTGATTTCAGGTGTGGTGATATGTAAATTGATGTATGGTTTCTTGGTGGTTCTTTAATCACAAAATGTCTATTATTTTACGTAATATAAACTAACGTTGTTTTAACTCACAAATTTTCCGATTAATTTATATTGTGTAGTTCTTTTTGGTTGATTCCATTTAATTCTTATTTTTTCTTTTTCATCATCACTTACACATTTAAAATCTATATCATCCAAAATTTCTCCATTAGGATGAAGTGATTTTATATGTTCTTTTGTACTTATGTAATGAAGTTTTGGATATTTAATATGTGCCTCTTCACTTAGCAACCAATTACCACACAAATGACAGAATATATGATCCTTATCTGTAAGTGGTACTCGTTTCACATATTTACTATTGCTTAATTTATTCTGATTTGCTGGACAATCGTGACCTTCACCACTTGCATTAAACAACCACTTCTTACCACTCTTGGTTACTTTCCATTCATATCCATCTATGAATTCCTTACATACTGGACACTTAGCCATTATTACTCCTTAAAGAATTTATGTTTTGCAAGTTCAAATTCAATTTCAGCAGTTGCTAATTTAAATGTTTTTTCACTCTTATTATGTTTAAATAAATTATTCATTATACGACAATCAAAATCTATTACATACCACCCTGCTTGTTGTAATGCTATTTTCTGGAACTCATCTTTTAATTGTTGGTGAGAACTTGTATAATGATACATGCCATTTATTCTGATTATTATTTTTTCCTTAACTATCGCAATATCAGGTTTACTTCCTCTGTAGGGTTTACCGTCCAGAGTGAGTTTATTTAAAACTAACTCTGTCTTAATATCAAGTTCTGGGTATCTATCCGCTAAAAAATCACGAATCATATACTGCTCTGGACGGTAAGAATTATCCCAATCCTTTCCTGCTATTATTGATTTTTTTCCCATATTAGGATCTTGGTTTAGTCCAAGAAGGAGATTTACAATGTGTACAATTTTTTGGTCTAACCAATATTGCTCTTCCATCTTCATCAATTTCTGGTCTTTGTGCCCAAGGTTTCCCCTCACATCTAAAACACTTATAGATCTCTATCTCTATGGTAGGGAATTTTACTTTCTGCATGATGTTTCTTAATATATAGGGTATATAAATGTATACCTTAAAGTATTTTGGTCTGTAATCTGCACTCTGCTTCATGTTTATCTTGTTCTAATCTATTCATATTCTCAACATTTGTCCCACAACGTAGACATTTATTATCTTTTAACTTGTATTTACGACTGGTGCCCATTTATATAACTCAGTCGTTTTTTACAGATCCATTCATCAAGTACATTTCTTCTTTCTTCTGCTTCTTGTTGTTCTATAATAGGTAATTGTAGTGCTTTATCATCTATTAATTTGAACCACATGTCAATTTCTTTATCATATTTACTCTTATTTTTATTTACTAATCCCTTCTCAGTACCGCGGGATTTTAAATCAATTAGTTCTTTAGTTACAATACTATCATATTCAGTAGCCAAAATACTTATGTTGGGTTCTATCTTACCAGTATCTAATGTATGATATCCTGCCATTAATCCCCTTAATACATACAAATATTTCTTTACACTGTGTTTACCACCCAAAATAAACTTGTTATAATTCTGATCCGCCATACCACGATAGGAATGATAAATACCATTTAGATTCATCTGTTTACTGAATATCAACCACATTTCCCTATGGGTTTCACTTGTGTATAATTGTCTTGCAGTTAGGTGTTCCCAATGATTGCAGTTACCAGCCAATAATAATTCTACTTCTTTACCTAACTCATCCAACACTACTTCCTTGTCATATATGTCATGTAGTTCAGTATCAGCCACCGTCATACCTTCCTTTAATATCTTGTATTCTATGTAGTCCTTGTGTTTGCGCGTTGTAAGTAGTTTGTTTGTTGATAGTTGAAAACAACCGCGGTAATCAATATCTGAATCTGGAGAAGCAAAACCAAACAAATGACTGCCACTAATCATTAGATTTACTATCTTACCATCAACCTGTGCTACTTTATCTTTTATTACACCAATAAATTCCCTATGATCTGCAATCATCTTAATAATGCTCTTATTTCTACTATTCGTTGATTATCTTTACTGTTACCACCAGCATTATGTTTTGATTTAATATCAATATTCCACTTTGCTTCCAATTCTACCAATTCTTTTTGCAGTATGTCTTTTGGTGTTGTTTCTATTATCATGTATATTTCACCTTGAATTCATTTATTGCTTGTTGTACTATTGGGCTTAGTTTGATCCCATCCTGTAATTCCTTTATTTTCAAATAAGATAATGCTCTTTGCTGAATGTCAAGCCATTCAAGTCTTTCAAACTTTGGTCTTGTACTTCGTTCGTCATAATGATAAACATCGTGATATAATGCGTCATGATTTGCACCGTCTCGTGTATAATCAACAGTCATTTCTCCATCTACCATTACCAAGTTTACCATGTTTGGAATGCTTTGTTTGTACGGATTAGACTTTGTTAATTTCATTCTCGGTTTGCCGTTGGAATATGCGGTCTTCATGGCATGACCCAAGTAATCCCTATCAATATGTTTGTAAAACCCTGCACCAATACCATAAGCCATTCTTTTAATGTCATACCCATATGCCTTCAACTCCATATCATATTCTTTCATTTTTTCCAATGACATACCTTCACCAATAATCATAGACCAATTATCTGCATAGTTATATTTTGTCCACATTCTTTTTGCTTGTTTTAATAAATCCCCACTATCTGGTCTAAACACAACATGAACGCCTTTTGTTTTAGCATATGTAATAAGTGTGCCAGCCATTTCCTCAATTACTTTGTTTGGATCATATGTGTCTATTACTAATGCCACCATTTTTTGTTTGTATGTTGCACCAACCTCTATTGCTTTTATAAAACCATAAAATTCATCATCAAACTGTTGCATTGTTTTGTGAGCAGTTGCTGGAATGCTTTTAATGTTTGCATCTGGTGTATGTAAGATAGTATGATAATCATCTGTTCCAGTCAAGAATAAGTTCCATGCAGTACCTGCCCAATATGCATCTTCTAAACTATGGTGTCCTCTCATACCAAAAGAATGAACTCTATGAATAGGCAATTTATTTTCTTCCAAGTATCGCCTAATATGAAATGCTTCGGTAGCACACCCACTGGCAAAGTATGAATGCAACATTATTGATTCCCACCAAGTAACTAATTCCCCAAAACCTTCTACCGTGTTACTTACTTGTGCAAATGGTGTACCCTTTGGCACCCAAGTCCCATCCTTAAGTGCTTGTACCCTAAGTGGTATCCAACCACGGTGTTTGGTTGCTACATCATACCACAAATCAAATGGAAATTTCATATCCATTTTTTTGGCTAATTCGTTTGCTTCTTCTACCATATCAACTTCAATTTTTGTATTAAGTAAATCTATTGCGATTTCATTAAAACCATAAAGTATCATGGGTCGCTCTCTATTGTAAATATGACTTACTTCAAAATCAACATTTTCTTTCAATTCAGTATGACTTAGATTATAAACATCAGTTAAAATTAATGGGTTTTTTCTAATTTCTTTTAATGTCATATGTACTCCAGATTATAACCCTAATTTAAGGTTTTCCTAAATGTATTCCTTCAATCTGTAAAAGTTTAACCAACATTTCACTGTCTTTTAATTCCCTAATTAGGGTTCCAGCAAACATTATCTTGGGAAAGCCATCAACGTCTGGATCCATTACAATCATCTCTATTAGACCAACCTTGCTTCCTTTTATTACAAGTGGTATTTCAAATTTTGGTAATATGTTACTCATATTGTATTACTCCAATATCTTTTAATACTTTGAATCCTGCGTCTTCCATTACTCGTTCCATCTCATTTTTAATCTTTTGTTTAATAAAAGGATCCTCAACCAATACCTCTTTTGGTACTCTTACCTGAGTTACCTGTATCTGACCATCCACCCTTTGTTTGGTGGTTATACTAAACTGGTTCTCTCCCTTTAACATATGGACTCACCATATTATATCCTCGTTCCTTACCCATTGCATATGTGTCTCTATGCATATCCAAATTTAAAGCAATTAATGGTTCATATTCATCTCCCTGTGTTTTTACTTCCTTGGTTTGAATTGCACCGTCTGCTTTCTGACCAGTTGTTATTTTAAATTTGTAATCAGCCTTATAATTATGCCCTGCGAACGTAATATCTTTATTTTCTGACAATAAAAGAAGTGGGGTATTCCCCTATAAATACCTATTCTTATACCACGATTTCTTTGTTTGCTTCAAAGTTTCTTAATTTCTCTTTGTACTTTAGATTTCGTGGTTTTGTTCTTAATCTGTATCCACAACATGGACACCAAAGACCTTCCCATGTAACAAAGATCTCACAGACCTGACAACGATGTTGTCCACTTGCATATCTACCAATACCAACTGGTTTTGTTGCCCTATAACGTGTGCAGGTTCCTTTGCAAACCATTATAGTTCTGGACACTCCTCTTCTGCAAACTGTTCTTCTTGTCTGTCAAGTAATTCCTGTTCTGACATTTCATCATCGAATTTACTATTGTCTTGGTTTTGTATGTATTCATCCCTAATAATTTGTTCCTGTATTGGACTCATGCTATCATCTCCATGAATCCTAGTACCGCATTTTCCAAATTCAATTCGTTGACAAATTGTTGTTTGAAGTTTTTTAGAAATTGTAGATGATCTGCTACTCTTTCTTCTGCTGTATAACCATTTACCTCTGACCAATAGTTTCCATATGTTTTGAACTCTGTTGGCACAAATTGTTTGTCTATACTGAATTCATCTGCAAATCCACTTAATTTTCCATGGATTTTGTTTTGTAAAATCCAATAGACGTCTTTGTTTTCTAGGACAAAATTTGGTAAATATGTATGTCCTCTTACTAATGCAAACTCACCTTTTCCTTCAATAGCAACAAATACTTTCATTTCAACTAATGTTGCTTTTCCACTCTTTGCTGGTTGAACCTCTTTAACAAATATACGGAAGGCTCTGCCGTCTCTAACTAATTTTGCTGTACCAAGTTCTTGTCCATAAAATTCCAGAACTGGGTTTGCTTCGAGTTGTTCTATCTGATTTGATAGGTTCTTGATTTTTTCTTCTGTTGTTTGTTTCATGATATACCCTAGAGTATAGTCTATATAAACCTATCTATTCTGCTGTTACTGGTTGTACACCGTTCGCACCAAGTTCCAAAGCGATTTCATTCTTGGCTCGGTTTGGACTATCCACTAATATGGCATTGATTTTATCCTTTGTCATAGACTGTGCTTTTTTCAAGTAGATGCGATGGGTAAAGGTATGACCTATTTCATTTCCACCTACTGGTCTTATATTATCTCCCATCACATCCATTTTTTCCCCGACTTGATTAGTAACAATGCATATTACATTTTTACCTTCTACAACACTTTCCAAAATCTTTACATGGCTCTTAAGTTTCATCTGTCTATCAGAAAGTGTACCACGACCTTCATATTCTTTTCTGAACTTTCCAGTTATAGAATCTATGATAACCATTTTTGCTGGTATGTCTTTTTCAAACAAATGATTTTGTAGTATTATTTCATTCTTCCTTGCTTTCTCATTAACTTTCTCATCTTCTACAATATGTGTTGGATCACCTTTAATGCTTATTCTTCTACCATGACATATCTTGCATAATTCACCGTCAATAATTGCATTAAGGTTACTTACTACCATCATCTGTATTGCACTGGTACGAGGTCTGCTGATACTGATTCTTTCAACAAAACCCATTGCCTTTTCATATTCTTCATCATTAAGTGGTTCTTTTGGTGCTTGTTTCTTTATGTCTGTCTTGCTTTGTTCTATGGTTTTTACCAAACCTCTGTTACATACTATTTCAAGTACACGTTCATCACGATAAGAGTTTTCTGTATCAACATATACTACTCTACATGGTTTACCATATTCAGAAAGTCCACCACCGCGCCAAACTCTTTCACTATTGCATTTAGTACAAGTTTTAGGAATTCGTTTATCTAACCATGGTCTGTAATTTTTTGGTGGTCTTATTGGTGGTTCAACACTTAGGTCTGTACCACAGTCAAGACAACAGGCATTGGTTGGCATTTGTGCCATTATGCTTGCTACCATACAGAATTGGGTTTTACCACCACCAAATCCTGCAAAAAATTCTGTAATAACCCCAGTTTCATAACCACCCAAAATTTCATCAAATTCATCCAAACCAGTAGTACAATACTTGATTCTGTTTTTTCTATAATTTGCGTACTGTCTACCATCCACCATTAGGCTTCTGAATACCTCGTCAGTATTTAGACTTTGATTTGCTACCATTACCATCTTTCTTGCGTCTTCCCAAGGAATGTCAAGCATTCTTGCTAAACTTTCTTCACCATGTTGTAATAAATCATCCACAGTAAAAATATTATTTGCATATAGTTTTTTTAGTCGTACATCCCCGATTCCTTCCAAGTCTTCCAATTTTTGTGATATAACTTCGTTTGCCTTATCCATTGGTTCCTGTATGGTTTCACTATTATTTAAAACCTCCAAATCTTCCTCTTTGATTTCTATTTTCTTTCTAGGACTCATTGTTCTTTCTTCTTCCTATAATCTATTAAATCATTATTAATTGCCTGACCTCGTCTTGCTACATTGATTCTATTTTCTGGATTTAATCTATTGTGTATTTCCGCCAGACATATCATTTGACATTCTGTATCCATCGCGCAATCTTCTAATATATTATAATCATTATCACCGACTCTTGCTTTGGCTTGTTCAAAAGTAAAATTTGCTGTTGGTACTGGTATATCTTCTTCTGTTGGAGGTTTATTGTCCATTTGTTCTTTTGTTCCACCAGTTACAGTTGGTGTTGATAATAGTTTTTTTCTTTCCCATTTTGTATTAAAATCATAACGCGCCCAACCCTTCTCTTTCTGTATTAAATGAATTTTTTCTTCTAAATCCATCACTGATTCAGTTCTCTCACTACCACTATCTATTAATTTTTTATACTGTGCCCAGAGGTTTCCAAGTTCTGTTATATTATTTACCAATAGAAGAGTATTAATTATGCGTTATATAAATCAATCTGTTTTTGGTAGTTCTGAAATGGTTCCAACTGTTGATTGTAGTTCTGTTTTTGCTTTTTGTGCCAATAATATATTATTTAACTCAATATATCTTTTTGACATGTCATCAAAGCCCTTCAATGCGGTTTCCTTTGCTCCTTCACAACTAATAATTATCTGATTTCTTAACAACTGTGTGTATTGTTCAAGTGTCAATTCCTGTGTCATATGTATGTATTAATTATCTAATATATAACTAGAATGGTATACTAGACGAAAGTAACGTAGCTAATGTTAAAGTAACGTTAAAACAACGTAGCTAACGTCACTATGATAATTTAAGTATACTATGTTGAACTATCTATAATTAATCCCAATCCTGCAAGTGATGTGAGAAGGCTAGCAAGTGCTACATTTCCTCCTCTTGATCCTGTAATAGTAGGTCTGATAACAGGTGTTACGTTAAAGAAACCCAATTTTACGGCTGGTGTTCCAGACTCAGCTTTTATATCTATCACTGTAACTGGTGAACTACCAATGACTGCAACTTGTAATTTTATTCTACCAGACTCATTTCCAGCGGTTATACTGTCACTAGTTAAGAATGAAATTTGTGAATAAATGAAATCATCTCCAGCGGAATTTTCTGCTACACCTCTTATTTCTCCTAATTGTCTATCTATCACTGGAGTGTCATTATTTTGTATTAAATCCAAATGATATGGAGATGTTGAAGTTGTTGTGGTCAGGAATGATGATGATGTATCACCTATTTTTAATGTGGCATTTGATCTAGTTGATCCATTCCACAATGAAATTAAATCAGTAGTATCATCTGCAACAAATTGAAAGTCATTCGTAGTGGGAACTATTTTATGAAAATCAGATACCAACCATTGTATGGTACCATCATCTGCAATGCTTAAAGTGGCACTATTATTATTATAAAATACAAATTTATCACCTGTTGGCATACAGAACATCATTTCTGATGTAGATGCTGAAATCTGTGGTGTTGCAGATGATGTACCAGTTGTTACAAATGCAAGTTCATTTGCGTTTATTATATTATTTGTATTCATATCCAATCTTTCGGAGAATGTAATACCAGTTGATGTATACTGTGCTATTATTGTACCTAATTCAGATATTATTAATTTACCAGAAGTTGGTAGATCTAATTTAACAGAAGATGTTCCAGCAGAACCAAATATTGTACATTGTGTTACATCAACGCTATCAACAATTTCTATGGATTCACAATTATTTATTAATTTTCCTTCCATAGACAAATTCTCATATGATTTTATACCAGTTGATGTTATATCAAATACCTGAACTCCATTAGCCCACATCTGAGCATATGTTGGTATATCAAACATAGTATATCCAATAGAAGAACCAAATTGTGATAGGGAAAAATATTGTGGATCAGTTGCGTGTTGTGCCCATAATTGTAATGATACAGCAGTTCCGTTAAGACCTTGTGTGAATTGGAAATTATTTTGATTATCTCCTTTTAACTCTAAATTAGCTGTATCTGTAGCATTACGCCAAGATATTCCTATTGTATCATTATGAGTTCTAATAAATCCATCCGTTGCGGGGGATAATGAGTTTGAACTTGCATATAATAACTTGGTCAATTCAAATGCATTTGCGTTATGTGGTATAGCCCAAGGAGTATCGGATCCACTTCCGCCCCCACCCGTAGCAGTTGTAAAAATCCATTTATTATTGGTTGGATCTGCACCAGAATTTGCAAAGAATTGTACAACACCAATACTATTTGAATCTAAGGCTATTGGTGTTGTAATAGCAAGATTACCACCAGTATTTATATTAAGTATCTTACCAGTAATTGGTTTTATGGTTGTAAACTGACCATCGTTTTTTGCATCATATATTACATCTAATGATGGATTACCACCTTCCATTTTATCACATACCATACTTGCAGATTGT
>ERZ1292625.2459-Hain-H41-01um-R1-2459-length-17104-cov-15_pt1 | contig 17104 bp, 27 predicted proteins | sample MGYA00564400_ERZ1292625 | MGnify/ENA primary metagenome ERZ1292625 (study PRJEB36523, sample SAMEA6512639) | groundwater metagenome | collected 2019-01-08 | study: AquaDiva: Metagenomics assemblies of 32 groundwater samples
TTCGCAAAAATTCTTTTTATATGCGCGCAAGTCCACAGATGTGGAGGACAAGCAAATCTTGTCTATCGAGGCGCAGCTTGTCGAACTTCGGGAATATGCCGCTCGCGAAAAATTATTCATAGTGGAAGAACTGATCGAGAAACAATCAGCAAAAATCCCCGGCCGCCCCCTTTTTAATTTAATGCTGGAAAGAATTGAAAAAGAGGAGGCGAGCGGCATTGTTTCTTGGCACCCGGACAGACTTGCGCGCAATAGTGTCGATGGCGGTAAACTTATTTACCTTATCGACACTGGAAAAATTCAGGCTTTAAAATTTCCCCAGTTTTGGTTTGAAGCAACCCCTCAAGGAAAATTTATGTTAAATATTGCGTTTGGGCAAAGTAAATACTTCGTGGACTCGCTTTCGGAGAATACTAAAAGAGGACTACGCCAAAAAGTCAGGAGAGGAGAAATGCCAGGGTTAGCGCCGGTGGGCTATATTAACGATTCGCGGACTAAAACTATCGCCGTTGATAAACGAAAAGCTCCTATTGTAAAAAAGGCTTTTGAAATGTTTGCCACCGGCAATTACCGGATTTTAGATATTGCTGACTTTTTGGCGAAAAATGGCCTGATTAGTAAAACGGGTAATAATTGGAAAATTGATCGGGTGAGTCGTCAAATTTTATCTAACCCGTTTTATTACGGCCATTTTCGATATCTTCGCGAGATCCACGAAGGGGTTCAAGAGCCAATCATCGCAAAGAAACTTTTTGATGCTGTCCAGCTAGTTTTAAACAAAAGAAGTAAACCTTGGTCAAAGCCGCGTGTTCCTAAACCATATTTAGGACTTTTTCGTTGTGGAGAATGTGGCATGATGATTACCGCCGAACAGAAATTGAAATATTACAAACACACCGATCATCACGCCACTTATATGTATTATCGGTGCACGAAAAAGTCCAAATTAGTAAAGTGTGATCAATCATACACGAGGCAGGAAGAGCTGGACAGTCAATTATCAAAAATGATAATGAAAGTTTCTTTGCGGCAGGACTGGGCAAGTAAAATGTTAGAAAAACTTGATGTAGAAAAAATTGAACTTGCCCATTCCTGCGGTGCGTTTGTTGGTGAAAAGCGGGAAGAAATTCGAGCAATTAACAGTAAACTTCAGCGTCTTCTTGATTCCTATTTAGATCAAGATGTTGACCGTGAGTCTTACCTTGTTAAAAAGGAAAACCTTTTATCCTCTAAGAAGACGCTGGAAGAACAAATTGCTCGAATTCAACAAACGCACAATGCTTGGCTCGAACCCATGAGAAATTGGATAATTGAAGCCGCTGGTGCGGCTAATATCGCAGGTGGTAAAGACTTAGAAGCAAAAAAGGTGTTGGCGCAAAAAATCTTCGGCTCGAACCTTATTCTTTCCGACCAAAAAGCTCAAGGGGACGCGCTAATTCCATGGGCGGCGCTTCGCGCCGCCCCGCCAACTCGGGGATTGGAGCCGGTTTGATGGTTGGAATAGCCTCTAATTTTAGAAATGGAATATTAACAGAATATCTCCCTGCACCGAAAATTCCAGCCCCTAGACCAAAGGAGATTAAAAATGCAGTAACAGGATGTATTTTAAATTTAAAATCTATACCCTCTTTTCCCATTACCTTATTCCACCAAAGTCGAAAGTAAGTAACTGGGTTTGTAACAGTAATAAGTGGAGGTTCTTGATTTACAATGGTCATATTTTAATTTAATATCAACTCCTTTGAAATTGCAAGCAAATACCTTCTACCCAGCCCATCACTCGTCTGTTTATATCTGTACTTTTCCTAACTGTTATTCTTAAAACACCATAGTAATTATCACCGTTATTTTTTCTAAATGAATTTACTTTGTTTTTCTTAATATAGATCTTACAAAAATGATTAACTGAAAATTCTGTTACTTTTGACCAGTAACTTGAAAGGACAATTGGAGTTTTGCTATATGATTCATGGATATAAATCTCAAATTTTATATCTTCACTATTTACTTGAAGACAAGTTTTAAGCCAAAGAAGATATATCTTTATCATTTTTGGATCTGAATTCGTAAAAATTAATTCTCTACTTGGTTCACTCTCAGACTGTTTACTTCCTTCTGCCCAATAAAGTACTGCACCTATTACTTTAAGATAATCATCGTTTAAATTTTTGATTTCGGTTTTTGCCATATCTATTATTTCTTTAGTTTTGCTTAACCTTTTACTTTTAAGTGCAATGCTACCTAATTTTCTTGCTGTCGCATTTTTAGATCTTAATCTTTCTAGTTGAGAATTAGTAATTTTAATGTTTCGTAACCATTCAGATAGTGAAGATTTAGAAACTTTAATTTTCTTTAATATCTCTGAATATGAATAACCACTCTTTCTAAGTTTTATAGCAACCTCTTTTTCCCTAAACTTACTCACCATAATTAAATATATACCGAATCAACTACGAATATCAAGTATGTATTTTAATGTCTAACGCAATAAGGTATAATATAGCGTTCATAGGGGCCCATAGCTCAGTGGTAGAGCGAATCCCTTTTAAGGATAAGGTCGAAGGTCCGATCCCTTCTGGGCTCACCACGTAAAATCACATCATATGTGATAACGTGGCAAGCATTATGTATTTTGTTTATTTGCTAGAAAGTGAACAAGATAAAAGTTGGTATGTTGGATATACACCAAACAATCCAATTGATAGATTAAAGAAACATAATTCGCTTCAAGTCTATTATACGAAGCGGAAAGCACCTTGGAAATTAATATATTTTGAAAGTTATTTAAATCGATCAGACGCAACAGGTAGAGAAAAGTTTTTAAAAAGTGGATCTGGTCATGTTTTTTTGAAGAAGCAACTTAAAAATTATTTAAGATAACTGGTTTACCGCGTGTGAACGGAGTGAATTTACGCGGCCCCATCGTCTATCGGTTAGGACGATGCCCTTTCACGGCATAAGGCAGAGTTCGACTCTCTGTGGGGTCACAAAAATTATAGGATATCTATTGGGGGATCGTCTAACAGTAAGCAAAGCTTGGCTGTTATACAATCCTCCATATAATGGGGGATCGTCTAACAGTAGGACAGCAGTTTTTGGAGCTGCATATCGGGGCGCAAATCCCTGTCCCCCAGCAAAATATAGGATAAAGGTAAAATAAATTATTCAGTTTGACTAAATCACCATTGATAGATAAAACAAAACATTTAATAGCTGTTAGAAAAGTTACTAAACTTTTAGAAACTAAGTTTTCTATTTGGAAATTTAAATTCGGACTTGACCCCATCTTAGGTTTAATTCCGGGGCTTGGTGATATTATTTCAGCTATATTATCTTTTTATATTGTTTTTGTAGCAATACTTCATAAACTGCCAATATTAAAAATTATTCGTATGGTTTTTAATATCTGTTTTGATCTATTGATTGGATCTATTCCTATTATTGGAGATGCCTTAGATTTTGTAATGAAACCAAACCTTAAGAATTTAACAATTTTAGAAAAAGAGATTGCTAACCCAAGTACCACTTATACAAACAGTTGAAACACTAAAAATAAAGGAGTATTATTAATATAATGCAAATAAATAAAATTCTTCTAGTCTTTACTATTACTGTTGTCTTTATCTTGGGAATTTTCGTTGGGATCATAACAAACAACACACAGGAGAAAGAAGGTCCAAACATCTCAAACATCTTTCCAAAATCTTGTAATTATAACGGAAAAATTTATAAACCAGGTGAAGGTTTTAAAGATGTTGACGGATGTAATAGTTGTAGCTGTGAAAATGGACAAGTTTCGTGTACCTTAATGGCTTGTCCTTAGTTTTAATGCTTTATCAATAAAAACAAGTTGGTCTACTGGGAGATTTGGGAGTTTATTAAAAGAAAAAAATTCAGCGTCAAGAATTTCTTTTGATGGTTTATATACTCCCCCCAAAAATTCTCCCATATATGTAATATCTAACCTTGCATTTTCTCTATCTGTCCTTGTTTTTAATCTCTCATCAGCGCTTACAATATAGCCTGTTTCTTCTAGGACCTCTCTTTCTAATCCTTCCTTTGGATGCTCTCCTTTTTTTAAATATCCACCAAGTAAACTCCAATTACCATTACCTCTGTATGAATGTTTAACAAGAAGAATTCTGTTTTTACTGTCAAAAAATATTCCTGTAACTCCAATTAAAAACTGGTCATTAAAGAATTTCATGATCCAAAGTTTTAAATGAACAGTAAAATTTAATTTACTCCATATTTTAAGCAGAAGATTGTACATTTTTAAATTGAATTATCGTCTTGGGGTTCACCTAGTTCATTTTTAAATTTTGCATTTTCTAATTCATTTTTATGTAAATCTCTAGTAACTTCACCAAGTTCTCTTTTTAAATCATTAATTTTATTTTTTTGATTAGAACCAGTCATTCCTGTAGATATGTTTCTAACAAATTGAATAAATAAACTAACTGATAATGATACTAAAACTGGCACTAATATGGCTAAGTAGATTGGGACATTTGGTATCGTGTAACCTATGAAATTTAAACTAATGAGGCCAGTATTTTGAGTCGCAAAAACACTGAAGAATATGCCTAAGGCTACTGTAAAAAATAATGTAAACATAATGTGCTAGTCCTCGTCTTCACCCTTGTGTAACTTTTTCTCTTCAATTGCTAATTTCCTTACTTCTTCTCTTTTAACCTGTTCATCTTTAATAAACTTTCGTTTCTTTTTTTCTGTTAATAATGTTTTATTGACTAACTTTTGACATTCTGGGTCAGAACATTCTGTAATTGTGTAGGTCACAGTTGAAGTCTCTACTTTTTCTTCGTAGGTTTTTACGATAATTCTTGGTTTACCGCACCTTGTGCATGAGCTTGTTGACATATTATTGGTTACTAAATCCTCCTCTTCCACCACCTCTTGAAAATCCTCTGTCATTATTTCTGTCCCCTCCACCTCGTGAATCTCTTCTGCCACCACCAAATGATGGTCTTCCTCCACCAAAACTTGGTCTGCCACCACTTCGTCTGTCATCCCCCCCACCTGATCTAGGAGTAAATTCTCTTTTTTCCATTGGTTTTGCTTCTGCAACAATTAATTTTCTTCCACCAAAATCAGTTTCATGGAACATGGCAATAGCTTTTGTAGCCTCTTCCTCAGTTTCAAATTCTACAAATCCAAATCCTTTGGATCTTTGTGTCATCTTATCTGTGATAATTTGAACCATAGTAACTACACCTGCACCAGAAAATAGTGTTTTTAAATCTTCTTCATTTGAGGAGAAAGGGAGTCCTGCTATAAATAAGCGTTTGTTCATGTCTAAGGGTATTTTACCACGAAGCTGATATAATAGCCATATGCAACGCATGAATTCAAAGTATTTACGAAAGAACCCGCCTCAAAGAGGCGAGGTAAAGCAAATCAAAAGAAATCCCATTTATTTTGTTTTGGATAATGTACTAGATACTTATAACATAGGCTCTGTTTTTCGTCTTGGTGACGCTACAGCAGTTGAAAAGATTTATATCTGTGGAGAGAATTCTGAATATCCCCCATCCTCTAGAATTCATAAAGCAGCAGTGGGGACTGAAGAGTGGGTACCATGGAGTAAAGAAAATAAAACCATTGAAGTAGTAAAGTCATTAAAAAAACAAGGTATACAAATTATAGCAGTTGAGCAAGATTCTAGGTCTATCCCCTACACCGCTCTTAGCGGTGCAAGCTCTGCTTATACTCTTCATTTCCCTGTTGCATTAGTCGTTGGTCATGAGACAACAGGTGTGTCAAAAGAAGTATTAGATATGGCAGATTTAATAGTTGAACTTCCAATGTTTGGAATTAACAAATCTATTAATGTTTGGGGGTCACTAGCAATAATTAGCTACAAAGTAATAGAAAATCTTTAAAGATTGTATTCTTTATAAAGTGTTTCTACTCCATCTTTCATCATATAGGCAGTAATTAACATATATTTTTCCATGTTTGACCCTTTTAGCTTTTCTTCCATGATATCATCACCTTGGAATATTCCTGCAGGATTTGTCATGTGGATTCTGACCTCAATTGGTTTTTCCTTTCCATCTAAGATTTCTACACTTGAAATTGCTAGGTCTGATTCAGAATAAATATTTTTCTCTCCTCTTTTATAACTAATTCTACTTCTTCCTTTACCCATATCAATTGCGTCAGCAATTCTTACAATCCCTGCTTCAACCGTTGAAGGCTTTCCGTTTGCCCTGTGAGAAATAATTGCATGTAAAGTTTCAGAAATTACTACCATTTTTTCTTCAATTGGAAGAAAATCAAGTATATCCATCATCATATCTCGAGCTATGAATAAACTATATCCTTCATGTCCCTGTCTGTGAATTGATATTCCTAAATCGTGCATAATGCAGGCCAAAAAAACAATAACTTCTGCATAATCATTAGTTAAACCAAAATCACGAACTATTGACATTTCTATATTGTTTTTTTCCAAAATATTAATGATTTTTTGACCATTACTGGCAACAATTTGAAAGTGAGTTGGACCATGATCACTCATTGAGAGCCTATCAATAGCCATGATATTCATAATTTTCCAAAGCATTTTTATCTCGTCATTTGAATTGATTCTTTTTAATACTTCTTCCAATATTTTATTTTCTCCGACTGAAATATTAATTTTTATCGCGTCTAGCGACGATTTTGTTATTTTCTTGAATGATCTGTCCATAACCCGTGTATTGTACACTATTAAGTAATTATTTTAAAGCTGAAGCAACTACTGATTCCATATCCTTGTATGAATATGCACCTGCAAAGTTTGTATCATTTACATAAAATCCTGGGGTTCCTGAAACTCCAAGTGATTGCCCAAGAGCCATATCAGAAGCTAACCTAGCATCATATTTACCACTATCAAGACAGTCTTTAAGACCATCTACATTAGCTGACTTTAAAAAGTCTGCAAGCTTACCTGACTGTGTTTTGTCATTTTTAATTGTTTCGTTTATGAAACTGTATCCCTTCTCTGTCATAAGAAGATCGTGTGCTTCCCAGAACTTACCTTTTTCGTATGCACAGTAGAGTGCTTTTGTTGCAAGTTCCCCGTTTCCATGACCATTAAAATAAAGCCAAACAAATGAGGCTTTACCTTCATCAACTAATTTTTTCATTTCAGGAACTGGGGCAATGTATGTACCACCATCTTTGACCAACTTAAATTGTGGTCCCATTTGGGTGTTTAACGCAGAATTAAGTCCACCAGCAACATGACAATAAGGACAGCTAGGGTCAGATGCCTCTACAAATAAGACTTTACTATCTGCATTTCCAAACTTAATTACATCTTTACTGAATAAATCTTTAATTTGAGAAAGTTCCACCTTTGGTTTAGCTGCTGGTTGTTGTGCCGCCGTTGTCGTAGTAGTTGTTCCAGCTTTCCCTAAATTTTCAACCTTTTGCCAAAGTGTACCTACTAAAAATGCAAGACCAACTGTGATTATTAAAAGAGCAGGAACAAGCTTTTCAAATATGGAAGTTTTGGTGGAAGTTTCTGACATGTGTTAATTCTGCCTAAAAAATGTAAGTATGTCAACTGACAAAAGTTATTTTAAATCTGCAATATAGTTAATTACATCCATTCCAGCCATACATCCGAAACCAGCTGCCGTAACAGCCTGCTTATATGTATGATCATGAATGTCTCCAGAAACAAAAACACCGGGTATATTTGTTTTTGAGCCCTCTTTTAAAATAATATAGCCTTTTTCATCCAAATCAATAAGTCCTTTAAATATCTCGCTTGATGGATTATGACCTATGGTCACAAACATACCATCTAAATTTATTGTCTTTGTTTCTCCTGTTTTTGTGTTTCTTATACTTATATTTTCTAATTTAGACTCTCCCTTAACTTCTACTACCTCACTATCCCAAATAACATCAATTTTTTTGTTTGCAAAAACTTTTTCTTGCATCGCTTTACTTGCTTTAAATTCAGATTTTCTATGAATTATGGTAACTTTTGAAGCAAATTTAGTTAAAACTAAAGCCTCTTCCATGGCCGAATCACCGCCACCAATAACAGCCACATATTTATCTTTAAAAAATGGAGCATCACATGGGGCACATGAAGAAATTCCTCTTCCTATTAACTCTTTTTCACCTGGAACGTTAAGCCATTTTGTTTCAGCGCCAGTTGCAATAATCACAGATTTAGCTATTAGCTGTTGGTCGTTAGTCGCTAACTTGAACGGATAAGAACTAAAATCAACAGACACTACGTTTTGAGGAATAAATTTAGCTCCAAAACGAACGGCTTGGGCTTTCATTTTCTCCATTAACAGAGGGCCCATAATCCCTTCAGGAAAACCCGGATAATTATCAACTACTGAGGTTAACATCAGTTGTCCACCCCAAACATCACCCCCAAGAATAATTGTTGATACTGCTCCACGAGTAGTATAAACACCCGCAGTTAAACCTGCGGGACCCGAACCAATAATTGCAACATCCCAAATTGTTTCTTGCATTATTTTATTGTGTTACTTGTTGTGTAGCGTCTGGTGCTTCAGTAACAACCGATGCTTCTGGCTCTGTAGTTACAGGAGCTGGTGTTTCTGTTGGTTCAGCTGGTACTTTTTCATCAGCTACTGGAGCTGGTGTTTCAGTAACAACCGGTGCACTAGGATTTACTGGTGTTGGTACAACTGTTGCTGGATCCGCTGTTGGTGTTGTATATGTATTATCGTTCATTAAAAATCACCTCGTTCCCTTTTTGATTAAATCTTCAAATGATTGTCTTCCACCAAAACCAACTTGTCTTCCCACTTCATTTCCATTTTTAAAAAGAATTGTTGTAGGAATTGACATGACCCCAAGCTTACCTGAAGTTATTTGATTTTCATCGACATTGATCTTTACCAAAACCACTTTATCTTTATAGTTTTCGAAAAGTTCTTCCAAAATTGGTTCAGCCATTTTGCATGGTCCACACCAGTCTGCGTAAAAGTCAACAAGAACTGGAAGAGAGTTTTTCAAGACATCTTGATCAAATGAAGAATCAGTAATTTTTATCAGTGCCATAGCAAGAACCAATATATATAAATAAATTACTGTTGGCAAGAAGTAAACTTATATTTTTCCAAGCCAATCTGATAAAAGCGAGTTCAAAATGATTCTTTTGTGTGCTTCACTCTCAAACGAAACCTCTTCAACCTTCCAGTCTTCAGCTTCCTTGTCTTGATACTCTACTATTATACGTTCCTCGCGGATATCTATATCAAGACGATGAGTTTTTCTGTCATTGCCCATAACATTTATTTCCGTTGCAATTGGTCCATATTTCTCATTTCTCGCCACACCATTACTTATTCTCGTAGTTCCTTTTTTAAAAAAAATTAATCCCATGTTTGCTTTGATATCTGTATCCAAAGTTTGAACAACTCTGTCAGTCCATTGTTTTCTAGCACTTGCGGTATCTTTAAATCCTTCCCTTAGAAAATAATCAAGAAACATGCCAACATTTTGTCTACAGTACCCAACCGCTCTATCACTAGATGTAGATGCATTTTCCATTGTTGTTTTTATTGTACCGTCGTACAACCAGTATAACAGATTTGACAAAGAAGAAGAAGAAGAAGTAAACTGAATTTACAATGGTAAAGTTTGGAGATGGAAATAGTTAAATCTTAACCCTATTTAACCCCAAGGAATTTAGGACTACTAAAGTAGAGCTAAATAATTTCTCCACGCTTTTCTAACATCATATGGTGTATTGCTCCCAATTGTCCCCAGATTGCAAGCAAAACAAGAATACCAGAGCATAGAAGCGCATCTATCTTTGTAATCCCAAACACAATGTTGTCTCCTCCCCCTAATACTGTCCCCAAGAATGAAACGACTCCGGTCGATCCCACAATAACACTAACGATATGCATTAATTTTGATAATCTCATATATATAATTTCACCTCCTTTATTTCTCCATTCCTACAGAACTGAAGCGGGCAAATTCAAAGAATAAAATTGTAAAGGCTACCATCATAATATAGGGGGCATAGATTGATAAATAATTTTTCTTTCCTGGTTGATATTTTCGAAGCAAAAGTGAATTACCTACAACTGAAACGGAACTTAAAGCCATTGCAAGACCTGCAAGTTCTGGTTTTAAGACAAGACCCATGAACATAAATACGCGGGCTGCAACCGGAATTCCAATTACATTATAAAAAAGTGCAAAGAACATATTTTGTCTAATTTTAGAAACAGTAGTTTTTGAAAGGTCTAAGGCATTTACCACATCTCGTAAATCATTTTTAATGATAACTATTCCACCTGTTTCCATAGCAACGTCAGTTCCACTTCCCATGGCAATACCTAAGTCTGCTTGAGCAAGTGCAGGGGCATCATTAATGCCATCCCCCACCATTGCAACCTTCTTGCCCAGACTTTGTAGTTTTTTAACTTCCTCAGCCTTATTCTGTGGCAATACTTCAGCCATTATATTTGTAATTCCTACCTGCATGGCAATAGCATTGGCTGTCCTTTGATTATCTCCCGTAATCATCCACACATCAATCCCATTCTTTTTTAACATCTCAACCGCTTCTTTTGAAGTTTCTTTTAGAGTATCTGCAACAGCTACAATTCCTAAAATTTCCTTTTTAGATGCAAGTATCATTGCAGTTTTCCCTTGATCCTCAAGTCTTTCTAATTTTCTTTCAAATTTATCAATATTAAGATTTAATGTATTGATCATTAATTTACGGTTTCCCAAATAATATTCAATTTTCCCAATTTTTCCTTTTACTCCATGCCCCGGAATTGCTTTAAACCCTTCTACTTCGCTCAAAGTTAATTTCTCTTCTTCTGCATAATTAACTATTGCTTCAGCAAGCGGATGCTCTGATTGTTTTTCTAAACTTGCTGCAATTGTTAATACTTCTTCCTCGTCCAAATCAGATAGTTCCTCAATATCAGTTACCTCAGGTTTTCCTTTTGTAATTGTTCCTGTTTTATCAAAGATAATTGTGTCAATTTTACTTGCAGCTTCTAGTGGTTCTCCACCTTTAATTAAAATGCCATGTTCTGCGCCAACTCCTGTACCAACCATAATTGCAGTAGGTGTTGCAAGACCTAAAGCGCAAGGGCAAGCAATTACTATTACTGCAGTAAAGGCCATTAACGCAAAGGCAAGAGTTGATCCTAAGAAGAAAAACCAAACAACAAATGTGAGGGTGGCTATTCCAATTACTGCAGGAACAAACCAAGAAGATATCTTGTCAGCCACAGCTTGAATTGGAGCTTTTGATCCCTGAGCATCTTCTACAAGTCTAATAATTTGAGAAAGAGTGGTTTCTGATCCAATTCTTGTTGCACAAAATTCAAAACTTCCTAGTTTATTAATAGTCCCTCCAATTACATTATCGTCAATATGCTTCTCAACCGGCAAGCTTTCACCTGTAATCATTGATTCATCAATTGCAGAAGATCCTTTTGTAATTACTCCGTCAACTGGAATCTTTTCGCCAGGCCTAACAACTAAAATGTCATCCTTAACCACATCTTCTACTGGAATATCAATTGTTTCTCCGTTTCTTATAACTCTTGCAGTTTTGGCTTGTAAACCCATTAATTTCTTTATAGCTTCAGATGTTCTGCCTTTTGCTTTTGCCTCCAAGAATTTACCTAAAAGTACAAAGGTAATTAAAAATGCAGCTGTTTCAAAATATAAATCTGGGATTTTTTCTCCCATCAGGCCAATAAGCGAATTGTTTGTAGCATAATAAACCGTAAAATTAACTACACTATAAAAATAAGCAACAGATGTTCCAATCGCTATTAAACTATCCATATTAAATGTTTTCATACGAAGGGCCGAAATCATTCCCTTATAAAATCCTGAACCTATATAAAACTGGACTGGGGTTGCTAAAATAAATGAAATTATTCCTATATATGGGTAAAGTAGATTACTAAATGGCAGAAACTTAAAGAAATCTAAAAACATAAAGTAAATCATTGGAGCTGAAAGAACTAAGCTCCAAACAAACTTTTTGAATTGGCCTTTAATCTCTTCAGCCTGCCTGACTGACTGATTTTTTGACAGTTCCTCTGTCTCGGGTACTGCAGAATATCCTGCCTTTTCAACAGCAGTTACCAAATCATCTATCTTACTAATAGTTGAATCATATGAAATTAACGCTTTTTCAGATGCAAAATTGACATGTGCTTCTGTAACCCCTTCTACTTTTTTAAGTTGTTTTTCGATAAGTCCTGCACAGGATGTGCAATGCATACCAGAAATTAATAGACTTGCTCTATCATTACTTTCGCCAATTAAAACTGGTGTCTCTACTTTATTTTGTTCAGCTAGTTTTAATTTACCGCTAACATGTAATTCACCATTTTCTCCTTTTACAATTTTTGCTTCAAAATTAAGTTCTGGGGGGAAAACAAAAGAATTACTATCAGAAACATTATTAGTTGGGTTTAATATTTTTCCATCATACCCTGCTTCTTTGATAGCGTTAGTTATTTTCTCATCAGGGATATTATTATTTATTATAGTAAGTGACCCTTTTCCTGTTTTGTGATCAATTGATATATCTTTTATACCATCAATTGTATTTAGTTCATGTTTTATTAACTTTTCGCATGATGTGCAATGCATACCATTGATCTTAAATAATTTTTGTGTCATGATATTCTAACAAGCTTTGCTTATTTTTTCTTCAATACTTCCATAACTTCTTTAATAGCCTCATCACTTTCACCCTTCTTAATTGAATCAGCAACACAAGTTTTTAAATGATTTTCCAAAATTAATTCATCTATTTTTTTTAATGCTGATTGAACAGCGATAGATTGATGGACAACATCAATACAATATGCATCCTTGGAAACCATATCTATAATTTTATCTAAATGGCCTCTAGCAATTTTTAACCTGTGTAGTATATTTGTTTTTGGTACTTGCATTTATTTTTATCTTTCGTAAACTAATATACATCCCCCCTAGGGGGATTGTCAACAAGCAAATATGAATCAAATATTTTTAGCATTTATAACAGGTCTTACTACGGGAGGCTTGTCTTGTTTTGCAGTTCAAGGTGGGTTATTAGCAGGTGTTTTAGCTGAACAGAAAAAGGAAGGCCAAAAGAAAACTTTAGTCATGTTTTTAACCTCTAAATTAATTGCTCATATAATACTAGGTGGATTACTCGGTCTACTGGGGGCGACGTTAATAATCTCCCCTAAAACTCAAGGTATTATGCAAATTATTTCAGGAATTATTATAATACTGATGGCTTTAAAACTTTCTGAAGTTCATCCAATATTTCGTAATTTTAGTATTACTCCCCCTAAATTTATATTTAGACTTTTAAGAAATCAGTCAAAAGATATTAATATATTTACTCCCATTGTTATTGGTTTACTTACAGTTCTAATACCTTGTGGTATAACACAAAGTATGATGTTACTTTCTGTTTCATCAGGAAGTTTTTGGTATGGAAGCTTAATTCTTGGATCGTTTATATTAGGAACAACTCCTGTTTTTTATTTATTAGGTATAGCCTCTGAAAAAATACTTTCGATTAAGCCTTTAAAAATATTTGCCATTTTAGTAATGATTTATCTTGGATTAACTGCAATAAATAGTGGGCAGCTTTTGCGAGGATCTGTTCATACATTTCAAAACTACAAGACCGCCATATTGGGGTCAGATCCCGAAAACTTGCAAGGTCCAACCTTACAAGAAAACGGCAAACAAATCGTAACTATAAATGTTAAAAATTCAGGATATGAAGCTACTACAAATAAACTTAAAATTGGTGTTCCTGTAAAATTAATATTAAAAACTAATAAAACTGCAGGATGTTCAAGAGCTTTTACAATTCCAGAATATGATATAAGTAAAATTTTACCCTCGACAGGAACTGAAATAATCGAATTTACACCAACAAAATTAGGCAGACTAACTTACACTTGTAGTATGGGAATGTACTCAGGATCATTCAACGTAGTTGAATAATCCAAATATCAAATAAGCAAATGGCAAATGGCAAATTAACTACATACAAAATTAAGGGCATGACTTGTGAAAGTTGTGCAAAAATGATAGAGCTTGACTTGGAAGATGCAGGCCACTCGTGTAGATGTTCGTATCAGAAAGGAACTTTAGAGATAGAAACTGAACATCAAAGTAAAGAATTAATGAAATCCAACATTAAAAATGTTATAGAAATAGTTAAATCATCAGGTTATACTTTAGAAATCATTAAATGAATCGATTAGGAATAATATTTATAATAGTTATAGTACTTCTTCTTGGAGGAGGTGCATTCTTAGTTACTAAACAGGATTCAAAACTGACTCCTACACCAGAACCAAATACATACGAATATTTCTGGGGCGATGGCTGTCCACACTGCAAGATAGTGGCTGACTTTATGGAAACATGGAGTGGGAAAGACAAAATTAAAATTAAAAAACTAGAAGTTTGGAACAATACAAAAAACGCCGCACTTATGAACGAAAGAGCAAAAGTTTGTAATATAAAGAGAACTGAAATGGGTGTTCCTTTTATGATTACTCCTGACGGGACTTGCCTTGCAGGCGACCAACCTATTATTGCGCATTTTAAATCACTAAATTTATAGATGAAAAAAATTATAAATCGAGCTATTCTCTACACCGCAGGTGCAAGCTTTGCTTATACACTATTCCCACCTTATGCTAACGCCGTTTGTCCAATTTGTACTATTGCAGTTGCTGGGGGTCTAGGATTATCTCGTTATTTTGGTATTGACGATTCCATACTTGGTATTTGGGCAGGTGGATTAATGGTCTCTGTTACCATGTGGACCATGGATTGGTTATCAAGAAAAAATTTTAATTGGGTTAAAAAGATTGAGACAAGATTATTAACCCTATTAGTTTTCTTATTCTGGGTCTTAACTACATATGTTCCCCTATTTGAATTAAATATCATTGGTCATCCATTTAATACAATCCTAGGAATTGATAAATTAATATTTGGAAGTATTTTAGGATTCTTTGCATTTTTACTCGGTGTTTGGGGAGATAAAAAAGTAAGAGAAATAAAAGGAAAACAACTTTTCAACTTCCAAAAAGTTATCTTCCCTGTATTGTCTTTAACTATTTTAAGCCTAGTGTTATACTTCTACGGCGGGTATTTATACAAGCTCTAAATATATGAAGATCAAAAACTACAAAAACTTACTAGAAAAAGTTGAAGAAGTTACAAAACAAAAAGAGCTAGACCTATCTTCAGGAGAAGACTTATCAATTGGAATAATGAATTTGATTTCAATTGAAGAGCATTTATTTTTTACATCGCAAAAAACCAAAGATAAAAAATATCTTGACATCTTAGACGAAGTAAGACTCATGAGAACAGATCTTCTAAAAGAAATTATCAAAGACTATGAAGGTGAAGTGTGGTGTATTAGTAAACATTTACTTTCTGCTTCAATGCGCTTAATGGAAGTCGGAACAAAAGAACTCAAAAAACATGACAAAGAAAAAGCATGGGCTATGTTTGAAAAGTCCTACAAACTCTATTCTCTATTTTGGGGATTAAATCTCGGAGTTGTTGGAGGAAAAGATATTAAGTTAAAGATGCCTGAGGAAAAGTTAGAAAATAAATCCTCAGTATTTGATAAATTAGGCAGTCTTGTCCAAAAAGCAATTGATTGTTGTAGAGAGTAGTTAATTCTCTACAGAGTTAATATTTTAATATCTTTCATTGGATAGTCTTTTTTATTAGCGGTGACCAAAGTAGAACCAAGCACCTTACATGTTCCCGCAATCAAACAGTCTGACATCCATACTTTTTTAGTTTTTATCGCAAAGCTTTTTTTATAATTTGCTCCAGTTTCAGCTACTGTTCTATCAACAGGCACGCTACCAAATTTACTAAGTAATAGTTTCATTACAGCTTCATCTTCTTTGGTAGCCCCTACCAAAAATTCAGCTACCACTATTACAGAGATCTGTAGTCTTTTTTCCTGAACTACTTTGCTGAACCAAGAAGAATATGGCTCAATACCTTTCAAAGAATAAATTAAAACGTTAGTATCCGGTAAATAGTTACCTACCATTCTTCTCTAATTTTTCTACTCCATTTATATATATCAGCCTTAGTTTTCCAGTTTGGGTGATTCTCCGCCTTAATTGAACCAATCAGACTATTCGCCAATATACCCAAATCCTCCTTTTCTTGTTTATCAAGTAAAATTTTAATTATCGCTGCCCTTCTTAAATATTCAGAGAGACTTTCACCCCTTTCATTAGCCATATCAGTAACTAAACTCTTCAAATTTTCAGTTAAAGTTATTTGAGTTCGTACTGCTTTGTCATTTACACCAATAGTTTGTATTTGTATCATGATGTAATAGTAATACATCATGAAGAATATGTCAAGATATGAGTTACAACAGAAATCCGAAGATAAAAAGTGCTAAAACAAACCAAGCAAAGTTATTTTCTGTTTTTATTATATATTTTTTAAGATTAAATATTACTAAACTTAATAAATATCCAAGCACAAGGCCTCTTACGAATAGGTTTCCAGATGATGTAACCACCCAAAAGGTTAAAACTGTAAATATAATTTGAAATAGAGTTGTATGAAAAATTAAATTAGACCGCTCATCTCGCGTGTCATACATAAGTACCAAAGCTTCTTTGTATTGTTTGTTTTTAATTAATACCAAAACTCTCTGAGATGTTAATTCTTGGGGTTTAAAAACAAATATATGCAGGAGATGATCCAAGTTTGGCATAATAAATATACCAACAAGGCCCCCAACATATAGAGGCCAAAAGTTAAGTGAGTAGAGGCTATTTATAATTGTTAAAAATAGAAAATAACTAAACCAAAATATGATGTGATTAATTATCTCTTTTTTCATAGCGTTAGCTGAATCTCATTAATATAATTATATGCTAATCAGTAAATACTTGTACAAACATTTTGCCGTATACACCATTATCAATTACGCCGATTCCAATTTTTTTAAATCTTGGTTCTAGTATATTCCTGACTTCGCCAACCTAGTTTTTATGTAACTTCTTGAGGCTAATTATTTGTG
>ERZ1292625.2460-Hain-H41-01um-R1-2460-length-17104-cov-7_pt1 | contig 17104 bp, 15 predicted proteins | sample MGYA00564400_ERZ1292625 | MGnify/ENA primary metagenome ERZ1292625 (study PRJEB36523, sample SAMEA6512639) | groundwater metagenome | collected 2019-01-08 | study: AquaDiva: Metagenomics assemblies of 32 groundwater samples
TGGCTTCTGCAAAATCGCTCCATATTCTTAATTTCAAACAAGTTACTACTGGTGCCGAGGGGGAGACTCGAACTCCCAAGTCTTGCGACGATCGATTTTGAGTCGATTGCGGTTACCAATTTCGCCACCTCGGCATCTATTAAAATATACTCCAAATATCCACTAAAATCAAAACGAACAATAATTTTTTTATTTTTTGTGTTAAAATAACTCTGCGATGAATAATAACAATTTTTATCAGAATTCTATATTTTGGGTTGAGCTAGATAAGATAAAGCCCAATCCTTTTCAGCCTCGACGAGAGTTTGACGCGGTCTCTATGCAAGCTTTGGCTGACTCCATAAAACAATACGGGGTTTTGCAGGCTTTGGTGGTTACACGCAAAGAAGTACCCAAGGATGATGGTTTGGCTGTGGAGTACGAACTTATAGCGGGTGAGAGGCGACTAAGGGCTTCGCGCATAGCAGGTCTCTCGCAGGTGCCTGTCATCATACGCAACAGCGAAGCCGACAATAAGACGGGGGATGATCTTATGAAGTTGGAGCTCGCTATAATAGAAAACGTCCAAAGAGAAGATCTGAATCCAGTAGAAAGAGCTAGGGCTTTCAAAAAATTGGCCGATAGCTTTGGCTTCAAACATCATCAGATTGCTCAAAAAATAGGCAAGAGCAGAGTATATGTCACCAACACCATGCGTATTTTGGAATTGCCGGAGGAGATGCTTGTTGCTCTTTCTGAAGGCAAAATAAACGAAGGTCATACTCGACCACTCCTTATGCTTATAGAAAGACCAGAAGAACAGAGGGTGCTCTTCCAAGACATAATGATACGCAAGATGAATGTGCGTGAAGCAGAGACAGCGGCTCGCAGAATAGCCATAGAAAGAGTGAGGAGGGTGAAATCGGATATAGATCCTGCCCTGTCGGATCTGGAAGAAAAATTTGCGCAGTCTCTCGGTACTCGTGTGCATATAGAAAAGAGGGAAAATGGAGGTAAATTGACTATAGAATTTTTCTCTGATTCTGATTTGGAGGATATTTTTAATAAAATTCAGAATAGTAGTAAGCCGCTCACAGAAAGTAAGGAAGAGGAAGAAAAGATATTAGACGACAGGACTCCAGAGGAAATAAAAACAGCGGAAAACACAGAGATAGATGATTCTCTCTATTCCATAAAAGATTTTAGTATTTAGGAAAGTTGCTTTATATGCTTTTTGGCTAGAGCGGTTTGAGCTGATTCTAGCCATTTGCGACTTGGCTTACTACTCTTTTTGGTGATGATCTCTACGATGTCTCCGTTTTTGAGTACTGTGCTCAAAGTAGACATTTTGCCATTTATTTTGGCGCCCGACATGGTGTTGCCTATATCGGAGTGAATAGAGTAAGCAAAATCTATAGGAGTGGAATCTTTGGGCAGATCTATGACATCTCCCTTGGGAGTAAATACGAATATACGAGTGTTCAAAAAATCGCTCTTTATATCGTCTAAAACATCTTCTGTATTTGGAGAAGTACTTTGATAGTTTACCAACTCTCGTATCCATTCTGGCGTGTCTTTCTGTAGATCGTTATCAGAAGTTTTATTTTTTAATATAAAAGAGGGTAGGATTCTCTTTACCCACTCTATGCCTGCATTTTTTTTGTTGTTTTTATAATCTATATGAGAAGCGATACCGTACTCTGCTTCGCGATGCATCTCTAGTGTTTTTATTTGCACTTCGGCTACAGTACCATGACCAGTGAAGACTGTGGTATGAAGCCCTTGGTAACCATTTTGTTTTGGATGGGCGATGTAATCTTTTATTTTGCCGGGTAAGGGTTGGAAGTGCGAGTGTATTATACCGAGCACCTTGTAGCAATCCTCGGGCAATTTGAGCAGGATGCGCATAGCCGCTATATCGTATATTTTGTCTATATCTTTACTTTTGTTGATGTATTTTTTATACAGACTATAAATACCCTTGATACGAAAATCTGTCTTAAAATCTTTTATCCCTGTTGCCGCAAGCTCTTTGGTAATCGATTTTCTGAATTTCTCCAACGATTCTGCTTCACCCTCGCGTTTTTCTTTGAGCAGACTAGATATTTCTGCGTATTCTTTCGGATAAACGTATTTGAATGCCAAATCCTCCAATCTTTTTGAAAGTTTGCCTATACCAAGACGGTAAGCTATAGGAGCATAAATCTCCAAAGTCTCTCCAGCGATTCTTCTCTGCTTTTCTGCTGGTACAAACTCTAGAGTTTCCATATTGTGCAACCTGTCGCAAAGCTTTACTATCAGCACTCTTATGTCTTGAGACATAGCAACGAAGAGTTTGCGTAAACTTTCGTTATACCTATCTGTGCCATGGTATTTGATGTGCCCGAGCTTGGTTACTCCTTCTACTATAAAACGCACATCTTTGCCGAACTCCTTTTCCAGTATTTCTGGTTCCACTCCTACATCTTCTATACTATCGTGCAACCACCCTGCGGCTATTGTGGTAGCGCTCATCCTCATTTCTTCTAGGTATTTAGCGGTTGCTTCTAGGTGACTAAAATAAGGCTCACCGTTGTTGCGCTTTTGATCCTTATGAACATTTTTTGCAAATTCTCTAGCTTTTTCTATAAGTGGATCCATTTTAGCAATTCTACTATTTTTTTGCTCTACGCGCTCGGCCCTGCTTCTTGGGCTCTTTGAATATCTCCAAAGCTCTCTCTAAGCCGATAGTATATACATCGTCTGTTTTTAGAGATCTAAAATCTTTTTGGTGTACTATAAACGGACCGAATCTACCTATACTTGCAGTTATCGTTTCTTCGCTTTCTGGGTGTGCTCCGAGTTCTCTTGGTAATGAGAGATATTTCAAAGCCTCATCTAGCGTAACATTTGCAGGATCTTTGCCTTTCGGTAACGAGGCTCTTCTTGGCTTCGCCTTCTTCTCTTTTTTAACTTTCTTTATTTTCCCTTCGTCCGCCGTAGCTTCAACGGAGGAGGGTCCTAATTGTACATAAGGTCCAAATCTGCCATCCATTATGAATACGGACAGTCCACTTTGTGGGTCTATACCCAAAGGTTCTGCTTCTTTTACTTCGCTACCATCTATATTGCGCATACCTCTGCAGTTTGGGAATGTTTGGCAACTCAAAAACTTACCTCCTTTTCCTAGTTTGATTACCATGTCAGATCTACAAATAGGACATTTCCATTTTTTGTCTGCTTCACCCAAATTGGTTATTTTGGCTGTTTTTTCTTTAGCTTTTACATCTGCTAAAAATGGTTTATAAAATTCGCGCAGAGTTGGTTCGTATTCTCTTTCACCGTTTGCTATCTGGTCCAGCTCATTCTCCATTTCAGCAGTAAAAGTGTCGCTTATGTATTTATCGAAATTTTCTTCCAAGAAACTAGACACCACGTCTCCAGTATCCGTCGGTTTGAGGGTACGCCCTTCCTTTTCTACATAACCCCTCTCTACAATAGTGTTGATGATAGAAGCATAAGTAGAAGGCCTACCTATACCGCGCTTTTCCAACTCTTTTATAAGCCCAGCTTCACTGTATCTGTTTGGAGGAGTGGTCTCTTTTTGTTCTTTATTTAGATTTAGCAAAGTTAGGGGATCGCTCGCTCTTACCTTTGGCAGTAAAACATCTTCTCCCCTTGCTCTTGGATCGGCAAGAAGCCAACCGTCGCTTAGAACACGGGAACCGTTCGCAACAAAATCTGGTACTTCTTTGTTCGGAGAAGCGGATATTTTGGTGCGCATCAAAAGAGCATCTTTCATTTGGCTCGCTACCGCCCTTTGCCAAATAAGTGTATAAAGTTTTTTCTGATCATCTGTTGTGCCAGCACTTTCTTTTTCTATGTGAGTCGGACGTATAGCCTCGTGTGCTTCTTGAGCGCTTTTTGATTTGGTTTTGAACTGTCTTATCTGGTGCATCTCTACTCCATACTTTTTTGATATGAGTGTTTTTATCTGTGCCAAAGCTACGCCGGCCAAACTAGTAGAATCGGTGCGCATGTAGGTGATGTGCCCTGCTTCGTAAAGTTTTTGGGCAGCTATCATGGTGCGCTTGGGTGAAAAGCCGAGGCGGGTAGAAGCCACCTGTTGTAGGGTGGAAGTGGTGAAAGGTGGACGAGGGAAGCGTTTGACTTCCGTCTCACTTACCTCCAGTACTCGCCAATCTTTTGTGTTTGCGTTTTTGTATATATTTTCTGCTTCTTCTTTCGTTTTTGGTTCTATACCGCAGGTGAAAACGACCTCACCCCGGACTTCGTCTCGCCCCTCTCCTTGTGAAGGAGAGGGCAAGGGAACACTTGGGTGAGGTATTAATGTAGCTGTGATAACAAAAAAAGTTTCTGGTTTAAAGGCTCTTATCTCTCGCTCCCTCTCCATCAAAATCCGCAGAGCAGGTGACTGCACTCTGCCAGCCGATAATCCGTAGCGCACCTTTTTCCATATAAGACCCGAGAGGTCATACCCAACCAGCCTATCCAACACTCGTCTTGCTTCCTGTGCTTGACGCAAATTTTGATCCACCTTTCTTGGGTGCTTCAAAGCCTCTTCAATAGCTTCTTTGGTTATCTCATTGTAAGTCACACGTTTAACTTTGCCCGCCGTAGCTTTAGCGGAGGCTGGGGTCCCCTCTTTCAATATTTCAGCTAAATGCCACGCTATAGCTTCGCCTTCTCTGTCGGGATCTGTAGCCAGAAGTATCTCATCAGCTTTCTCTGCAAGATGTTTTATTTCACTCACCACTCTTTCTTTGCCTTTAGATATTTCATAGTGGGGGACGAAACCTGCTTCTATGTCTATAGCTTTCTTATTACTCTTGGGCAGATCGCGCACATGCCCAATAGAGGCGACCACTTTATATTCGCCTCCCAAATATTTTTCTATAGTTTTTGCTTTGGCTGGACTCTCTACAATAAGAAGACGCATGAATTATGAATTATGAATTATGGGTTAAGAGTAAGCGATAAAGAAAGAAAATGCAAAAATAAAAGCCCCGCCGAGTTGCCTCGGCGGGGTGTGCAAGCGTGTGCTTGCGGTTAGTTAGCGGCGACCGGCTCCTCTTTTACTTCCCGGAACCGGAAAGTTATAGAGTTACCGTTTTTCTCGAAAGTGAATCTCTCGACGTCCACGCCTTCGGCCTGAACCAACGAGTCTTTCCCATTCTCTTCCGGCCTGAAAGAAATCTTCAAGAGATTTTCCTCTTTGGCCGGAGCATCCTTCGTTCGGACGAACTCTCCACTATCATTGATCGTGGGAGCCGAAGCTGGCGTAGCAACCTGCACGACTTCAGGAACATGTCCCTCGGATGTGCGGTGTGGATCCAAGTTTGGATTGTGCCCCACGGGTTGAGCCGCAGGTTGCGAAGTAGGAACTTCCTGAATTGGCTCCGACTGATCTGCTTCGAACCGAAACTTCGGTCCGGGCAGATACCGACTGATGCCGTCGTAGCGAAGATCGTTACCGCATCCCTGTAACATGTACAGGGTTTCGGTACGACCGTCCGGAAAGCGAACTTCTGCTTCGTACGCACGCTCGCCATTGAGGCGCCGAGGAACAGAGCGACCATCCGCATAGCGAACAGTCATGTTGCCCCAGATCCGACCAACAGTCTGACGGATAACCGTGAACTGCTGATAGTGACGATAGTCCTGCGATGCTCTCTGGCTTAAACCGTAAGCACGTGCCGCCACCTGCTGCATCTCAGATGTTGCGTTCGCTTCAGTGATCCCACCTGGAACCATTGCTGGACCCGAGTTCACCGGATCTCTTGTGAGCATCCGATAAATGAGCCATATAGCGATCAGGATTCCGACTGTAAGTGCCAATGGCCACCAAACCCATGCGGGAGTTGTGGCAATGCGGTACACCTGTGCGGGCGGCTGTTCCAAGCGAAGCTGTTCGATTGGAGGAAGTGTGGCAGTGATGCCAAGCTTCTCCAGACCGACCAACTTCTCTCCCGGCCGAACCATAACGTAGACGACCCCGTTCTTTTGGAATCGACGCCCTGGTTCTTGCAGGAACGGATTGTCCGAGTAGATTTGCTCCCACAACTTTGCATCATCGAGATGCGATCCGGCGAGCCTCCACAAGTTGTCACCCTTTTGGACGATGTACGTATCTTCTTGTGCCACGAGTGGTGTTGTCACCACAAGAAGTAGCGCAAGCATAAACAAACATGCGATCATGCGTGTCATACTTTCTCCTAACTAACTGTCAAACGTTCTGTTGTAATCCACCATCTGACACACCTAGTGCATCACCAACGATAGGACTACGATCTACTCTCTATTATAGCATATAATAAAAAAATTGCAAGCAAAAACCCCTGCGGGCACAATGAAGTGCGCGCAGGGGTTGGGGTCATCTCTAGGGGAGAATGAGTCCTAGAAGCGACCGAACTCTTCCTACTTCTGCGGCCTTGCGGGCCTAGAAATAGGGGGGCGGGAAGTGGGGCGACGGTAGGTAGAGCGCCTACTCGTATAGCGATTGCCATACGAGTAGGATCGGTACCCGTAACCGTATCCACCGTATCCCGAATAGGGGGCGACCACCATCGGCCGTGAGGCCTTGGTGGCATCCGCTGCCTCGTTGGCGATTTTCTTGGCCCGTTCGGCCTCAATCTTCGCCGCTTTGAGGCAAAACTCGGCCGCCTTCTCAGCAGATAGCTTTTCGCTGACTGTCGAGAAGCAACCCACCACTCCATCGGTCAGGATGTCGGTGGGTGCCGCCGACTTGGCGATCTCCACCGAGCCCTCCTGACTCTGAGCCAAAACGGGAACGGGGGAGAAGCCGAGGAGGAGGCCGGCGATGATCCCCATCATCGCGACCTTGCGGAAGAATGCTTTCTTCCGCGGGAGGGTGGTGGTAACGACCGACTTGCGCCGGTAGATGACCACCGAAATACCTGCGATCACCAGCCATGGCGCCGCCATCGAAATCATCGCCAAAACCTTAAGTAATGTCATTGTTCTGTTCCCTTTCTGCCACCCATTGTATCATAGAACAAAACTAAAGTCAAGCTAAAATACTGAGGACGCGCCTCAGCTACTTGGGAGGAGTTATTTAAGCCTCATTTCGCCCATTTTTTCTTCTATATGGCCTTTGAGTTCTAGAAGGGTAAGGAGGGTCTGGATTTCTGCCACGGAAATGTTGTTTTTTGCTACTTTTCTTATAAGCACATCTTTTTCTAATGGTTCTTTAAGCAGATTGAGTATTAAAATTTCTTTCTCTGAACAATCTTGATATTTCTTTAGTCCCGCGAAGCTCTGTTCTTCAGAGCGAAGTGGGATTGATTCATAATTCAACCTTCCTATTCCGAGCGCCTCCAACACGTCATCAGCACTGCGGATGAGTGTAGCTCCAAGACGAATAAACATATTAGGTCCTTCCGACATGGGAGAAGTGATGTTGCCCGGTATAGCAAGGAGTTCGCGGTTGTATTCGGTAGTGAGCTTCGCCGTGATCATGGTGCCACTCTTTTGTTCTGCTTCTACTATAAGTGTGGCATGGCACATGCCCGCCATTATTCTGTTGCGTAAAGGGAAGCTCCAAAGTGTGGCCTTAAAACTTGGCTCATATTCGGAAAGCAGAGTTCCTCCTGAATCTATTATTTCTTTTGCTAGTTGGACATTTGTCTTTGGGTGCATGGCTTCAGGGTCGAGGCCAGAGCCGGGGACCGCAATAGCAGTAAGATTGTTCTGAATCGCGCTCCGGTGGGCTATAGCGTCTATACCTAAAGCAAGCCCTGAAACGATAGTAATGGGGAAGCCTCTTAGTTCTGAAATTATAGAATTTACAACTTCCCTGCCGTAGTTTGTATATTTGCGACTACCCACAATGCACAAAAACTTTTGGCTATAGTCCGGTATTCTCCCAGCAAAATATAATTGTTTTGGCGGATCATTGATTTGCTTTAGAAGTGGCGGCCAAGCTTCTTTTTCTAGCTTTTTTATAGCATATTGCATGATCTCTATTATTTCACATTTGCGTACTTTTTTGTTAATATTTGAAGCGTGGATCAAGAATTAAGCTTAACTCATAATTCTTTATTCTTAATTCAAACTAATGCTTGATATCAAATTCATAAGAGAAAATCCAGAAATAGTACAAGACGCTGCGCGTAAAAAGAAAGTGCAGATTGATATTGATGAGCTTGTAAAAATAGATGACGAAAGAAAGGGAACTATATCTGAATTAGAAAAAATAAAAACAGAACAAAACAGTGTATCTAGTAAGGTGGCCACAGCAGATCCAGAGACGAAAGCCAAAATAATCCTTGAGATGCAATCGCTCAAGGCTAGAATCCAAAGTTTAGAAGAGAAACTGAAAGAAATAACTAAAAAATGGTTTGCCTTGATGATAAGGGTGCCGAATATTCCTTCTCCCGATACGCCTGTGGGTGAAGATGAAAGTGGCAATAAAGTAATTAGAGAATGGGGAGAAAAACCAGAATTTTCTTTTGAACCGAAGGATCACTCCGATTTGGGCAAAGAACTCGGTGTTATAAATACCGAAAAAGCAGCCCTCATATCCGGTTCTCGTTTCAATTTTATAATGGGGGACTTAGTTCTTATGCAGTTTGGCCTGCTTCAATTTCTTTTTTCTATTTTAACCGACGAAAAACAACTTCAAGTTATAGTAAAAGAAGCCGGACTTACCGTTTCTACCAAACCATTTATACCAGTGCTTCCACCTATAATGATGAACTCCGGTGTTATGAACAAAATGGCTCGTCTGCAACCCATAGATGATCGTTATTATTTTGAAAAAGATGACATTGTTTTCATTGGGAGCGCAGAACACACGATGGGGCCACTTCATATGGATGAGATACTAGAAGAAAAAGATTTACCAAAAAGGTACATTGGGTATTCAGTCGCTCTGCGCAGAGAAGCTGGCACTTACGGCAAAGATACAAAAGGTATTTTGCGTCAGCATCAGTTTGATAAAGCAGAGATGGAGACGTTTTGTTTACCAGAGAATTCTTATGCAGAGCAGGATTTTTTGGTAGCGATACAGGAATATGTTTTGCGTAAACTCAAAATCCCCTATCAAGTAGTTATGGTCTGTACTGGAGATATGGGTGCCCCAGACCATAGACAAATAGACATAAATTGTTGGATGCCCGGACAAAATATGTATAGAGAGACACATACTGCTGATCTGATGCAGGGCTTTCAAGCAAGAAGACTCAATACTAGAGTAAGAAGAAGTGGTGGCAAAATAGAACATTTGCATATGAACGATGCCACGGCTGTAGCTATGGGGAGAACCATCATAGCAATAATGGAAAATTATCAGCAGAAAGATGGATCTATATTAGTGCCGGAAGTATTGAGGCCTTATATGGCGGGCAAGGAGAGGATTGGGAAGAGAGAATAAAGAATAACGAATAATGAAGAGGAAAAATGTCAACGCTGGTTATTCTACCAAACTCGGTAAGCGCAGAAGAAAGCGCCGACTTTTTAAAATTTGGCTGTCTTTGTTTTTGTTTGTTGTTTTGGTCGTTGGTTTCGCTTTTCTTATGAGACAGCCGTTTTTGCAAGTGAAGTCTATAAACATAGTGGGTACCGTAAGTATAGACGGAGCAAGTGTAAAGAATCTTGTGAATAAATCTCTGGAGGGGAATTATTTTGGTATTTTACCTAGGTCCAACATTTTGTTTTTAGATTCTAAAAATATAGAAAATACGCTGCTCGAGAGCTTTGCTAAAATAGATGAAGTGGATGTTGTAAGCAAGCCAAATGGGGATATAAATGTAGAAATAAAAGAAAGACAAGCTATTGCTGTTTGGTGCTCTACTTCAGAGCAATGTTTTTTGGTAGACATGGAGGGCTTTCTTTATGCTAGAGCCTCTAGTGCGGATACAATCGGTAAACTTATTTTTGGTGGCAACATAGAAGGGGAGCCTCTCAAGAGTAGATTTGCTTCGAGTGAAGAGATGAATGGTTTTATTGGTTTTACGAATGAACTAAAGGTTTTCGGTATAAATAGTACTAAATTGCGCATAGAATCTAAAGACAAAGCCGTACTAGAGACAAGTATTGGCAAAATATTCGTTGCACCTCTAGAGAAAGACTATAAAGAAATAGCTGAAAACGTGCACCTGCTCTTGAAAGAAGAAAAGAAAAAAAATCCAGAAGTTTATTTTGAATATATAGACATGCGTTTTGGTAATAAGCTTTTCTACAAAAGCTTGTAGTTTCTTGGTATAATAAAAGGATGAGCGATTTTTATCACACTGAAAACATAATTCTGTTTTATGCCAGGTGGCATTATGGTAAAGGAGTAAGGGAGCTTCTTGGGGTGGCTAGCAATATACTTTGGTTTATTCGCCACTTTTTTTCTTTCAGGCTCCTTCTCCGGACTCTTTTCGCCCCATGGAAACGTATGAGCGAGCATTATGAAGGTGGTTTCGATCTGGCCAATTTCTTCAGCTCTTTTGTAGTGAATAGCATAATGCGTATAGTCGGGTTTGCTACAAGGAGTTTGGTGCTTCTTATTGGTTTGTTCGCTTACATACTAACAAGCTTGTTCTTTTTGGGCGTTTTCGCTATCTGGCTTCTGGCTCCAGCTTTGATTATGGGTATTCTGGTACTAGCTGTTACCTTTTTAATCCTATGACATTTAATGAAATCAAAAAAAATGTAGAACCGCATTTTTATGCCATAAGCATAGATAGGTTTTTCCCCAAAGTCCTGCGCTTTTCTTTGCGGAAACTTGCGGTGTTGGGAGCAATATTTTTCTTTTTTGCTTCGTTCAATTCTTTTCCTTTCAGCCTCTCTTTTGCTGATGGGCTATCTTTCTTGTGCATCTTTGTTTATTTTATCCTTGCTTTTTTGGAGAGCTTTTATCGTTCTATGAGGTATGAAGGGGTGTATTCGCGCATAAAAGAAAAAGCTCTTGAAGATAGCCAAAGTATGGATTACATTCTTTCCGAGCTACTTTACAAGATGGACGATATAGATGCTTCTAGGTGTCTCTTTGAAACGCAATCTGGCCTAGAGATTTTGGAACGCGCCGGTATAGAAGAATTGGAGTCTAGAGAATTTGTCTATTCCAACCGTAGTCCAGTAATAGCGAGTTCTCTATCCATTGAAAATGGTCTTAGTTTGGAGAGTTTTATAGAAAGCTTGTACAGTAAAGACAAATCCCTGCAAAGTTTTCTAAGCGCACGTTCTGTCTCTAAAGAAGATTTTGTAAATGCCAGCTCTCTTGTGAATAATTTGCACGAGAAAAAACGAAGAAAAAGTCGTTTTTGGAGCAAGGAAAATCTAGGGTCAATACCTTCTATGGGTACTAGCTGGGCTTATGGTGTGGCGAGCGATCTCGGTAAATTTGGAGTGGCTTTTGAAAGAATGGTAGATCTTTCTATGGTAGATATAGAGAATGGATACAGAAGTAAGGAGCTAGATCTTTTGGAGGGAGTGTTGGAAAGAAGAGCAGAGGCAAATGTAATAATAATAGATGATGATGAAAGTGTAGCCCGCGACATAGTGGCTCGTTTGTTACAAAGAATGAAGCTTGGGGTATCTCTGCCAAGCATTGAACACAAAAATATAATAGAGCTAGATACGACTTCTCTCACGGCGTCTTTCAAGGATGTGGGGAGCTTGCAAAACGAGCTTTTGCGGTTGCTCAACCAAGCTGTCTCGGCCGGCAATGTAATTTTGTATATAAGGGATCTGCCCGCCTTTGTCTCTAGTGCCAAAAATATTGGTGTCAATTTGCCTTCCATAATATCTCCCTTTCTTGCTTCTAGTAGTCTGCAGATAATTGCTCATAGTAGTAACAACGATTTTCATTATTTTATAGAAACCAACCCGACTCTTTTGGAGAGATTTGAGCGTATAATTCCGGAAAACGTTGAGGCTGGAGGATCGCTTTCACCTGTTATAGAAAAAGCTTTGGATTTGGAAAAAGATTATGGATTGAAGTTTTCTTTTGGCAGTTTGAAAGAAATAGTGAGCTCTGCCGATAGATATGTGTCTCTGGGGGAGATGCCCGCTAAAGCACTGGATCTTCTGGTAGAAGTTTGCCCGTGGCTCAAAGAAAGAGGTATAAGAATAGTCAAAGAGAAAGATATAACGAGTTTTGTATCAGAAAAGACGGGTATTTCTGTGGGGCCAGTCGGTCGCGATGAATCGGAAAGAATAGCTCATCTGGAAGAGATTCTGCATAAACGAGTAGTTGGCCAGACACTTGCAGTAAGTAGTGTGGCAAGCGCTATACGCAGAGCTCGTTCTGGTATGACCGCTTCCAATCGCCCTACGACCTCACTTCTTTTCTTGGGGCCAACTGGTGTTGGTAAGACAGAGACCACCAAAGCTTTGGCGGAAAGCTTTTTTGGCAGCGAAGAACATATCTTGCGTTTAGATATGTCTGAATACAGTGGGCCGGATGCTCTGCAAAAGCTCATAGGTAGTTTCGGAGAAGGTAAGACCGGCCTACTTGCCTCCAGGGTGCGTGACAATCCTTACGGAGTATTGCTTTTGGATGAGTTTGAAAAAGCTTCGCCAGATATTCTAGACCTATTTCTTCAGGTATTGGACGAAGGAGTGTTTACCGATGCTCTCGGTAAAAAAGTAAATTGTCGCAACCTAGTGATCATCGCTACTTCCAACGCAGGCAGTAGCCATATTTGGCAAGCTATCGCTTCGGGTAAAGATCTGGAGAAGGAGCAACCGATTATTTTGGACACTATAATAAAAGAAAGAATATTTCGCCCGGAACTTTTGAATCGGTTTGATGGAGTAATACTTTTCCACCCTCTTAAGGATACGGAGTTAAGAATGGTAGCGGAGCTTGAGCTCCGTAAGCTCAAAGAGAGGCTCAAAGAAAAAGAGATGGAGCTTGTGCTAAGCGACGAGCTTATAGAATTTGTAGTAGCCAAAGGCAAAGATCCACAGTTTGGAGCTCGAGCTATCAACAGAGTGGTCAAAAATACAGTTGAAGATTTTGTTGCGCGCAAAATATTAAGTGGGGAAGTAAAACCGGGGGGTAAAATAGAGGTCAATATTGCTGACCTGTAATAAAATGGCTCTATTGAGCCATTTTTTACCACACCTACAGACAAAATGCAATTTTAGTGTCATAACTCTTGACAGTATTTTTATATATGCTATACTTTTTTGCAGTTCGTTTTTAGGAGAAAATCAATGAAAACTGTTTTTTTCTCCGTGGTTTGCGCCACGGAAACCCCGCCTTTCTCCGCCCGCGTGCTGAGGACATATAAAATTGTAATTCCCGTCCTGGCCGCCGGCGGCGTCGGCACGAACTAGCACGTCATGGGCTAGTCCGCACCGACAAGGCGACGACCCCCACCACTCTTCGGAGAGGTGGGGGTTTAATTTTACTTGCCCAGCGTAGCTTTAGCGAAGTTTGGGTGGTAGGATATTCCAATGATCAACTTGGGATTTTGGGGAAAAATACAGAAGCCGATTTTGTGTTTGGCGCCGATGGCAGATGTTACCGATGCCGCTTTTAGATACATAATAGCCAAAATTGGGGGAGGGGGACCCTCCACACATGTTACTTTTACAGAGTTTGTGAGTGCCGATGGGTTGGTGAGGGCCCCAGAAATTGGCAGAAAGAAATTGCTCAAAGATTTGGAATATAGCGAGATAGAGAGGCCCATAGTGGCTCAACTTTTTACAGGTAAGCCAGAGATAATGGAAAAGGCGGCAAAACTGATAGTGGAGCTCGGGTTTGATGGGTTGGACATAAACATGGGTTGTCCAGACAGGAATGTAGAAAAACAAGGTGCTGGTGCAAGCCTTATAAAAAACCCATCTCTAGCTCGAGAGATAATAGCTGCCGCCAAACAAGGAATCGGGTACGAAGATGACCATCGTACCGGAGAGAGATGTGGCCCGCCCGACATGCTGTCTAAGCGGGCGGGTGTAATTCCGGTGTCAGTAAAAACTCGTTTGGGTTATAACCAAGATGAGCTGGAAACTTGGCTGCCAGAATTATTGAAAGAAAATCCGGCGGTTATCACTATCCATGCTAGGACACGCAAAGAGATGTCCAAAGTGCCGGCGCGGTGGGAGAGGATTAGAGAAGCAGTTGGGATAAGGAATATGGTGCAAGGAGTAAGTTCATCCTTAACCCATAATACCAATCCCTTCACCCTAATTTTTGGTAATGGGGATGTCGTAAACATTGACGACGCCAGGAGGAAATGTGAAGAAACAGGTTGTGATGGGGTGATGCTGGGAAGGGCTATATTTGGCAAGCCATACCTCTTCTCTAATTCGCGCGAATGGTGGAATAAGGAAAATCCGGAAACGGTGAGAAAAATTTTGGGAATACTTTTAGAGCATGCAAAACTATTTGAACAAAAATTTGAAGGTGTGAAGAATTTTTCTGTAATGCGAAAACATTTCAAAGCATATTTATCGGATATCCCGAATTCTCATGATTTAAGATTGCAACTCATGGAAGCCGAGAACACAAAAGATATGGAGATGGCAATCAACACCTTTTTAGACAGCTATAAAGATAAAGTTGTATAATATATAAAGAAATATGAATTATTTAGATGGTGTTTATAACTTTTTGTTTAATCTAAAAATAGAAGCTGGTGATGTGGCTAGCTTTGTCTTTTGGGCAATTTTTCTTTTTGTACTTGTGGTTTTTTGTGTGGTTTTGTATCACTGGCGAAAGTACGGTCTGGGTGGACCTATTTTGGTGATAGCGGAATTGGTTTATATAGGAGTGTCCGCCTTACTTCTTATTTTTGCTTATTTTAGCCTAAACTAATATGGTCAAGCTAGATGATGATGAAAGAATAATAAGAATAGTCAGAAAGCATTGGTATGTCATGCTCGGGTTTACTTTTGGACTTTTCGTTCTTGCCCTTGCCCCTTTTATACTTGCAAAAATAGTGAATCTTTTGGAATTATTTGAAGAAAGTAGTCCAGTGTCTGGATTTGTAGATGGATTTATTGGTGGGTATGGACTATTTGCTTATTTTCTTTGGGTCTTAGTACTTTGGGTAATATTCTTTATAGAGTGGACCGACTATTACCTGGATGTTTGGATACTGACCAATAAGCGTATAGTAGACATAGAACAGAGAGGTTTTTTCCACAGGCATGTTACCAGCTTCAGATATGAGCAGATACAAGATATTACTGTAAACACCAAAGGACTGATAGCCACCTTTTTCAAGTTTGGTACCTTACATATACATACGGCTGGGTCCACAAGTGGCACCACCGAGCATGACGACATAATTATAGACCATGCGGCAAATCCAGAAGAGATAAGAACTTTGGTCGCTAAGGAGCAGGAGAAAAACTATATGCACGTCAAGAGCTTCTAACCTTGTTTGCTATAAAGATCCAAAATAGCCCCACTAGGTATCCGGCCAAGACATCCTGCAAAAAATGCACTCCCAAATACAATCTACTTATACCAATAGCCAATATAAGTATGGCAAGAAATACCAGACTTTTGTTTTGTAGGGGATGCTTTTCGTGTTTCCATATAGTAAGAAATAAAAATCCATAGAGAGCCATAGCTAAGGCAGAGTGTCCACTTGGGAAAGAGGGACTCATTTCTAGATACAGAGCTGTCTCCGGTCTGGGCATGTCTAAGAAGTGCTTCAGTATCCATACGCTTATAGCAGTTCCGCCCACTGATATAAAAAGAGGTAGTATTTTTGCCTTATGCTTATGTAGGGAAAAAGATAGGGCAGACAGTAAGGTGATAATACCTACAATCATGTACCCGCCAGAATAGGTGATGGAGAGAAACAAAAAATCAAGAATCATTATTTTATTATAAAAATATAATACTTATTTGAGATTAGTGCGTCATATTTCTTATCTCGCTCCTTTCCTTGCATGTTTTACAGCGATTCTCTTTTTGGTCTTGCGCGATCTGGATGTTCGCATATTACCTACTCCCGTACTTCTTTTTGCCATATTTTTGTATTAATTTATTAAACTGTTATTCTATCACAAAATACATAAATTATTGTTTCTCTGTACTTAATAGGTGGTGGAAAATTGAGGCAAGCATAGTCCAGTAAAAAATGAGGTAGATAGAAATAAATGAAGGTGGTGGATCATCTTTTAAAAAATTAATCTGGGGCAGGCCCAAAGGGCCTATCAAAACAATTTTGATAGGCAAGATAATTCTAGACAGAGCACTCTTCCAAGCTACTTGCGAATCGCTACCAGTTCTGAGGACAGAGTCGGGGTATTTGGGAAATCCTCGAGGACCAGTGGTTCCCAAAAGGGTGGTCGTGATAAAAAGAAAAGCGAACCCAGAAATGAAGAAAAGGATAACGAATTTTTTCTTTGAAATGTTCACAAATTTTTCTCTACCACACGCGGTAAATTTCGCGCGAGCCGGTTTGATACATTTCGGTGTAGTTTGCCATTTTGGCGAATTTCTTTTTCATCTGTGGAGTCGGATTTATATATCCTTCCATGAACTTCTCATAAGCAGAGAGGCTGGTGAATTTGCTCACCATCACCACTTTGTTGTATTGCCCTGTCATGTCGGTCATGATGTTGACGAGCTCCTTCTCGCTCCGCATCATTTCCTTGAACATTTTGGCAACCTTGGAAGCATTGCCCGGATTGCATATAAAAGTGTCGTGTACAATAATCATAAATTTACTTTAAATTATTAATAATGAAATCTCAATGAATTATATTCTAAAACTTCATTTTATACCAATCCAGATTATAAATTTCTTGTATTAAAATCCTTTCGCCTTTGGCCCAAGTACGATTATTTTCCAATTCTAGCAATTTCATAACCTCTTTCACATGTTCTTCACTGTTTCCTTCGATTTCCAAAAATGCCGGCATATTTGGATACTGGTCTATATCAAACTGCCAATCTTTGTAAAAAAAAGATGTTCTGTCTTTTTCTTGATGAGCATATTTTTCTAGTCCAATTTCTTCAAAAAAATCTGCCAATTTTTCAGGCTCAGGAATAAGGAAGTTAATTTCTTTGTGCTTTCTGGCTGTGCCTAAAATGTCCGATTTAGCTTTCCAAGTGACCTCATGCTTCTCATCTGAATATGATCGTATTCTTAAGAACCATTCTTCCTTGCCTTCTTTCCTATTTGGAAAATCGTACCAATCTACT